>Ga0209521_10005368_pt1 | contig 10137 bp, 8 predicted proteins | sample Rifsed19ft4_FD_184016 | JGI IMG/M metagenome (GOLD analysis project Ga0209521, IMG submission 184016) | Soil microbial communities from Rifle, Colorado, USA - sediment 19ft 4 (version 2) | ecosystem: Environmental > Terrestrial > Deep subsurface > Rock core/Sediment | place: Rifle, Colorado... | reverse complement strand
TAAGAAGATTAAAGAGAGCAGTACTGGAAGGACTAATTTAATGTTCATTTTTCACCTCAAATGTTTGGTTTAATAATTATTTCATTATCAAAAGTTGCTCGCACTTCAATTCCCGGCAAACTGTTATACAGCATCTGAATTGTTTTGGATTGAATCATCATTTGCTGAGAAAGATTTTCAACTCTTTCCTGATAGTTTGAAATTTTGAAAAAAAGATACCCGCTTAAGAAAAGTAATATCAAAGCAGCAGCATAAGATATTGCTGAGGAGATTTTAATTTTGGAAAAGAATCCTGATTCTGTTGATGTTTTTGACCCAACTGATCTTAAAATTCTTTCCTCCAACTCCAATGGAAAATCTTCCGCAGAATTATCAACAGCATTTCTGATTACACTTAACTGCTTAAAATAATTTCTGGCACTTTGATCGCTTGCGAGCAGAGAAAAGAGATTTACTTCTTCACCTTTGTTAAGTTCACCATCAAAGTAAAGGTTAATCATTGATATTAATTTATTCTCTTGCATTACTATTCCTCTCACTTAATGAGTTTTGAAATCCTGCATACCAGCTTTTGCCGGGCTTTGTACAATCTGCTTTTTACCAGTTCTTCATTAATTCCCAGTAGTGAAGCCATTTCCTTGTAATTAAGTCCGGAGTACTCTCTCAAAACAAAAACCTCGCGGAAATCTTCATTCATATTGTTCAGTTCGTTTCGTATCAATTTGCATAACTCCTTGTTTTCAAATTCTTCAGTTAAAGAAAATGTAGATTCAATTTCAACGTCTTCCACATCAAGAGAGTTAGAGTATAATTGTTTATTTCCTCGATTTCGAAATAGAGCTAAAATTTCGTTCCTTGACGTTTTGAACAACCAAAATTGTATGCTTTGTTTATTATGAATGCTATCAAGATTTTGATAGAGTTTAATGAACACATTCTGCACAATATCATCCGCCTGCATTTGATCATTCAGCATTTTTCGGGCATAGTTATAAATCCTTTTCTTGTACTTGTTGAAAAGAATTGTGAACTCAACTATTTGGTTCTGTTTTTCGTGCAATTCTTATTCTAGTCTCTTACTTTAAAGATGATAAAAACGACCAAATGTTCCCGGGTTCGTAAAAAATATTTTCCCTAAAGTCAAAAACATATGATTATTAACATACGGCAAATCTAAATTACATTGATAATCTTCTCATACTTTGATACTTTTAGCCGTTAAATTATAAGAAAATGAAGAAAGTTTTAGTTTTAGGTTCTACCGGCTCAATTGGTGTAAATACTCTAAACGTTATAAGAAATTTTCCTGACAAATTTAGTGTAGCCGCACTGACAATAAACACTCGTATAGATTTACTCGAGCCGCAGATTTATGAATTTAAACCACCCGTTGTCGTAGTTAAAGATGATAAATTAGCTGCTGAACTTCGCAAAAAGTTAACTGTTAAGTGTGAAGTTCTTTCTGGAATTGAGGGATTGATCTACGTCGCTGCAAATCTAGATTATGATATTTTGCTTGGAGCTATGGTTGGTTTTGCGGGATTGGCTCCAACTTTAGAAGCAATAAAACGTGGAAAAAGGATCGCATTAGCAAATAAAGAAACGTTGGTTGTCGGCGGTGAACTTGTAACAGAACTTTGTGAAAAATATAATGCTGAATTAATTCCTGTTGACTCGGAACACAGTGCAATTTATCAATGCCTCGTTGGTGAAGATATTCATTCTGTTCAGAAGATAATTTTGACTGCATCCGGCGGACCTTTTTTGCATCTTAACAAAGAAAAGCTGAAGAATGTAACTGTAAAAGAGGCACTTAATCATCCAACATGGAAAATGGGAAATAAAGTTACAATTGATTCGGCATCAATGATGAATAAAGGACTTGAAGTAATTGAAGCACATTGGCTTTTTGGACTTCCAAAAGAAAAAATTGAAGTTGCAATTCACCCGCAATCAATAATTCATTCAATGGTTGAATTCATCGATGGTTCAATTAAAGCCCAAATGGGGCTACCGGATATGAGGCTTCCAATTCAGTATGCACTTGGTTATCCTGAAAGATTGAAATCTAAATTTCAAAAAACTTGTTTACCGGATATAAAGACCTTAACATTCTTTTCACCGGATTTACAAAAGTTTGAATGCTTGAAGTTAGCTTATCAAGTTTTGAATGATGGCGGAACGGCTCCTTGTGTTCTGAATGCAGCAAATGAAGTTGCTGTGGATAGATTTTTAAACGGAGATATTAAATTTTCCTATATTCCAACTTTAATAAACAAGACTTTAGATAAAATAGAAAATCATAAATCGCCGGATGTTGAAACTATATTCGAATGCGATAAACTTGCTCGCGATTTAGCAGTTCAATTATAATTATACGGAGAATATTCTTTAATGGATTACATAATTTATTTTGCGATTACAATCGCAATTTTAGTTTTTGTACATGAATTCGGTCATTTTGCCGCAGCAAAACTTAGCGGAATGCGCGCAGACGTTTTTGCCATCGGGTTTGGAAAAAGATTATTGGGTTGGAATAAAATATCAGGTTTCAGCGTTGGTGATCTTCCAAAAGACTTTGACGGACAAGGACACACTGACTACAGATTATGCCTTTTACCTTTGGGCGGATATGTTAAAATAGCCGGCATGGTTGACGAAAGTTTCGATACTGAGGCATTAAACCAACCTCCCAAACCTTACGAATTTAGATCTAAATCTTTGCCAAGAAAAGTTTTTGTTATCACTGCCGGTGTTTTAATGAATTTAATTCTTGCTTGGTTAATCTTCTGGGGAACAAATTTTTTCCAGGCAAAGGAGTATTGGAAAACGACAACGATAAGTGAAGTATTACCTGGAAGTCTTGCAGATTCATTAGGATTCAAATCTAATGACAACATTGTTTCGATTAATGGCGCAAGCGTGGCTAACTGGCAGGAAGTTACAAATGCCATATACATCAACACAATTGGTGAAGACGTCACTCTTGAGTTGAAAAGAAATAAGAACTTGATTGAAGTTAAAATTCCTCGAAGCAGAATTCCTGAACAACCCGACAAAATTTTGCTTTTACCTGCCGGTTTAACCAGACCTGCTATTGATAGTGTTGTAGCTAACTCACCTGCAAGCAAGGCAGGAATTGTCTCAGGTGATATTTTCTTAGAGCTAAATAAAACTCCAATCCACCTGAGGCAACAGGCAATCGAGATAATATCGTCAAATCAGAACAAAACACTTCCTCTTATTTTACTTCGCGGAAAAGATACTATTAACTTAGGTGTCACTCCGGGAACAGACGGAACAATTGGTGTTTACATTATGCAGAGCTATTCGGGTCCTGTTGAATTAAAAACGCACGGATTCTTCGAATCATTCTATCTTGGCGGGCAGGAAATTACCAGAATGATTGAGCTTACTTTCAAAATGCTTGGTAAAGTTATAACAGGAAAAATAGAATTTGGAAAAGCATTTGGGGGACCAATAAAGATTGCGCAGTTCGCTGCAAAATCTGCCGACTCAGGAATATTAAGCTTTCTGTATTTCCTCGCACTTCTCAGTCTTAGCTTAGCAATCCTTAACATCCTGCCGTTTCCAGTGTTGGACGGTGGTCATTTGGTGATAATAATAATTGAATCAATCTTTAAAAGAGAAATACCTGTTAAAGTTAAAGTAGCAATTCAAAATGTGGGATTTGTATTGCTTCTGTTACTCATGGCATTCATTCTTTACAATGATATTTTGAATATTTGATTATTGATTTTTAATATCTTTAGGCGAGGCGATCTAATTGGTCGCCTTTTTTAATTGATAACAAAAAACCGTTACACCATAGGCGTACAGGTAAAACGGTTACTTGGTTTTTGCTATTATAGTTACGTTCGGGATTAATCCCGAACAGAACCTTAAAATAGGATTGCTTGAAACCGTTTCAATTTATGTACTATGGTATACGGTTTATAAACTGATTAGTCAACTTTCAAAGATTTTTATGAATAATAAAATAGTTATTACCGGTGCAACAGGATTAATTGGAACTCAGCTATGTCGCACACTTATTAATAGAGGAGATGAAGTAACTGTCTTCACGCGTAATATTGGATCAGCAAAAAATATTTTTGGTAATAAATTCACTTATGTTGAATGGAATTATAAAAATCCCAATGAATGGGCAAGACAGTTAGAAGATAAAGATGCAGTGATTCATTTAGCTGGAGCAAATTTGTTTGGTAAGAGATGGACGGCTGAATACAAGAAGGTGATTTTGGAAAGTCGAGAACTCAATACTAGAAATTTAGTTTCTGCTATACGAAGTACAAAAAATAGAATTAAAGTTTTTATAAGCTCATCCGCAGTCGGTTACTATGGTTCGAGAGAAGATGAGATTCTTACTGAGGATTCCAAATTAGGACATGATTTTTTAGCACAAGTCTGCGATGTTTGGGAAAGAGAAGCTGAAAAAGCGAATGAAATTGGAATCCGTACTGCCATGCTTCGACAAGGGATTATACTAAGCAAAGATGGAGGTGCATTAACAAAATTCTTAACACCATTTAAATATTTTATCGGTGGCCCCTTAGGAAACGGTAAACAATGGTTTCCTTGGATTCATATTGCTGATCTAATAGAAATTTATTTGTTCATTCTTGATAATGCTGCGATTTCCGGCGCAGTAAATGTAGTATCTTCAGAAAGTGTGCGAATGAATGAGTTTGCAAAAACTTTAGGCGGAGTTTTGAATCGGCCATCAATCTTTAAAGTGCCTGAATTTGCTTTGCGAGTTTTAGTCGGTGAAGCTGCATCAACAATAGTATCCAGCCAGCGAGTTATTCCTAAAAAGCTGATTGATCACGGCTTCAAGTTTAAGTTTGAAAATTTAGAAAAAGCTTTGAATGATTTACTTAAAACTAATTCGTAGTTATCTGACTTAGTTAACTGATTCACGCCTTGCATATGCAGAATAAAAATTCGTAAACAAACCCAGTTCCTTTGATTTTTAGGTTATGCGTTAGGAACTGGGTTTGTACTCTTAAACCCTGCGTAAGGTGACTTACTGGAAATAATCATATACCAAATTACCAATTATAAACTTGAATTCATTTAGGATTAACCTTAGTAAAATTGTTTGGAAAAATAATTTTTGACCTTATTACCTTCTCTTGATTAGTAAAAGTATTGCTGCACTCAAGTGAATAAAGTGATAAGGTTGAATTCTTTTTATGTTAAATGTTACTAAGGTAGGGAAAATGAAAAACCAGAACACCTATGTGAAATATAATTTGGATTTCGATTTGAATAAGTTTAAAAACAAGTTACTAAAAACAAAAGGGGTAACCAAAAAGTTTTTCAAGATTCATAATTCCTTGTTCGATATTCGATATTCAGTTGAATAATGAATATCGAAGTTAGAAGTTCCTTTTAGTCACCCAACGAAAAAATTTAACCTATTACTAGTATCTGTAATAATCCGGTTTGAATGGACCCTTAACCGGCACACCAATATACTTCGATTGTTCTTCAGTCAGCCCATCCAGTTCAACACCTAATTTTTCCAGATGTAGCTTAGCAACTTTTTCATCCAGATGTTTTGGAAGAACATACACTTTGTTCTCATACTTTTTAGGATTTGTCCAAAGTTCAATTTGCGCAAGCGTTTGATTTGAAAATGAATTTGACATTACAAATGAAGGATGACCGGTAGCACAACCCAAGTTGACTAATCTGCCTTCAGCAAGAACAATTATATCTTTTCCATTGATAGTGTACATATCAACCTGAGGTTTAATTGTATCTCTTGTGCTGCCATAATTCTTATTTAGCCAAGCCATATTAATTTCATTATCAAAATGCCCTATGTTGCAAACAACTGCTTTATCTTTCATTAGTCTAAAATGTTCTTCAGAAATAACATTAAGGTTTCCTGTTGCTGTTACAATAATATCAGCTTCGGGAATTGCGTTAATCATCCTCTTAACCTCATAACCGCTCATTGCAGCTTGAAGAGCACAAATAGGATCAATCTCAGTAACGATAACTCTAACGTTTGCATTGCTTAGTGATTCAGCAGAACCTTTTCCGACATCACCAAAACCGGCGACGACTGCAACTTTACCTGCCATCATCAAATCTGTTGCTCTACGAAGTGCATCTACCAATGATTCGCGGCATCCATATTTATTATCGAACTTAGATTTAGTTACTGAATCATTTACATTTATTGCTGGCACAGGAAGCTTTCCATTTTTCATTCTTTCATACAAACGATGAACACCTGTAGTTGTCTCTTCTGAAATTCCTTTTAACCCGGACACTAATTCAGGGTATTTATCAAGCACCATGTTTGTAAGATCGCCGCCATCATCCATGATCATGTTCAAAGGTTTCTTAGCATCACCAAAAAATAGGGTTTGTTGAATACACCAATCATATTCTTCTAAGGTTTCACCTTTCCAGGCAAAAACAGGAATTCCCTTTGCGGCAATTGCAGCAGCGGCATGATCTTGCGTGGAGAAAATATTGCAAGATGACCATTGAACATCGGCACCGAGTTCAACTAATGTTTCAATTAGTACCGCAGTTTGAATTGTCATGTGAAGGCAGCCGGCAATTCTTGCACCCTTCAATGGTTTTGATGTACCGAATTCTTTTCTGATTGCCATAAGTCCCGGCATTTCAGCTTCAGCTAATTTGATTTCCTTTCTTCCCCATTCGGCTAAAGAAATATCTTTTACTTTATAATTAACTTTTTTCACTTCGGGTTTTTCGAGCACTTGAGCCATTATATTTTACCTCACTTTATTTCTAAATTTTACTATGCGTACTTCTTGAACAAAGGAACTAGATCCAAATGTTCCCAACTGAATTCTTTTTCACTGCGGCCAAAATGACCGTAAGCAGAGGTTTTGTGATAGATTGGTCGCAGCAAATTTAACCTGGTGATTATTCCTTTAGGAGTTAAATCAACTTCTTTATTAATTATGTTTGAAATTTCTTTATCTGGAATTACTCCGGTTCCAAAAGTATTCACATAAACCGAAACTGGCTCGGCAACTCCAATCGCATAAGCAATTTGCACAAGACATTCGGTTGCCAACTTAGCTGCGACAATATTTTTTGCAATATGCCGTGCTGCATAGGAAGCGCTTCTATCAACTTTTGAGGGATCTTTCCCGGAGAATGCACCACCGCCATGAGGAGCCCAACCGCCGTAAGTATCAACAATAATTTTCCTTCCTGTTAATCCGCTGTCGCCATGCGGTCCGCCAATTTCAAATTTTCCTGTAGGATTAACAAAGTACTTGGTTTTCTTATCAAGAAATTCTGCGGGGATTATTTTCTTTATCACATTTTCAATTACATCTTCTTTTATCATTTTTTGTTTTGCATCGCCATCATGCTGGGTTGATACGACAACTGTATCAACGCGCTTGGGTTCATTCTTACCATCGTATTCAATTGTAACTTGTGATTTAGCATCAGGTCGAAGATAAGGCATCAATCCGTTATTTCGTTTTCTGATATCTGCTAATTTTTTCACCAGTTTATGAGCATACATAATTGGCATTGGCATTAGTTCAGGAGTTTGATTGCAAGCATAACCAAACATTAATCCTTGATCGCCCGCTCCGCCAGTGTCAACACCCATTGCAATATCAGGAGATTGAGAGTGAATTGCATTCAACACTGAACAGGAATCAGCATCAAATTTATATTCAGCGCTTGTGTAACCAATTCTTCTTACAGTTTCTCTTACTACTTCAGGGACTTCGATATAAGCTTTCGTTGTAATTTCCCCGCCAACAAGGACTAATCCCGTAGTTACAAATGTTTCGCAAGCTACTCTTGCTTTTGGATCTTTCGCAAGTATTGCATCTAGAACACTATCGGAAATAGCATCGCAAATTTTATCGGGATGACCTTCGGAAACCGATTCTGATGTGAAAAGAAAGGACATGATTTATCTTCTACCTTATTTATTTTAACAAAAATTAATAAAAATCTATTTCTGTTGAATCGCCAATATTCAGTTTCTTAAACGCACCTTTAACTATTGTGTTGCTGCCAATTATTGAGCCGCTAAGCATTGCCTTGCTTACTTGAGAATTTGATCCTACAATTGAATTCTTTATAACACTTTCTTTGATAACACATCCTTTATCAACTGTTGCGTATGGACCAATCACAGAATTTTCAATCTTTGCATCATCAGCAATGTAAACAGGAAGATTTACTACTACGTTATTAAATTTTTTCGTTAAGCTTTTTTTATCTAATAAAAATTTATTGGTTGACAAAAGCGTTTCCGGCTTTCCGCAATCATACCATCCATTTACATCAAACGTTTTGATTTTCTCACCATCATCAAGCATCATTTGAAGTGCATCTGTTAGCTGAAGTTCTCCTTTTGTTCGAATATCTTTTTGAACAAGATTATTTAAGCTTTTAATTAAAGCGTCTGAATTGGCAATGTAGTAAAGTCCCACTAGTGCTAAATTGGAAACCAGAGTAGTTGGTTTTTCAACAAGTTTTTTAATGTAACCATTTTCCAATACAGCAACACCAAAACGACTTGGATCATCAACTTTTTTAACACCCAACGCAGATTGCTTATTCTTGAAAACATCCTTTAAATTCACATCAAAAACCGTATCTCCAAGGATGATGAATATTTCCTTATCATCAAAAGTTGGAATAGCAGTGTAAATTGCGTGACCAAGACCTTCCATTTTTTTTTGCTCGATGAAATCAGCTTTTATAGAAGGATATTCTCTTATAACATAATCTTTTATTTGATCTCCCAGATGACCAATAACAAAAGTTGCCTTATGAACTCCTTCTTCCAGAAGTTTGTCAAGAATATGACCTAACATTGGTTTGCCGCCAACATTTAGTAAAACTTTTGGCGTAGTAAATGTATGAGGTTTAAGTCTTGTACCTATTCCAGCAACAGGAATAACTGCTCGCATATTAAAATATTGTTGATTTTCGAATTAAAGCGAACAAAATTACCGAATCCCATTTTGAATACCAAATAAATTTGATTTTTTCGAACCCAAGCCGGGATAGCAAGTATGTAGTATTACTTAAAACCTCACCTCACGCAATGTTAGAATTACAAACCCAGTTTCTCAGTCTTGTTCGATTCATTCATTCAGAAACTGGGTTTGTTTATGAATTCTAATCGTCATTGAAGGTAACGTGACTTAAAACTATAAAAGAAAGATTTTTTTATTCTCTTTTGATAAGATGCAATAAATAAGCTACTTAATCATTCAAAACTTCTCTGAGAACCTCTTCAACACTTTTAGTCTTTTCAAAAAAAGAATGAGTTTTGTTCAATACCTGATCAACGACTGAATCTGGACAGGAAGCTCCGCTGGTAAGAAGTATACTTATTTTATCTTTTACCGGAATAAAATTTTTTGTAAGCAGTTCAGATTTGGAATGAATATCAAAATGCTTGATTAAATTTTTAGAAATTATCTTTTCAGCAGATGATATTAAATAAGTTGGCAGCTTTTCTCCACAAAGCTCTACAATGTGACTCGTGTTGGAGCTATTGTAACCTCCGACAACAATTGCAAAATCAGCAGGACTTTCAAGCAGTCCATATGTTGCTTCTTGATTATCATAAGTTGCATAGCATAGTGTGTCCCCAGTTTCCGCAAAATGCAAACTTAAATTTTGCGTTCCATATTTTTTTATCATTACTGTTTTTAACTGTTCGGCAATTTCCTGTGTTTCTGTTGCAAGCATTGTGGTCTGATTTACAACTCCAATTTTTTGTAAATCCTTTTCTGGTTCGAAACCCTCGGAGTATTTTCCATCAAAGTATGAATAGAAATCTTCTTTACTTTTCTCGCCTAAGATTGCTTCGATAAGAAATTTTGTTTCTTCCAAATTTCTAACAATCAATGATGGACCATGAATTTTACTATGTGAGAATGTTGCACGAGTTTCTTCGTGATAGTACTTTCCGTGAATTATAATTGTAAAATCCTCTTTACCAAGCTGGGATGAACGATTCCAAACTTTCTCAACAAAAGGGCATGTCGTGTTGTATTGATATGGATTAATGCCTATCGCATCCAATTTCTTTTGAATTTCTAACGTGGTTCCAAAGGCCGGAATGATTACAAT
>Ga0209521_10005365_pt1 | contig 10140 bp, 8 predicted proteins | sample Rifsed19ft4_FD_184016 | JGI IMG/M metagenome (GOLD analysis project Ga0209521, IMG submission 184016) | Soil microbial communities from Rifle, Colorado, USA - sediment 19ft 4 (version 2) | ecosystem: Environmental > Terrestrial > Deep subsurface > Rock core/Sediment | place: Rifle, Colorado... | reverse complement strand
CAGAAACGGGTCTCGGGCGTCGAGACGACGGTTCGCCCTTGTCCCCTCAGCCCGCCCCGCGCGGGGCGGGCACCTTTTCGTCTTCTAAATCGCCGTGGCTTGCGTACCTTCAAGCAGACGGAAAGCCTTCGTCTTCATTCGGAAGATGAAGCGCCTCGATCACTACGTCGAGATTCGCGACGAGTCCCTCCGCAACGCTCGGGATCTGCTGCGTTCTGCCGATCGACTCGCGGAATCGCGGAAGTTTGGGTACGCGTCGTCAATGGCGATTCTGGCAATCGAAGAAGGCGCGAAGTCAGTTATGTATCACATGGTCGCGAATCGACTCGTGCGATTCGTCAAACGGAGACCGAATCACATCACGACATTCATGGAAGCAGACTTGCGGCAGCACGCGATAAAGCAGAATATCGTCTTGGGGGCGATCTATTTCGGAATACGCTTCGCGCCGCTCCTCCAACTCGTGGAGACTCTCGAACCGGCTAAGTCGAAGTTGGAGCTTCGAAGACTCGTTCATTCGGCGATCTTGGCACAATTTCGATACGAGAGCGAGCTTGCACGCCCGAACAGTCGAGTCGCCAAAGGAATCCAGAAGCTATTCCGACTACTGGGAGAGCTACCAAGAACGAAGAATCTGGGCCTGTATGTTGACGGAAGCGGAGGTCGGATCTCTCTTCCAAGACGGGTAAAGAAACGGTCTTACGACCCCATTCGCGAGTTAGCGGCGGAGATTATCGAAGGCTTCTCAACCTTCTGCGCTCAAGAGATCGACGAGGCAGATCGAGATGTGATTCTCGAACATAGCCAACGCCTTCTGCGACGTTCCCGCGTCGCTTCGACTAGATCGTCTCAGTCTCAGACGTTATCTCAGCGCGCTTAGGGAAGGGCGGGCATCTTTTTCTTTCGTTCAACCCACCGCAAGCTTGATAAACGAGAGCGCCCCGTCGTCCCGCGTTGGGGAGGGGGTAAAGTGGCAGAGTATCCATATCTGACGAAGACGAGTGCGATCAAGACCTTCTTGTCGAAAGTCCAAGAGACGGGGATCCCTGCCGCGGTAAGTCAGAAACATCTCGCCTCGATCGGATTGGCGAGTTCGAACGATCGACCACTCATTCCTCTCTTCAGGGCTCTCGGCTTCATCAATCAGTCAGGCGTTCCGACCGAGGTCTATCGTTCGTACAAGAATCGCGCGGAAGCCAAGAAGGTCCTGGCGCGAGCGATACTCAAGGCATACTCGGGTCTCTACGCGACGTACCCGGACGCGCACAAGCTAGATAACGAGACTCTCGCGAACTATTTCCGTACGCGTACGGGCGCCTCGGAACGAACCGTAAGCGCGATCGTGAATACGTTCAAGACGTTGTGCGAGAGCGCGGACTTCGGAGAGATCGAGACGATCGAAGAAGAGAAGGAGCCAGAGAAGCGCGAAATCGTCTCGAAGGATGAAAGGAAGACAAGGGCTCTGCCACCCAGCTTCTCGACGCCCGCGATAACGATCAATATTCAGTTGCAGCTGCCAATCACCGAGAACGAGGCTGTCTACGAGAAGCTCTTCGCGTCTCTCCGCAAGAATCTATTGGAGCCCACGCAAGAGGAGAAGTAGTGGCCGATCTAGACGAGATCGTTCGTCGTATCGTTCGCGCCGAGCGAGATGCTAGGCGGATTCTCGCTACGCACGAATCCTCGAAGACTCGCGTAATCACGGTAGAGGATACGTACGCGCGTCTGGGGAAGCTGTCTCTGCGCCAAGACGATCTCTTCTGGCAGGCGCTTCGATCGATCGAGAACAGTCTTTATCGATCGGCGATCATAATGGCGTGGGCCGCGTTCATGGACTTCGTAGAAGAGAAGGTCGCGGAGGATGGATTCAGCGCGCTCAACGCGAAGTATCCCAATTGGAAGATTACAGATATCGACGATCTTCGTGACAGTACCAACGACTACCAAATCATCGAGGCGCTCAGAAAGGTCGAGCTCGTTACAAAGAGCGAGATGAAGTCTCTCCACGGCTTCCTGAGCATTCGAAACGAGTCCGCCCATCCGTCTGGCTTCTTCCCCGACATTAATGAAGCGCTTGGCTTCGTCGCGAATCTTCTACAGCGAATCGAGCGCATCCGCCCGAAGAAGGCGAAGCCCTAGAGCAGGGGTCGGGCACCTTTCCTTCTTATGGCCATAAGATCGCGCTAAGAGTAAGACCTATCGCCCAAGCGACGACGGCGAGTAGAATCTTGCCTCCTAAATCGACATACCACGAGGGGATTCGACCTCGACTCGTTATCACGATGAGATCGTCCGGAAAGATTCGCTCCGCGAGTTGGAATGTGACAAAACCAACAGTCTGGATCCATACGAGAGCGGCTAGTACAAAAACGATAGAAGAGTCGAGAAAGGCACGGGCAGCGAGGGCGGCAAACGGGAACAGCGAGAGTCCGATAATGAGTGATAATCGTCGGGTTCCGACGTCTCTCCTTCGCTGCCCGACATAGGGATCAATCGACCCGCGAACTCGATCGATCCATTCGGGGCTTCCCGAGAGCCGCGTTCGCGTACCAAGAGAGCCCCCGAAACTCAGTACGATCGAACGATAGTCGAGTTCCTTCGGACTTTCCTTCGAGCTAAAACCTCCCCGGAAGGTAAACGATGCCTCCTCGACGACGTCCCCTATAGACCCGCTCCGTAGAAGGCGCTCGATGTCGGAATCTGCGATGGTCTCGCCACGCTTTGTCGTTACCTCGAAGCTCGTACTCATCGAACTTCGTATCTCGTGCGGTGCTGAGGCGAAGAGATCCGAGAGCTTCATCCACACCTGACGGAGGTCTTCGATATCGAGTTCTACTCGCGGCAAGTCATATGTTCGATCCAGAGTCTAGCCCTCCACCCAAAGAGGCTACGAGAATCCCGAGTCTTATCCTTGAACGTTTCGTATCGTAGCAGGTAGCTATATTCCGCCCGATCCACCCGAGAATGCCGAGCCGATCGCGAGTACGATCCCGACGACGACGGCACCCACGACAGCTCCCGCAATGACCCCAGCGAGACCTCCCCACACGAAGTAACCCGCCAGAGCGCCGATTCCGGCGCCTATTAGAAAGAGTACGTTCTCATCTGCCATCTACTACCCCTCCACGACCTACCCGACCTTTCTTGATTCTCTCTTGCTAGACTCTCGGCGCGGATTTCGTTCTCGCCACTTCGTAGCGACTTCGTCGACATCGCCGCCCTCCAGAAGGTCCTCAAGAAGTCCGTGAACGAATCTTCGATCGTTAATCGTGGTAGAAACCCAGCGTCGTAGAAGTACGAGAATGGCAATCGCTCCGATTGCTAGAAAGGTCAGTTGGGCGAGAACGGTTCCCGAATCAGCGTCGCCCCCCACGACTGAGACGATCACGGAGACAAGAAGACCCAAAGCGACGAGAGCTGCGGATAGAACGAAACGATTATTCTCGTCGTTCGAGGCGAGAGACGCCAAGAGAAACCCGCGCCAAGCGTCGGCGTCTCGTCGAGACGTCGCCTTCTTCTGGCTCTCGTAGTTCATACCGCCCTCCTACCCATCCCGCCTTGGAACGGAAGACGTCTAGCTTCAACCTTCCGATGGAAGTCCGAGAATCACGTGCACTTTCGACTGAGGCTCCTCCTAGAACCGTGGTCCACGAGGGGCGGTCAAGTCGAGTCGACTCGTCCGACATGGTAGTGGAACTCACACCTCTTCGTCAGAAGGAAACGGTCCGAATCGAGTCGAAGTAGCTTTCTCGTAAGCCGAAGCGAATCCGAAAGGGTTTTCGGGCGGACGCGCTTGCGGGGGGCGATGGCGGCGTGCCCCCGGTGCGCGAGGGACCTCCCGGCGGACTTCGGGTCCGTGTGCCCGACCTGCGGGTTCGTGGTCCGGATCCCGGGCATCGTGAAGCTCGGCCTCACGCTCCTCGCCGCGGGCTTCGCCATTGCGGCGGTGTGGGCGTTCACCGCGGACGCGGTGTTCGCCGCCCTGTGGGGCCTGGTGGACGCGATCCTCGTGAGGCCGCTCGGCCTCGCCCCACCCCCGTTCCAGCTCACGAGCCTCCTGAAGCAGCTGTACGACTTCGTGTTCGGCACCTCGACGGAACCGCCCTGGGGCGGCGTCCTGTTGATCGGGGCAGGCCTCGTCGCGGGGCTCGCGGGCGGGGCGATCCTCCGGCGCGCGGAGGGGCTCTCCGCGCCGAGCGCCTAGAGGAAGTCGTCGAGCTTCAGGTCCTGCGTCCGCTCGTCCGTAAACAGGGACGTGATCGCCTCCTCGATGAGGGCGATCCGCTGGTGCAGGTACTGGGAGACGGGGTACTCCGACGTGATCCGCTTCGTCAGCTCGAGGTACTTCTTCACGGAGCTCTCGTGGACGGTGAGGGTCAGGTTCCCGCCGCACTCCCGCTTGTTCACGATCGCGGTGCACTTCCCGCGCAGCGGCATCCGGCGGTACAGGGTGCTGCACTTCGTGCACCGCACCTTCTGGAGGGAGAAGGACCGCAGGTTCCCGATCAGGTCCGGGAGGAAATGGTGGACGACGATGCGGGACGCGACGTCCGTCGCGTCCACCGCGCGGATCCGGAGGGCGAGCCGGAGCTGCGCCTCCAGCTTCTCCTCCATCGATCCCTTCACGTACGCGGACGTGAGGGGCCCCGCGGCGACCGCGTCGACGCGATGCGTGTAGCCGAAGCCCTCGTACTGGAGGACCGTACCGATCCGCTTGCTGACGAGGTCCATCATCGGCTCGACCTCCCTCGGGTGTGCGAACCGCTCCGTCGCGCGGTAGAACTCGAGCGGGTACCGGGACATCACGTCGAGGTTGTGCGCCTCTTTGTCGACCTCGTTCGGGTCAATCTGCGTCGTGAGGACGAGGGGCGCGTCCATGAGCCCGCCCCGCTTCTCCGGGAGGAACGAGCGGCTGAAGTTCAGCAGGCAGTCCAGCAGGAGGAGGACGGAGTCCTCGTCGCCGTCCGCGTTCCGCCGGCGGGCCGCGACCAAGTACGGGTGGTTGAACCAGGCCCGGGCCTTCGTGAACCCGATCACGCGGCCCATCACACCGCCGGACGTGTGGGGCGCGAGGGTCACGACGAGCTGGCCGACGAGGTCCTGACGGGTCGACACGCGGTAGAACGGCGGGAGGCCATAGACCCGCTCGAGGAGCTCGTCCACGAACTCCGCGACGCGGACGAGGTAGTCCCCCGCGTCCTCCGGGATGATCACGTCCTGCACCCGGAGCTCGATCATCTGCCGGCCGTCCTGGAGGGGCGCGCCGTGGGCGTCCTGCGCGTACCCGAGGGCCCGGGCCTTCTCGACGGCGAGCCCGATCTCCTCCGGTCGGACGTGTGTGAGGACGAGGTTCGTCATGTCGAAACGGGTCGTGCCGTCCTTGAAGACGTGGATCGCGTGCTTCGCGCGGAGGAGGCCCTTCTCGAGGGGCTCCGGGGTCTTCGAGCGGGAGATCATGCCCTGGACCGCCTTCACGCCCGCGGGGAGGGACGACATCCCGACGCGGGCCATCGCGGCGTCGACCGCCTCCCGCAGCGGGATCGACTGTTTCATCGCGCGGTTCCGGGGCTCTGTGAACCCGCCGCACGTGCAGCGCGGGAGGAACCACCGCTTCCCGCACGTCCCGCACACCCGCAGGCCGACCTCGACCTCGACCGCGTCCTTCGTGACGGCCTCGTTCAGGAGACGCTGCATCCCGCCCGCCGCGCCGATCGGGAACAGGGCGTGGGGCGGGGGCTGCATCTCCCGCGGCGCCGCCTTCTCCGGGCGCCCCATGCGGGCGCCGATCCGCGTGGGCCCGCGCGCCTTGATCGGGACCCCCGCGTTGCGGGACGCGAACTCGAGCCCGTTCGCCGCCTCGACGAGCGGCCTCGTCCGGAGCCCGGTCCCGGTGGACTCGATTCCAAGGCCCGCGAGCAGGGCGGGGCCATGCGGCTCGACCGCGAGCTCGGCGCCGCGGACCCGATGCGTCGCGCCGAGCGCGACGAGGAGGCTTTTGATTCCGGGTTCCGTCGGGAGGAGGAGCGCGCCGCCATCCAGGCGGCCCTCCCGTGAGATGTAGTCCCGCAGTCGCACGAGGGTCGGCACGTCGAAGTCGTGCCAGAACAGGTTGAACCTCGGATGCAAGGGCACGCGATAGTCCTTGGAGAGCTCGAGGGCCCGCTCCCAGGTCGGCGACTCCCAGTCTGCGGGCAGCTCCCCCGCCGCGGCGCGCAGCTCCTCACGGTACCACTCGATCGCGAAGGCGCCCGGGACGAGCGGATGGTTGTTCTCCAGGAACTCACCGTACGGCACGAGGATCTCCCCGAGGTCCGCGATCTCCTTCACGCGGGGCCGGAGCTCCCGGGCCTGCGCCTCCGAGGCCACCGCGACGAAATCCCCCGTGTCGAGGACGACGAGGGGGCCCTCGACGGACTCGCACGGCGTGACGGCGCCCGCCTTCCCGGGGCGCTCCGTCATGATCTGCGTGCCGACCGCGATGAAGTCGTCGAGAATCGCCATCGTGGCGGGATGGAGGGAGAGCGACGCGAGCCCGTTCGCGCGGCTCTTCCCGTACCGGAGCCGCAGCCCGCCGGGGCGGCTCGGGTGGCAGAGTACGGGGCGGCCCGCGACGATGTTCTCGATGAACTTCTCGCTCGGCTCCAGGACGGACCCGCTCTCCTGCGTCTCGACGGCCCCGCCCTTCGCCTCCAGGTACGTGTCGATGAACTCCCAGCCGTCGATACTCAGGCGCCGGACGTGCTTCTGGATCTTGCGCGCCTTCAGGCAGAGGCCATCCGCGACGACGAGGCACGCGCCGCCGCGCAGGCGGTTCGTCTCGAGCCGCGGGAGGTCCCGGTACCCGCTGATCTCGACGTCCTCCGTCCCCTCGCCGTTGATCGAGACCGGACAATGGCCGACGATGAGCTCGATCTCCTCGCCGCTGGGCGTGTACTGGAGGTGTTGGACCTGCTTGTACACGGGGATCTCCTCTTTGAACCGCTCGACCTCCGGGCGGGTCGGCACGTAGCGGCCGATCCCGAGGTCTCGCCGCACGACGTCCGCGATCAGGACGCTGAGGGCCTGGCCTGTGCCGCCCGCGGAGCGGATCGGGCCCGCGAAGGAGAGGTCCACGTAGTTCGTGCCGTCCGCGTTCCGCTTCACGCGGACCTCCGCGAGCCCCTCGAGCGGGGCGACGAGGATCCCCTCCGTGAGGATCGCAAGACCCACCCGGACCGCGCGGTCGATCGCCTCCTCCCGCGTCTTCGCGGGGCGGTGCGCGAACTCCTTCGCGACGAGGATCGCGGTCTCCTCGCGGTCGTGGTGCTCACTGAGCTCGCGGATACGGCGGGCGACCCCCTCGACGCCGTACTCCTCCAGGAGCTTCTCGACGCGGGACGCGAGGTCCTGGGTCTTCGGGATCTCCACCTCGCGCGAGGGGTCGAGGCCCTTCCTCCGGGCCTCCGTCGCGACGCGGTACGCCGCGTCGGCTCCCGCTTCGAGGTCCGCGAAGTAGCGGCGCATCTCCTCGGAGCGTACAGGGTGGGCCATGGGCTTCCCATCTCGAAAACGGGGGAACGCGCCCGCATGGTCTGTCAGCGTAAAAGACTTTCACATGTCCTCAGGACGCGTTCTCCAAGAAGCTGCCCCGAGTTCAACGGCGGCACGCCCCGAGCATGATTCTGACATTCGGTAAGCCGACGGCCAACGTCCGTTGAGGTCGCTTCACCGCCTCGCAGAACGCAGGTCTTCAGACTGATTGGACCGTTCGCCGAGGAGATAGGCTGCCTCTTGGCAGATTCATCATTTCCGCCCATCTATTGTTCGAGTATCAAACCGCTTGCCACGCTTCTTCTTCTTTTTCCCGCCCGCTTTTCTTTTCATGAACCTGGATGGTCACCTTGTCGAAAAAGCTAGCGCCTTGGTTGCGTGCGAGAGAATTCGTCATCGGATGCCGAGCCTCCCCGCTTTGGTAATCCATTTCAGGACAGCCTCCCCTCCAATAAGCGTCCCGATTATTGCCCCGCCCGCCGTCGGATCCACTCCATTGAACGCTATCCCCCAAGCGAGTACTTTGCCTTTCGTCCGTTTCCCGAAGGGCGACAACCACCCTTCTACAAAACGTTTTTCGTCCACGCGCGCGAGTATCGCACATGCAGCTGGATCCTCAAGCGGGAGAGGGATGGATTGCTCGCGCGAAACTGTCTCGAATCCAAGATTGGGCGTGGGACAAGCGGCCTACCGATTGCCCACGGTTTGGATAATTCGACGGCAACGTGCACTCTTCGTTCGCCCCTTTCGGCACACCCTTTTAGCCAGGGATACCCTTGAATCCCCGGATGAACCCGCCCCTGGAGCTCACGACGGTCGCGGACTTCCGCCGCGAGATTGAGCGGAGGAACGTGCCCACGGTCGTGATGTTCACGACGTCCTGGTGCCCGTTCTGCCGGCGGTTCAAGCCGAAGTTCGTCGAGGCCGCGGGGGAAGCCCACGTACGTTCCGCGTTGATCTACATCGACGATTGGGAGAACCCGCTGTGGGACGAGTACCGCGTCGACGTCGTGCCGACGCTCGTGCTCTTCGAAAAGGGGCAGCCGGTGCACCGGCGGGATGGCGTCCTTGGCCGTGGGCTCGGGGACCACGACCTCGCCGCGATTTTCAATCAGGCAGCGGCCGTCGCCACGCCCTGACCCTGTCCACGGTCGGGGCGAGAGGGCGTGATTCTGGGGCCCGATGCCCACGGGAATACCCTTTAATATCGACGTCCAAATGGTGCGGCGTTGAAGAAAATCAAGAGCGGAATCTTCGGCCTCAACACGATCCTCGACGGCGGGATGAACGAGAATTCCACGACCGTCGTGATCGGGCGCTCCGGCGCGGGGAAGACGACGTTCGCCACCCAGTTCATCCGCCGCGGCCTCCAGGACGGGCAGGAGGGCATCTTCGTCTCGCTCGACGAGAACAAGGAGCAGATCATCCGCGAGGCCGTCGAGATGGGCTGGTCCGACATCCTCGAGTACCTCGACGACGAGCTCCTCGTGTTCATCGATGCGAGTGGACGCGAGTTCTCGAACTTCATCCGGAAGGAGCTCCCCGCGTTCGTGGACGACTGGAAGGGCGCGAACGCCCGCATCGCGGTGGACCCGCTGACCCCCGTGATGTGGTCCACGAAGGACAACTACGAGCAGCGGGACCTCATCGGCTTCATGCTGAAACAGACCCGCCGCGTCGGGACGGTCCTGTGCACGCTCGAGGAGCACGGTGCAGGGGACCTCACGAGCCCGGAGGTCGTGATCCCGATGTACCTCGCGGACTGCGTGATCCACCTGCGATACAGGAGCGACGGCGCGAACGTGAACCGCGAGCTGAAGATCGTGAAGGCCCGCTCGACACGCCACAGCCAGCTCTCGCACGCGTACCACATCGTCCGCGGGCTCGGCCTGATCGTCGAGCAGGGCGAGTTCCGGCGGTCCGACACGACCCGCATCCCCGCCCAGATCCGGCAGCTCCTCCAGCGGCCGGACATCCCGAGGGCGGTCGGGGACCGGATCGAGCGGATGCTTGAGGGCTTGACCGACGACGACTTCCGGAACCTGAAGCCGGAGCAGCTGTTCGAGCTGATCCGACACGAGTACGGCACGGGCTAGACGATGACGAAGCGGATGGGGCGGGCCTTCCTCGCGGCGATCAAGAAGGAGGCCGAGGCGGCCCCCGGCGCGCGGGAATCCGTGCTCGGGAACCCGCAGCGGCGGCGGGTGTTCCAGTCCCTCTGCCTGCACCCCGCCGGATCGATCGCGGAGGTCGCCCGCGCCCTCGGCGTCTCCCCCGCCACGGTCCGCTTCCACGCGCTCCGGCTCGCGGCGGCGGCGTACCTCGCGGCGACGGACGAGAGCTTCGTCCCCGCGGGCCTGGTGCCGCCGGACGACCTCCCGCTGTTCCGGGCCCTCGCGACCGCGCCCGCCCGCCGGGCCCTCGCCGCCGCGTACGGGACCGCCGGGCTGTCCGTGGGCGAGCTCGCGGACGCCGTGGGGATGTCCCGCCAGGCCCTCGCGTCCCTCCTCGACTCGTTCGAGGCCCTGGGCCTCGTCTCGAGGGTCGCGGACGGGCGGTTCACCCGCGTGTACGCCACGCGCGGGCTCGAGGAGCGGCGGGAGCGCCACA
>Ga0209521_10005363_pt1 | contig 10144 bp, 9 predicted proteins | sample Rifsed19ft4_FD_184016 | JGI IMG/M metagenome (GOLD analysis project Ga0209521, IMG submission 184016) | Soil microbial communities from Rifle, Colorado, USA - sediment 19ft 4 (version 2) | ecosystem: Environmental > Terrestrial > Deep subsurface > Rock core/Sediment | place: Rifle, Colorado... | reverse complement strand
TCCGTGCGACCTTGTCGAAGGCTTCCCCCGCCGCGTCGTCGAGGGTCTGACCGAGGAGCCGGTACTCGAGGTGGCCGGGCATCTCGACGAGGAGCGTATGGCCGCCCGAGACCACGAGCGCCACCAGCGGGAACTCGGGGGCCCGCGGCAGGCTCTCGTCCGCGTCGCCGAGCCAGGCGGCGTAGATGTGGCCCTCGAGATGGTTCACGGGCACGACCGGCCAGTGGCGTGCGAGGGCCAGCGCCTTGGCGAAGTTGATGCCGACAAGCAGCGAGCCGGCAAGGCCAGGCCCCTCGGTCACCGCAACGGCCGCGATGCGCGACCAGGACGTCTCCCCGGCGTGTCGCCGGGCGCGTTCGACGACGGGCACGATCCAGCGCAGATGCTCCCGGGCAGCCAGCTCGGGAATGATGCCCCCGCTCGGCGCGTGCAGGTCCGCCTGGCTTGCGACCACGTTGGCGAGGATGCGCCGCCCGTCCTCGACGATCGCCACGGCCGTCTCGTCGCACGAGCTCTCCACGGCCAGCATGACCATCCCGCCGGCCGAGCGGTCGCTCCTGGCTTTCCGCCCCGGGCTCACGCGGGGGACTCGCCGGGCGTTCGGATCTCACGGGCCTCGAACTCGGTCTCCAGGCGGGCGATCCGGGCGCGCATCTCGGGGCCGTCGATGTCGTCGGTGGTCATGATCAGGGCGTCCTCCCCATTGTCGCTGTAGTAGCGGGGCCGGACGCCGACCGGTCGGAACCCGAAGCGTTCGTAGAGTTTCCGTGCCGGGAGATTGGACAGGCGCACCTCGAGAGTCGCCTGGCGGGCGCCCAGCGTGCGGCCCATGTGCAGGAGGCCGAGGACCATGCGCGCGCCGATTCCCTGCCGGCGCCAGGCCGGATCGACGGCGAAGGTCGTCACGTGTGCCTGGTCGACCATCATCCACATGCCGGCGAAGCCGACCACCTCACCGCCGGCGCGGGCCACGATGTACCTGGCGAGCCGGTTCGTCTCGATCTCCTGGCGGTACGCGTAGGCCGGCCACGGTGTCGAGAAGCTCATGCGCTCGATGCGCTGGACGGCATCGACGTCCGCCGCCCGCATCGGCTCGAGGTGGACCCTCAGCGGCGGCCGGGCGACCATGCGATCGTGCCGCCCGTCGCGGCGGCGCCGCGCGGGAGGGTGGCGTACATGGGGACCAGCTCGGCGAGATCGTCGGCACCCTCGGCTGCGAGGCGATCTGCGCCGAGTCGCAGCAGCGCCTCCCCGAGTCCGCGGCGGGCCCGCTCCCCGGCCGCACGCGCGTCGCGCGGCGCGGTCGGCAGGTCGAGAGCGAGCATCCGCGCTCCCGGCGGGATCGCCGGTTCTGTCTCGGCGGTCATGAGGGCGGGGCGGCCAGCGAGGCGCACCGCCCCCCCGCGGCCGCACCTCACGATCGTCCGGTAGCGCCCGTTCGGGCCCGCCGGCAGGACGACCACGGTCAGCCGGCTCCGAGCCCCATCCACGCCCGCGACGGCGTCGGCCGCGACGAGCGCGAGGGGAGTGGCGATCCCGACGACCGGGATGCCGAGCCCGAAGGCGAGTCCCTTGGCAGCGGCCAGACCGACGCGCAGGCCGGTGAACGACCCCGGCCCGAGACCGACGACGATGGCGGCCAGTCCCTGGAGCGTCGTCCCCGCGGCCAGAAGGACCCGCTCGACCGAGACGAGCAGCCGCTCCCCGTGGAGATGGCCCGCCGGCCAGTACTCCTGCGCGACGGACGTACCGTCGGCAGCTCCGAGCGCGACCACCGCTTCACCGGTCGACGTGTCGAACGCGAGCATCCGCCCCGCGGGGGGACGGGGTGCGCCTGGCTTCACGGGGGTGGCTCAGCCGGCACGGCAGCGAGATACCGCGCATACCGAGCATCCGACGCGCGGAGCCCTACCCGGCGCGGCTCGTCGCCGCTGCCTTCGATGGTCACCCCGAGGTGCGCCCGGGGCAAGAGCGGGCCCATGCGCTCCGCCCACTCGATAAGGGTCACGCCACCCGAGCGGCGCTCGTCGGCGAGTCCGCCGGCGACCACGTCGTTCGGGCCCGTGAGGCGGAACAGGTCGAGGTGGAACAGGGGCAGCCTGCCCGCGTACTCGGCCATCAGCACGAAACTCGGACTGTTGACCACGGCGGGCACGCCCAGTCCTTCCGCAAACCCCTTCGCGAACTCGGTCTTGCCGGCGCCCAGCTCGCCGAAGAGGGCGATCACGTCGCCCCGCCGAGCCGCCGCCGCGAGCGAGGCCGCAAGCCGGCGCGTCTCTCCTGCCGTGGTCGTCACGACATCGCGTGCCCGGTCGGCCGGGACGGTCGACCCGGCGCTGGGGGGGGCCACACGGCCGAGATTACTGGAAGCGTTCGAGGTCGGCGAGCGGGACGAGCCAGCGCCGTCCGCCGCCCACGAAGGCGACGGCGAGGACGTGGACCCCCTCTTCCAGGCGCTGGATCACGGCCGGTCCGTCGATGCTGCCGGCTGTCCCAGCGCCCGCACCGGCGGTGATGCGAAGCGTCCCGCGAGCGACCTGCGGCAGGGTGGCCGCCGGATCGAACACGAGGAGCGGCGGATCCGGGAAGATCGACACGCTGGTCCCGGCCGCCGCGAGAAGGAGCTCCCAGGGGGGACCAGCGAGCGAACGCCGCCCGAATCCCTCGAGGACGAAGACCGCGAACGGGGCGAGCGAGTGCAGGGCTTCCCGCTGTCTCGCCTGGGAACGAGTGAAGGCGCGCAGGTCGTGACCGGCCATGCCGCCGACGACGACCCCGTGGATCCCCAGGGCACGGGCCCGCGTGAGCGTCTCCACGTCGACACGCGCCCCCGCCACGACGATGCTCCCCGCGTCGGCGACGTGGAGACCGGCCGAGCGGAGCTCGTCGCCGGGATCGCCGACGGCGATGCGTAGGCGCCCGTGCACCGCCCGCCCGGCAGCCGCCACGCCGGCGAGGGCCTGGCCCGCCAGCAACAGGGAGATCCCGCCCGGAGTGACCGCCATGACCGTCCCGTCGGCACGCGCGTGGAGCGGTTCCCGGTGGCGCCCGACCGCCACGTTGAGACGGGTGCGCGAGGATCGGTAGAGGACCGTCCCCTCGTCGACCAGGCTGCCCCGCCGACGGCGAGGCCGGGCGTCGCGCGGCCCGATTCGCGAACCCGGCGGAAAGCGCGCCGGATCACGGTCCCGCGGGTCCACGCTGACCAGACGGGTGTCGCGAGCGTGCTCCGCGACCACGGTGAGAGGCGTGACCGTGTCGCCCACGGCGGCCGCGGGGCGATCGCCCGGCTCAAGGGGGATCCAGGCCCGGTGTCCCCGTTCGAGCCACGGCCGGCCGACGACCAGGCGCTCGACGGCGCTCGACGTGGCCGTCGCGCGGTCGTCTGGATCAGGACGCTCGGCGACGCGACGTTCGGGCACGGGCTCGGGCACGGGAGCAGGTTCCGGATCAGGCCCCGTCGGCGGTTCATCGAGCCCGATCGGCGGCTCATCGAGCCAGATCGGCAGGTCCCCCTCCTGGGCGAGTTCGCCCTCCGGGAAGAGCCCCTCATCGGGCGGCGTCGAGGACGTCATTCGGCACCCGGCCAGAGCGTCCGCTGCCATTGTGCGAGGACCTCCCGGCGCCGCTCGCTGCGCTGGGGAAGACGGAGCGGGATGCCCCGGGTGTCGACGAGCAGGCCGGCCAGTCCGCCGGTGGCCTCGAACCCGACGCGGCGGGCACGCGTGCGACCGAAGCGTCCGTCACGCACCTCGAGTTCCACCCGGGCCGGTGCGCCGGGCGGCAGCTCGACCAATCGGAGCGCTCCGCTGGCCAGCGGTTGCGCCTCTCCGGTCGCCCATTCGCTGTCGACGTGGAGCGTGCCGAACTCCCGCCCGGGGCGCCCCGCGGAAAGGACGAGCACGCTGCCGAGCGGCAGGAGGAGGTCGTCCGCGAGATCGGCCACGAGGCTGGCTCGTTCCGAGTCTCCGACCACGCCCAGCGGGGCGAGGAGTCGCGCATGGTCGTAGGCGACCTGCGTCATCCCCAACCGCCGGATCGTGTCGGCGGCCGCCAGGGCGACCGCCGGTCCGGGAGCGAGAGCGAACGCACCTCCGGCCAGGACGATCAGGTCGGGAGCGCGCATCCGTTCGGCTGGCGCGCCGCCGAGTCGGACCCGCTCCGCCTCGATGCGGGCCAGCGCGGCCCGACCGGCGGCCATGCGCAGGAGCGCGCCGTCGCCGGCTGCGTCCCGCCACGGCCGGGTGCGCAGATCGCGCAGGCGATCGCGATGCGTGGGCCGGTCGATGCGCAGCGGTGACCACGCGATCACGGCGTCCAGGTCCTCCTCGTCGTCGAGGGCCCGCTCGGGGACCATGGCGCCGGCAGCGAGCAGGAAGCCGTCGAGCTCGGCCGTCGCCATCGGCCCGAGCGCGCCGTTCGCAGCGTCAGGCTCTGCCATGGCTCCCGCCACGAGATCGGCCGATGGCGGGGTCGCACGGAACCACGCGCCTCCGGACGCGCCAACGTCAACCGACTCGACCGTCCGCTCGAGCACCGTCGCGAGGGTGGACGCCGTCCTCGCGGCGGCGAGCCGTGCGCCGTTCGGTTGCCCGGCCAGGGCCATGAGGATCCGGCTCAGATCGCTCCCCCCGCGTGGCGCGCCGAGCGGTGGAGGCGCGGGCGCGAGGACGACCTGCTCGAAGGGGAAGCGGTCGACCTGTTCCGCGGCCGCGCCCGAGAGCACCACGACCAGGTCCGGCCGCCGGGCGACGACGGCTCCGGCGATCGCGGCCAGGTCCGCGACAGCCTCCCGCTCGTCCGCACGGGGAGGATCCGCGGCCGCGAGGGCGAGGGCATCCAGCTCGAGATCCGCGACGGCGACGCTCACCGCCAGCGCATCGCTGCGTTCCGGCGTCAGGCGCGCGCTGATCAGCCAGCCGGCCTGCGAGGCGGCGGCCTCCAGGTCGGCGGCGCGACGGGCGGTCGGGGCGAGCAGTGCGATCCGCCTGGGCGGGGCGGAGAGGGCCTCGATCCGCTCGAGATCCCGCCATCCGCGCAGCACGGGCCGGAGATCGGGCGCGTCATCGAGGAGGCCGGCCGCCCGCTCGGCGACGAACGCGAGTGCGGCGTCGGTCTCGATGCCCGCGGGGAAGGCCGCCGAGGCGATGAGGCGCCAGCGTCCGTCGAGGTGAGCCACGAGCGCGGCAGAGAGGGTCGCCGTGCCGTGATCGATGAGGAAGCGGGGCGTCACGGTCTGGCGGTCATGGGCGGCCGGTCTTCAAACTGGCGCGTCGCGCGCCCGGTCCGCCGGCTAGGCGTCCCAGCGGGCATCCTCGTCGAGCTCTTCGAGCCGCTCGATGAGGCGCTCGATGCCCGTGTCGTCCGCGAGCAACCACTGGGCCTCGGCCACGTCACCCCCGAAGACCCCACGCAGGACCGGGTCGAAGAAGAGCATCGCCTGGCTGCCCAGCGAGTGACGCGTGCGGCTGGCTTCGAGGAAGTGGACCGCGGGAGCCGTCAGGCCGCGGAGCTGGATCTCGCGGGCCACGAACTCGACGAGCTCCTCGCGCTGTTCGTCGGGCGACTCGGGCATCTGCTGGCTCACGCCGGTCGATCCTCCTCGAGGGTCCGCACCCTGACCGCGCGGGCCGCCGCATAGTACACCCGAGGTATTCGCCGCGCCATCGTGGCGAGCACCTCCCAGGCGACCGTGCCACGGGCCTGGGCGAGCTCCGAGACGGTGATCTCCTCGTCTCCCTGCCGGCCGAGGAGGACGAACTCATCCTCCTCGCCCACGCCGGGGACATCGGTCACGTCGACCATCGCGGCATCCATGGCCACCACGCCGACGAGCGGCGCCCGCCGGCCGCGGACGAGCGCGCCGGCGCGCCCCCCGTACGCCCGCACGAACCCGTCGCCATACCCCACGGGGAGCGTCGCGATGCGCGACGGGCGCGCGGCCACCCACGCGGCGCCGTAGCTCACTCCCGTCCCGGCAGGCACCTCCTCGATACGCACCGCCCGCGCGACCAGCCGCATGACCGGCCGGAGAGCCGCGGCAGCCTCCCACGCGGCGGGGGCGACGGGCAGTCCTGCGGGGATGACGCCGTACACGGCAAGGCCCGGCCGGACCGCCTCGTACGCAGGTGCCCGGCCCGTGAGCAGGCCGCCGGTCGCGGCGATGTGGCGCATCGGGACCTCGATACCCGCGTCGCGGAGGCCGTCGACGGCGGCATCGAACCGTTCGACCTGGCGGCGCGTCGCCTGATCGTCCTCGGGGCTCGCGAGGTGCGACCAGATCCCCGCCAAGCGGAGGTGCCGCTCGCCGGCGATCCGTGCGCCCACGACGGCCGCCCGCTCCGGTCGGATGCCGTCGCGCGTCAGCCCGGTCTCGATCTCCAGGTGCACGTCGAGGCGCCGCCCGGTTCCCAAACTGGCGGCGGCGCGGACGGAGCCGTCGGCCGAGCCCTCCGTCGTGACCGCCACGGCAAGGCGCGCCCGGGCGGCATCGGCCAGCCGGGTCGGCGGCACCGGATAGAGCACCAGGATCCTGCCGTCGACGCGGGCCTGGCGCAGCTCGATCGCCTCATCGAGTGCGGCCACGCACAACCCGTCCGCCCCCGCGGCCAGGAGGGCCTCGGCCACCGGGGCGGCGCCGTGACCGTAGGCGTCCGCCTTCACGACCGGCCAGCACGCCGTCCCCGGCGGCACCAGGCTGCGCAGGGTGAGGAGGTTGCCGGCCAGGGCGTCCAGATCGACCTCCAGCCAGGCGCTCCGCGGAAGGGGCGCGGGGGTGAGGGTCAGGATCGTTCCCCGAGCGGTGCGGCGAATCCGAGCGGCCGTCTGGCGCGCTGGCGGATCGCGGTGAGACGACGGCGCGCCAGGGGCAGCTGGACGAGGAGGTCCGACGCCACCGTTCCCGCATCTCCGAGTGTCTCACGAACGGCCTCTCCGGCCAGGCCGTGCAGGTAGACACCCAGCCGGGCAGCATCCCACGGGGAGAGCCCCTGTGCGAGAAGCGCGCCGATAGCCCCCGCCAGGACGTCCCCCGTCCCGGCCGAAGCGAGAGCCGGGTTCTCGAACGGGGCGACGACCGCGGCGCCATCAGGCGAGGCGATGACCGTCCGTGCGCCCTTGAGCACCACGACGTGGCCCCAGCGCCGCGCCGCCCCGGTCGCGGCCGCCAGGCGCTCGGCGTCCTCTCCATCGGGCCGCGCCTCCGCCAGTTCCGGGTCCCCCGCCGCGAGGCGGCCGAACTCGCCCGGGTGCGGGGTGAAGACCGCGGGACGGCGCTCCCCTCGCCACCACCCCGGACGTGCCGCCAGAGCGTTGAGCGCCTCGGCATCGACGACCGCGGGCACCGGTCCCCCACCTTCCGATGCCCGGCCGTCGCCGTTCCCGGCCAGCACCCTTGCCACGAGTTCGCCCGTTGCCGGCCCCGCGCGCAAGCCCGGGCCCACGACCAGGGCCTCGTGCGGTCGCTGCGCCAGTGCCTCGGCGGCCGCGGATGGATCCACGATCCCGGGCTCGCGTTCCGGCAGCCCCAGCGTCGTCACCTCGACGACCCGCCCGGCGAAGACCGGCTGGAGCGAGGCCGGGACCGCGAGGGTCACGAGCCCGGCTCCCGTCCGCGCTGCGGCCCCCGCGACGAGGAGGGCGGCCCCCGCGTAATCGAGCGAGCCGGCGATCACGATCAGCCGGCCGAACGTGCCCTTGTGGGCCCGCGCCGGACGCTCGGGCAGGAGCGCCGCCGCGGCATCGTCGTCCAGCAGTCCACTCGCTCCAGGGCCTTCCCGGAGCGGGAGACCCGTCCGATCAGCGCTCACGCCGGTCATCCCCCTCGTCGGCTGCCGCCCCGGCCCGTTCGGCGACCCGCAGGCGCATCAGCCGCTCGGTGAGGCGCCGCTCGCGCTCGCCCAGTCGCTCCTCCAGTCCGGGCGGAAAGACGAAGGCCCCGCCTTCGGTCCGGATGCCGAAGGCGATGGCGACCGCGTAATCCTGCTCGTGACTGATGGACAGGGCGATGCGTCCCATGCCCAGCTGTCGCGCACGCCCGAAGGCCCGGCCCGTAAGCGAGACGGCAGGCTGACCCGTCGGCAGCCGCACGATCTCGATCTCCCGCCAGCCCACGCCCCGGACCCCGAGGCCGAGAACCTTGCTCACCGCCTCCTTGGCCGCCCAGCGCCCGGCCAGCGTCTCCGGCCGGTTGCGCACGTAGGCCGCTTCGCGCTCCGTGAGGACGCGGTCGGCGAAGCGGGCGCCGAAGCGCCGCAGGGTCTCGCGGATCCGGTCGACCTTGATGATGTCGATGCCCAATTCGGTCGTCCCCGCGGGCGCGCCGACCACCGGGCCCGCGGGCGCATCCGGGACGTCGGCCATGGGCCGACGTTACTCGACCGTGACCGACTTGGCGAGGTTGCGTGGCTGATCGACGTCGGTGCCGCGGGCGACGGCGGTGTGGTAGGCGAAGAACTGGAGCGGGATGACCGCCAGCACGGGTGACAGCTCCTCGAGCGTGTCCGGCACCCACAGGACGTCATCGGCATGCCGGGCGATCGACTCGTCGCCCTCGCTCGCCACGGCGATCACCCGGGCGTCCCTGGCGCGCCCCTCCATGATGTTGCTGATGAGCTTGTCGTAGACGGCCGACCGGGTCGCCACGGCGACGAGGGGCACCTCCGCGTCGAGCAGCGAGATCGGGCCGTGCTTCAGTTCACCGGCCGCATAGCCCTCGGCGTGGACGTAGCTGACCTCCTTGAGCTTGAGGGCGCCCTCCAGGGCGACCGGGTAGCTGAAGCGGCGACCCACGAACATGAAGCCCCGGCTGTTCACGTACCGGCGGGCGAGCTCCTTGGCCGGGGCGGCGAGTTCGATCGCCCGGCGGGCCATGTCGGGCAGGGCCCGCAGGGCCGCCACGATCTCCCGTTCGCGCTCCCGGTCGAGACGTCCCAATCCCTTGGCAAGCGCGGCGATGACCACGACCAGGGTCGTGACCTGCGAGACGAAGGTCTTCGTGGCGACCACGGCGATCTCCGGGCCGGCCTGCTGGAAGACGACCGCGTCGGCCTCGCGGGTGATGGCCGACCCGATCGTGTTCGTGACGGCGACGACGGGGGAACCCTGTTCGCGTGCGTAGCGGGTCGGGGCGATGGTGTCGGCAGTCTCGCCCGATTGGGTCACCGCGATGACGAGCGTCCGCCCGTCGAGTGGCGGCGGCGTGTAGCGGAACTCCGAGCCGACGGTGCTGCGGGCCGGCAGGCCGAGCCACTCCTGGATGAGCATCGCCCCGACCGAAGCCGCGTAGTGCGCGCTCCCGCAGGCCACCAGCTCGACCCGCTCGATCGAACCAAGCCGATCGGCGATCGGGGCGAGCTCGTCGACCACGATGGTGTCGTGGACTAGGCGCCCCGCGACCGAGGCGCGGATGGCCTCGGGCTGCTCGTTCATCTCCTTGAGCATGAAATGGGGATAGCCGCCCTTCTCGGCCGCCTCGATGGTCCAGTCGATCGTGTGGACGGCCCGGTCGCGGGGCGTGCCGTCGAGCGCAGTGATGCGCACGGCGCGCGGGTCAAGCTCCGCCACGTCGCCTTCCTCGAGGAAGATGATCCGATCCGTGTGCGCCAGGAGCGCCGGGATGTCCGACGCCAGGAAGTTCTCGTCCTTGCCGACGCCGACGACGAGGGGCACGTTCAGGCGGGCCCCGACGATGCGCTCAGGTTCATCGCGGTGCATGACGGCGATGGCGTAGGCGCCCTCGACGCGCCGCAGCGCGCGACGAACGGCCTCGCCGATGTCGCCCTCGTAGGCCTCCTCGACGAGATGCGCGATGGTCTCCGTGTCGGTCTCCGAGACGAGGCGATGGCCGCGCTCCTCGAGGCCGTCACGGAGCTCCCGGAAGTTCTCGATGATCCCGTTGTGGATGACCGTGATGAGGCCGCCGCAGTCGACGTGGGGATGGGCGTTCAGGTCGTTCGGCCGTCCGTGGGTCGCCCAGCGCGTGTGGGCCAGGCCGACCCCCGCGCGCGGCGTGCCGTCGGCGAGGGCCGCCCGCAAGTGGTCCAGCTTGCCCGCCCGCTTCTCGACGAAGAGCTCGCCCTCCGGTGTGACCAGGGCGATGCCCGCCGAGTCGTAGCCGCGGTACTCGAGGCGGGCGAGCCCCTCC
>Ga0209521_10005358_pt1 | contig 10152 bp, 9 predicted proteins | sample Rifsed19ft4_FD_184016 | JGI IMG/M metagenome (GOLD analysis project Ga0209521, IMG submission 184016) | Soil microbial communities from Rifle, Colorado, USA - sediment 19ft 4 (version 2) | ecosystem: Environmental > Terrestrial > Deep subsurface > Rock core/Sediment | place: Rifle, Colorado... | reverse complement strand
GATATCGCCTCACAAGCAGCCACATGTATGCAAAGAAACACACAAACGTGGTGACAGCGAATACCCTGTGCCAGATGCTCGTGGACCTGAAGCCGCCCATCAAATCGGCTAAAGTTTTAGCCCATTGATATTCACTGTACTTCAGCGGCACGCCCGTCATGGCAAGCCCCAGGAACGAAACCAGCAGCAACGTATGGCCCCTGCGATGGAACGGAGTAAATCGCTCGTAGGCCCATTCACCCGGCACCAACGGATGACCGCGCCCGTTTTGTAAAACGTCTATCAGGCTCCTTACAAACCAAAACACGCTGTGCATGCCAAAGAAACTGAACACCGTGATCATCAGCGTCATCAGCACCGTGTAGACCCAATACAGCACCGGATCGCCTTGCGGATCCGTGTGATCGGCATGCGGTTCGTAAGCCAAAAAGTTCCGCACGGCATTGGGATGGCACTTCTTGCATGTCTCCATCCGATTCGCACTGAAGACGAGCGACTGAGGATTTGATACCGCCAGGATGTCGTGCGAACCGTGACAATCAAAGCACTTCGCCGCCGGCCCGTAACCCAGTTCGCTCAACTCCCCGTGGATGCTCATCGCGTATCGGCCCGACAGTTGCCCGTGGCAGTTGCCGCACAAATGCGGCAGTTGCTGCCGGAATGGGCCCAATTCCGGAAAATCTACGTTGTGTCCCTGGTGGCAGGATGTGCACGACGGATGCTGCTTTGTTTTTCCACCAGGAGCCAACCGCTCCGCGGGTTCTCCGGCGCCTTTCCCAGTGCCGTGAATGCTCGCTTGCAAGCGCTCGGCAATAAAGCGGTGGCATTTCCCGCACGTGGCGGCCACATTGGCAGAATGTAAGCTGGATCGCGTATCTGCCGGCTTGTAGATCCCATGCGAACCGTGGCAATCGGCACAGGCGGCCGTCACTTGCAGCCCCATTTTATACAAACCCTGGCCGTGAACGTTTTTTGTGTATGACTCGTAGTCCTTCTGATGGCAAGATCCGCAGTTCTTCACCTGATTATCGATAAACACCGGAGAGCGGTAATCCTTGACCGCCAGAATCTGATGCGGATCATTCCCATGGCATTTATCGCAGCTCAGCAATGTTCCCTGTCCGCGCTCATTCTTTTCTCCGGCTTTGGCATGAACGCCTTTAACCAATTCCAAGGCCTCGGCATCGTGGCAGATGGCGCAGTATCTCTTCACTTCCTCAGGCTTAGAACGAAATCCATCCTCCTTGGCGTGTGCCTGATTGATGTCCTGCGCCCGGTAATTTCCCCCGTGACAATCAACGCAGTTAACACCGCTTTTCCAGTGAATATCCTCCTGCAGTTTATCTCGGGAAATATATAATTGCCGCGATTTCTCATCCCACAGATCGCTTTCGCCGTGGCATTGAATACAGAAATTTTCCTCCGCCGGAATGTGCGAACCGGTCTTCGGTGGCGGAGGCGGAGGAGTTGCGCCATTTGGGGCCTGTCCGTTAGCCGCCTCCATCTCAAGATTATTCTCCGCCGTGGCCGCACTGACCTCATGCGACGCTTCTTCGCCCGGCTTCAGATTTTTTTCGCCCGCACTCGCCCCAGGCGCATCCTGCAATGCTGAGGCTGGAATTTGAGCATTCACTCTCGCCGCCGACGTGATCACCAGCACAATAACAAATAACAGTCTCATAGTGCCAGCTTCACCTCGGTTGAAACCTCGAAATCCATGCCCCCTTTGTTGCACACCACACAACCTCTGCCGCTGAACACACAAAAATTTCGGGCTCTTATTGATCTTACGGTTACTGTATTCAATTAGCCGGCGGTTAACAGCCGCCGGAAAGTACGTAAAACACCTACCGCCCACCCAAGCGGTACTATAAACCGGTCGCATTCAGCCTGTACTCTTATTTCTCGTACTTCGGGTGCTCTATATGAGACTGAGTTATGTGACAACTCCCGCATACATTCTTGGGTAGCACCTTGTAAATCGAATCCCGCGCGATTTTTTCTTCTTCCGGCGTAAGCTGTTTCTTGTTCAAGAATGGTTTGCATGCCTTCTCATGCTCGCTGCCCGGACCGTGGCAGGCTTCGCAGGTCGTCCCAACCAGGTTGGGCGTTGTGGCAACCTCCTTGAAGCCGCTGGCGGCGCCGTATCCGGTGGTATGGCATTTCAGACAATCCGCATTGGTCTGGTATTTCGCCGGAACGCTCTCCCACGCTTCTTTGGCGTGTTTCGTCTTTTTCCATGACATGTATTGCTTGAAATGACACGCCGAACATGCCTTTGAACCGATGTATGTTTGTCCCGCCGGCGCAGCAGGTTCAGCGCCTTCTTCCTTCGGCGGTTGAGAACTTGCGATATTGCTCAATCCTGTTAAGGCGATAAAAATCGCCGCCGCGCACAGCGCAGCAAAGCAGTAGTGCGGATACTTCCACATAAGTTTACTCCTAACATGCCGGGTCCAAGTTAATAAGATAAAAAGCACTCCATAGATAGCGGTGCCGCGCAACAATCGCTTTTCACATTCCTGTAACACCGCTTGTTAATTACCGCAAGATGCCGGAAGTCATGTCCGTCCCTCATTCCACAAAACTGACGCGACTTTCCGGCTGTCAATCCCTTTGCATCCGACCACGGTATCAGTAGCTTACTCCGCACTACTTATAGGATCAATATACACTAGCATGGATTCTCATCTGATGGCGATCTCACACTCGCATGTTTGTGTGTTTTAAAACTTTACTCCTATCGCCAACAACACATTTGCTAACACAGAACTTATTACAACAAGTTTTTTTATGGCAGTTCTATTTTCAAATTATTGTCAGGAGATATTGGCAATAATAGACCTATGGAGCATCTCTCGATGGAATTGCCTACTAAGTCCCTTGCACGACGACCGGAGCGCACTCTGGTGTAACAGAATGCTTTTCCCTGCAAGGACAGGTTGACTGCCACCAACGGAATTCCGCAGGTATTACAGCAGTTGAAGACTGGAGGCGAATGGTGCAACGTGAAGACTGCGGCGAAAATTATTCGAGAAAACAACATTGTGGCGAGACGGCGACGCAAGTTCAAATATATGTTCCCGCTACACGCAAATGAGAAATACCATCACCACAATTGGTTCATTGCTTCCTTCATCCTTTTTTAATTTTCCGTTCTCTGTTCATAATTCTCAGTTCTCAGCCCATCGCCCCTCGCCTCTCTTTATCAATCTTTCAATTGGAACAACTTTGCCAGGGCATCGACTAAGGTCCGCGAGACGCCTCGCCGGGATTCATCGCGGAGCGATTCTAACGGCGGATGCAGGAGTTTGTTGACCAACCGGTTAAATGATTGGCGAATTTCACTCCTGGTTTGGTCGTCTAGATTTGGTAATTTATTAAACAATCTTTGTAGTTCCTCTTCTTTTGGCTTATGCCAGCCGCTATATAGTTGCCTGATAACAGGTCCCACCGCGCGATGTCGCCAATGGGTGATGAATTTGGTTGTTTCCTCTTCTATTATTCGTTCCGATTTAGGAAGTTCCTTGTCTCGCTTTGCCATATTTCGCCGGCATGACTCCTGCAAATCGTCAATCGAATAAAGATATACGTCAGGCCGCCTGCCGATTGCAGGCTCAAAATCGCGAGGCACGGCCAAGTCGAGGATGAAAAGCGGCCGGCCCAATCGAGTACGTTCGATTCGCCCATAATCATCCAAGTTCACAATCGGCTCGCCCGAGGCCGTGGTGCTGATAATTAAATCTGCCGTAGCCAACACTTCTGGAAGTTGGCTCCAGGCAACAGCGCGCCCGTGCCAATGCGGCGCTAGTTCACTGGCCCGCTCGTAGCTGCGATTGACAATGGTAATCTGGTGCGCTCCTTCTTCACGCAAATATCGCAGGGTTTCCGCAGCCATTTCGCCGGCGCCAATTACTACTATATGTTTATCATCAAACTGTTCGAAGATCTGCTTGGCGAAATCGGCTACCGCCACGCTGGGCACGCTCACGCGGCTCTGATGGATTGCCGTTTCACTCGCTACTCGACGCGCTACACGCAGTGCAGCTTGAAATACCAAATGCAACAGTGGTCCGGTACTCTCACAAAGCCCGGCCGTTTGATAAGCTTCTTTAACCTGCGAAAGAATCTGCGGCTCGCCTATGACCATGCTGTCCAGGCTCGAGGCAACAGAAAACAAATGCCGCACGGCCGCTTCATTATCATGTAAATACAGATTCTCTAGAATTAATTGCGGATCAAGGTCATGAAATTCAGCAATAAATTTTGCTACCTGTTCAACCGTGGGCACACTATCTGACTCAGAGGCAATGTATATCTCCACTCGATTGCAGGTCGAAAGCAACACTGCTTCCACTTGCGGGAACTGTGTCCGCCATTGGCTGAGCGCCTCTCGGGCCTGCTCCGGAGTGAAAGCAAGTTTTTCCCGCACTTCGACGTCCGTTTGGTGGTGGCTGCAGCCCACGACCTCAAATAACATCCTGACACGCCTCCTTCAGCAGCAAAATGGTGGATAATCGATGGCAAATGGCAGATTTAATATTCACTTCTAACCCAGATATGCTTCCTGTATTTCTTTTTTCACCACTTGCCATCATCTTTCCAATACCCACCGTCTGCCTTCTACCTTCGTCGATAATCGTGTTTTGATCAGATTGAACTATTTTTATTTCAGGACTTTTTATTATTAACATGGTTCTGTTTGGCTCATCCGCTTTTCTCACGCCCCCATGTCGAGTATCAAGTATCAGCCCCATGGCTAATACGATGACCAGAAATATAAAACTCAAAATAGTCAAATAAACTACTTTATGTCCTTGCCGGGCAGGCTTGTAGATTCGACTAATAACTACGGCGGCAGCCAACCAAAAAAACATAAACATTGTGCTAATCACCAAAGGATCATGCCATGGTAGATTATCATCTTTTGATTGATGATAGATTAAATTCAGAATTATACCTGCTCCAACGCCCACACCTAACATAATAAGCGCGACAATGATTGCGCGATAATTGACTTTTTCCAGCCATTCCAAGCTCGGCAATCGCAATCCTTGGCCTGATGGACGTTTATGTTTTAATCGTTGAACCTGCCATATATACATTGCTCCTGCGGCAAACCCTAACAGCATAGACACTACCGCTGCTACTAGAGCTCCTGCGTGAATAACACCCCAAAATTTTGATGCAGGTTCCCTGGGAAAAGGCTGGGCGCTAACTACCAATGCACTAGTAGCAATCAAACCTAGCACCAACGGCAAAATAAACAGGCCGATCGAATTATGTGGATGGAAAAACAACAAGTACAAATACACTGCCATCAGCATCCAAGCCCCCACCAGAAACCAATCCAGCCAGCTCGAAAGCGGTAGGCCGGTTGTATTCACGGCACGGTAGTATAGAAATACCGTATGTGCAAACAGTCCTGCTCCGGCCCAGATCAACATAAACATGCCGCGAATGCCGCTGCGAAACAGCAGGCGCGAAACTTCCAATGCCAGCACAATGGCATAACTGGAGGCGAAACAAATAATGCTCACGCCGGAAAGCATGATGCGGCGCCCTGATTTTTAAAAACACCAGATAAATATATCAAATTGCACGAACGTGACTGTAGATTGCCCCTGCGAAAAAGGCAATCGCCCCCACCGTCAAGAAATCACGAAAGTCCTGGGAAACCGGCCGGAAACCCAACTCTCGGGCAGGGCTAGGGAGGCGTTTGCGCACCCACAAGGCCCTTAAACAGGCGATTGCAGACCGAATACGTTTTTTTCTCTTGGCCGTGCGCGATGCTTGGCTTGCGGTGCGACATTTAAATTTTCATGGACGGTGCAAACTAATGAAGATCCAGATAGTGTTTGATTGCGTTTGGGTACGGGTCTGTGGTGCAGCGGCCGGCGGGAAAGAGAACGCCCACCGGCCCTGCCGCATTTAGCACCGTTCAACCTCCAATGCAGCGTTATGGGTTGGCCGTGCCCGCGTGGGTGGAGATCCAAACATCGCCCCGGCCCCTAAGAACGCAACAGGCGCAAAACTGGAAGGCCGTTTTCATGGCAAGCGAGATCTTGTCCCCGGATTGTCCGAATTCATGTGTTATGTGCGCCCGGGCCGAGGGCAACAGCAAATGGCAGCTATGCAATTCATGCCGGCGGCACCTTGCCGATCAATAGGCCCGACTCCTGGCAACCAAGCGGCCGGCATGTTGCATCGGCTGTTTAGCAAGACGGCCATCCTTGCAACCCCACCCATTAAACAGTAACTTAACAAAAGTGGCTATTTTATTCTTAATCTATGATATATTATAAATAGTAAGAGTTTAGACCAACTCCCCCCCTAATGTATTGCTTGATTAAAGAGCCTTGGGTACTAGAATCACTTGCGACGGGCAATTAGAATAATATTGTAGGAAATTGATCCTTGGGCTACACTTCCACCGATTTATTCTGAATGAGCGCAACAACTCGATTTCCCCCCAGAATTACAGGATGAAGAGAATGTGGGTATAGCCATGAACGAAATAGCAATGCGGGCAGCAGAACGAGAAGTAACTGCTTACGGCATTCAATTCGCTGAGATTATGGAACAGCATAATCTTGCAATGGAGTGCCGTGATTGCGAAGATTTTCTGCGAATGGGGATCGAAGCTTTTACGTGGATTGAGCGTGCGTGGCAAAATTACCAACAGCGTATATTCGATGGGCAAACGAATCATAATCCCGAAGTTGAAAAGCGTTTTACAGAGCTTTATCAGAATTGGTTAAAACCTTGTGACGATGCGGAACGATGGATTGATATCCAACGTCAACGAGGATTCTACCCGGATAATCTCGACAAATTTAGAGCATGTTGTGAAGAAGTCCGAGATATTCTCGAACAACGATTCTTAGTTGAAAAAGGACAAGTAGCTAGAGCAAATTGTCTTAATGAAGATCTCTGATAGTCCGCTATGAACCCCCAGCGCGGCGAAATCTATTTAGTGCCATTTGGTCAAGAAGGCAAGCCGCGCCCAGTTGTCATTGTTTCTCGTGACACTCTCAATGGTGGAAATTATGTAATAGTAGTTCCATTTACAACGCAGAAGTTGGAAGAGAGAAAAGGGCGTCAAAGCTGTGTTTTTTTCAATGCTGGCGAGGGAAGCCTTAGCCAAGATTGTGTGGCCAAGACGGATGAAATCCAAAGGATTTTTAAAACCGAAATTGATTGGGTAAGAGGTCGTATCGGACGTTTTTCTCAAGATCAAATGAGTAAAATTGTACGTGCTATTCGATTTGTAATTCGGGATGACGAATTGATAGCGTAGGAAAGTATTAGGCCAAGGCACCGGCCTGCTCGTCTTGGCTGCAATCCACTTACCCTCTCACCCGGTCGCAAGGCCGGATTTTTTATGCGCTACGTATAGCGTATCTCTAAGTTTTTCCAAAATAGTATTTTTTCCAGAGCGTAGCGCAAACGTAGCGCATGGCGGGCATCCGGATAAGGTGCATAAGAAAAGCATTGCGTAACTCTTTGCTACACAAGGCGTTATCAGTGCCCCCTGTAGGACTCGAACCTACAACCCTCTGATTAAGAGTCAGATGCTCTGACCAATTGAGCCAAGGGGGCGTTTATCATATTTCCGTCGAGACACAAAATTTTAAGGATATCGCCAGATTCTGCAAGTATCCCAAAAGGTTTTATAGCACCTGAATATGTTAAGAGCTTATCCCAAAACATTTAAGTTGGGGCGGAAGTTGCACTTCCGCCCCTGTAAAATCCTGTATTTCGGGATGGCAGTTCAACTGCCATCCCAACGAAATCATGTTTTGGGATAAGCTCTAAGCCTCATATGCATAAGCTAAGCATCGGGCCGTTAGGTCCTAATTGATACTTTACATTTTATGAGCTATTGTTTACAATGTAATACAATAATGCCAAAAGGTGCTATATGAATACAGCAATTTCAGTTAGACTCCCCAAAGAGCTTGCCGATCATCTAGACAGCATAGCCAAAGAAACAGAACGTCCCCGTTCTTACATCATTCAAAAAGCGTTAGAATCTTACATTGAAGACTACGGGGATCTCCAAGTGGCTCTGGACCGACTCCATGATAAAACAGATCCTGTTATCTCTGGCAAAGAGCTGAGAAAATCCCTTGGCTTATAATATCTTTTACAAGAAATCGGTACGTCGCGATCTGAAAAAGCTCTCTAAAGCAGAGACCAAGCGAATTCTAGATCAAATTGACAAAGAGCTTTCAAAGAAGGCGGATGCTTATCCAATTCTCAAAGGGCAATTTGCCGGTCTGCGAAAATATCGAGTCGGTGACTATAGAGTAATCTATGCAATTTTAGGAAATGATGCCATTATCCTTAGAATAGGTCATAGGCGAGACGTCTATAAAAAAGAAATCTAACAATATACTCAAAAAAAATAAACAACGAAGCACGCGAAGAGCACGAAGAACAAGAAGAAAAACATCTCTTTGTGTCCGTCGTGATCTTTTTAGATTAGATTACTGAACCGTGTAAGAATTGAAAATTGATAACGTAGCAAAAAGTCAGCATAGCTGGTTTATACAGACTATATAATCATTGTTCGTACTATGAGAAAAGGAAATGTTTTCGGACTCCCAGCTTAAGATGATATTCGGCAAAACTGAGGGACATTGCCACTTTTGTGGAGATCCGCTCCTATGGGCCAAGTATGCAGCTGCAGATGCATCACCAGGTGCTTGGGAAATTGATCATGTGATTCAAAAAGGAAAAGGAGGGAAAAAGGCATTTTCAAACTGCCTACCCGCTTGTATCAGGTGCAACAGGCTGCGTTGGCACCGCACAGGGGAGGAAGTTCGTGATTTGCTTTTGTACGGTCTCATTGCCAAAGATGAAATCAAGAAGGGAAGCCAACTTGGGGCAGTCGATAGAAGAGATAAAGAAGAAAAGGCTTGAAAGTAATAGAAAAAGAAGACGAAGCTTGAGAAAGACACAAAAGACTGAATCAGCGCTTCCGTCTGAACCAGATAGATCGGGCGCCTGATGCATTTGTCCCCTCGCCCCTCACCCCTCATGTGCGAGTTTATCCAGGCAGTGGTGCAAGTAGTTGATGCTATCGCGGGCCAGTCGTTCTATGCCGGGGGCGTAATCGAAGACTTCTACCGAGACCCAGCCGCGATAGTCGATTTTGCCTAAGGCTTCTAAAATAGGTAAAAAATCCAACCGGCCGAATCCCGGTCCTTGGCGGTTGGGATCGTTGGCATGAAAATGGGCTATCAACTTGCCGTGCTTTGCGATCAATTCCCGAATCGGTTTCGACTCGGTAGCCATCGCTTTACAATCTAGATTTAAACGTACTTGCGGCGAGCCGATCCGTTCGATTAATTCCACTGCCTCTGCCGCCGTCTGCAAAAAGTTAGTCTCTTCCGGTCCTAATGGTTCCAAGGCCAAGACAACATCAGTCTGTTCCAATGCCGGAATAGTTTTCTCTAAAACTTCGGCGGCATAATCAAAAGCAGATTCTCTCGTGACGCCCGGTAAAAAATTACGTTGTTTCGGCGAGCCGAAAACCATTAGTCGTCCACCCAGATCAGCACACAATCGGGCCAGATGGGCCAGATAATCGGCTGTATTGCGCCGCATCTCGGTCTCAGAACTAGTAAGATGCAATCCCTGGGTATTAGCCAATAGCCAGTGTAGTCCCACGACTTCCAGCCCAGCCCGTCCGGCCAATCTACGCACCTCCTCCACCTGCCGAGAAGTAATCGCCGTTATTTTCTCAGCCAGTGTGAATGGTGCTATCTCCACACCCGAGTATCCGCAATCCGCAGCAAAATAAAAGGCCTTTTCCAACGGCCAACCCTGAAAGGTCTCGTTGCAGATGGCGAATTTCATGGAATTCTTAGACTTTTAAAAACTTTGATCAAGATTTATCGCTCTAGTCATTCTGAGCGAAGCGAAGAATCTCCCAAGCTATCAGCTATCAGCAGTCAGCTTTCAGCCAACAATCTATAACCAATAACATTAACCTCTATATTAGATCCTTCGCTACGCTCAGGATGACATTCGGGCTATTGGTACAAACTCCTAGTCTTGTTTGAGTTGCCCAGCGGTCGGCCTTCGGCAGTGCTGGGTACGCTAGTGACAGGATCGAGCACGCCTTCCAGCGGATCGCCGGCA
>Ga0209521_10005357_pt1 | contig 10154 bp, 15 predicted proteins | sample Rifsed19ft4_FD_184016 | JGI IMG/M metagenome (GOLD analysis project Ga0209521, IMG submission 184016) | Soil microbial communities from Rifle, Colorado, USA - sediment 19ft 4 (version 2) | ecosystem: Environmental > Terrestrial > Deep subsurface > Rock core/Sediment | place: Rifle, Colorado... | reverse complement strand
CCCATCGCTACCAGCTTCTCGCGCAGCAGCCTCTCGTCTTCGCCGGCGGCACCATGCGCACGGTGTCGGAGAACGAGTTTCCCATCTCGACCACCATGACCGGCGCGCTTCTCATCATCAAACCGGGCGGCTTGCGCGAGCTGCATTGGCACCCGAATGCCGCCGAGTGGCAGTTGTACCTCAGAGGCAGCGGGCGGATGACGGTGTTCGGCAGCCACGGCCGCGCGCGCACCGACGCGTTCGCCGCCGGCGACGTGGGCTACGTGCCGCAGGGCTACGGGCACTATATCGAGAACACCGGCAGCGACGATCTCGAGATCGTGCTCGTGCTCAACAACGCCATCTATGAGTCGGTCTCGATCACAGGCTGGATGGCCGCCAATCCCGGTCTCCTCCTCTCGACCAATTTCGGCGTGCCGGAAAGCGTCTTCGCCAAATTCCCCAAAGACGCGCTGATCATGCCGACCTAGGAGCGCTACCGGTCGCGGCGTTTGCCGAGCAGGCGCAGGCGGAGCGCGTTGAGCTTGATGAAGCCTTCCGCGTCCTTCTGGTCGTAGGCGCCGGCATCGTCCTCGAAGGTGACGATCTTGTCGGAATAGAGCGATTTCGGGCTCGACCGGCCGATGACGATCACATTGCCTTTGTAGAGCTTGAGCTTCACCTCGCCCTCGACATGCTCCTGGCTCTTGTCGACCAGCGCCTGCAGCATCTCCCGCTCGGGCGCGAACCAGAAGCCGTAATAGACGAGCTCGGCATAGCGCGGCATCAATGAGTCCTTGAGATGCATCGCCTCGCGGTCGAGCGTGAGGGATTCCATCGCCCGGTGCGCCACATAGAGGATGGTGCCGCCAGGCGTCTCGTAGACGCCACGGCTCTTCATGCCGACAAAGCGGTTCTCCACCAGATCGACCCGGCCGATGCCGTTGTCGCGGCCAAGCGCGTTGAGCCGCGTGAGCAGTGCCGCGGGCGAGAGCGCCTTGCCGTCGATCGAGACCGGGTCGCCCTTCTTGAAACCGATGGTGACGAAGGTCGCCTTGTCGGGGGCGTCCTCCGGCGCGATGGTGCGCTGATAGACGTAAGGCGGCGGCTCGACCGCAGGGTCCTCCAGCACCTTCCCCTCTGATGAGGAGTGCAGCAAATTGGCGTCGACCGAGAACGGCGCCTCGCCGCGCTTGTCGCGTGCCACCGGGATCTGATGCTTCTCGGCAAACTCGATCAGGTCGCTGCGCGACTTGAAGTCCCATTCCCGCCAGGGCGCGATCACCTTGATGTCGGGGTTGAGCGCATAATAAGTGAGCTCGAAACGCACCTGGTCGTTGCCCTTGCCGGTGGCGCCATGGGCCACGGCGTCGGCGCCGGTGAGCTTGGCGATCTCGATCTGCCGCTTGGCGATAAGCGGCCGCGCGATCGAGGTGCCGAGCAGATAGACCCCTTCATAGAGCGCGTTCGCCCGGAACATCGGGAACACGAAATCGCGCACGAACTCCTCGCGCAAATCCTCGACGAAGATCTCCTTGATGCCGAGCATCTCGGCCTTCTTGCGCGCGGGCGCCAGCTCCTCGCCCTGGCCGAGATCGGCGGTGAAGGTCACCACCTCGCAAGCGTAGGTCTCCTGCAGCCATTTCAGGATGATCGAGGTATCGAGCCCGCCGGAATAAGCGAGCACCACCTTCTTGATATCGGTCGCCATGGAAAGAGCCTCTTAGGCCCCGCTGAAACGGTTAGGACCCGCGGGACTATAGGCAGGCGACGCGCTTGTGCAAGTGCTGGCCGGTCTCCCGGAGCGAAGCGCCTGCCCTGGCGAGCGCGGCTCCGGCGCCGGCAAGGAGGGCTCCCGTCCCCCGATGGAGCCTCACCGAGATCCCCTCGACGCCCCGCTCGAGCCTTGCGTCATTGCGCCTGACGGGATCGAGCAGGAACCGGTAGAGCGCCAGGACGATGGCGATGGTGATGAGCCCGGCGAACACGATGTCGGTCACGAAATGGCGCCCGAACGCGACCCGCAAGGACCCGACCGCAGTGCCGAAAACGACTGCGGCGCCGAGCGCCACGGGCCGCATTTGCGGCGGCGCCAGGCTCGCTGGAGCGACGGTCCAGAAGGCTAGGCTGGCCTCCCCAGACACGAACGAACAGTTCCGCCTGCATCGGCCAACTCCACTGACGGCGTTGATCTCGATCAGAGCGGATGGCGTGCGGACGGAGTTTCATCGCATCCACGCGGCCGACCGCCGGAACCGGAACGGCAGGGCTGACGTTTGAAGGGTCAGGCCAGTCGGCAGAGGAGCAAGTCCATGCCCTATCGGACCAACCAAGAGCTGCCCGACAGCGTGAAGGACTATCTCCCGAGCCACGCGCAGGACATCTATCGCGAGGCCTTCGACAGCGCGTGGGACGAATATCGAGACCCGGCCAAGCGACGTGGCGACGAATCGCTCGAAGCGGTCGCCCATAAAGTGGCCTGGGCCGCGGTGAAGCAGAAATACGAGAAGGTAGGCAACCAATGGCGCCCCAAGAGCTAGAGCAGCACCCTGAAGCCAAACAGCCTTATGCCGGGCCGTTGGCGGAAATCCCCAGCCTCGGCTTCGTCACCCGTCGCAAGAGTTCGACGGGGAGCATCGCCTGGCGCAAGACCATCACGCAACACGTGCCCGAAACGTGGCCGGCAGCGCGGCTTGCCTTGCAGGCCAGGATCGCCGCGCTCGATATCGAGGCTTAGGCCCGCGCGCCGGCGAGCAGCCAATAGACGAAGCCGCCGGCGAAGCCTGCTGCCGCGAAGATCGTCATATACGGGCTCGCTATGATCCGGGGCAGATCGGCGGTATCCGGCGCGGCGAGAATGGGAATGGCGGCGAGCGACGCCCCTCCCGCCAGCACGTAATACATCCACGACCTGATGCGCAGCACTTCGCCTGCCGCCACGCCGATCAGCGCCGGCAGCGCGTTGAGCGCGGGCGTTACGGTGCCCGCGAACAGCACCATGCCGAAGATTGGAGCTCCATCCCGCAGCAGGGGGTCGTTTGGCGCCGCGGCGCGGAGTGCGTCCCCTGTCCACATGGCGCCAAGCGCGAACAGCACCGCCAGCGCCACCGCAACGGCGAGGCAAAAGGCCACCACCACCCAGAGCATGCGGAAGATCGTGCGAAAAATCACCGAGGTCGCCTCTTTGTCGCGCTCGCCTACGGCCGGAAGGCCTTATAACACCGGCACGCAAACCCGCGCGCCCGCGGATGCGGTTCGTCCAGGGAAACCCGGTTCTGGGAGGTGTGTCATGACTGACTTCTGGAAAGTCCATGCGTTTACGTTGGCGACGACTCTGGGTGTGGCATATGTCTTATGCGCCATTTTTGACGTTCTGTTCCCGCCCTTCGGACTGCTTGCTGCACTTGCGCCGGCCAGTCCGTGGCCGATCTTCGGTACTCCGCTCGCTTTCTTGACGGGATTCGTCTCGTTCACCGTCGCTGGTTTTGTGCTCGGCGCACTCTATGGAATCGCGTGGGAGTTCTGGAGCAAAAGACTGCGGTGAGATGCACAGACACTAAGCAGGCTGCGTGAGACGGGCGCTCGCCTTTAGCTTCACGCTGGCGCTCTTGAGCTGGCCGCAGGCCGCCATGATGTCGCGGCCGCGGGGGCTACGCACCGGGCTCGCATAGCCGGCGCGGTTCACCACCTCGGCGAATTTCTCGATCTGCTCCCAGTCGGAGCATTCGAACGGCGCGCCGGGCCAAGGATTGAACGGGATGAGATTGATCTTGGCCGGAATCTTGGCGAGCAGCCGTACCAGCGCCTTGGCGTCGGCGACAGAGTCGTTGACGCCCTTCAACATCACATATTCGAAGGTGATGCGCTTGGCGTTGGAGAGGCCGGGATAGGAGCGGCAAGCGGCGAGCAGATCCTTGATCGGCCATTTCTTGTTGATGGGCACGAGTTGATCGCGCAGCTCATCGCGCACCGCATGTAGCGAGATGGCGAGCATGGTGCCCGCCTCCTCCCCCCAGCGCGGTATCTCCGGCACCACGCCGGAGGTCGAGAGCGTGATGCGGCGCTTGGAGATGGAGAGGCCCTCGCCGTCGGCGGTGATGGCACAAGCATCGCGCACATGGTCGAAATTGTAGAGCGGCTCGCCCATGCCCATGAGCACCACATTGGTGATCTTGCGCTCCGCGTCCGGGAGGCCGCGCTGGTCATCCGCGGACGCTCCCGGCCAGTCGCCAATACGGTCGCGGGCGAGCACGATCTGACCCACGATCTCGCCTGCGGTCAGATTGCGCACGAGGCGCTGCGTACCCGTATGACAGAACGAGCAGGTGAGCGTGCAGCCGACCTGGCTCGAAATGCAGAGCGTGCCGCGGTCTTCTTCGGGGATGTAGACGGTCTCCACCTCCTTGCCGTCTTCGAGGCGGAGCAGCCATTTGCGCGTGCCGTCCACCGAGACCTGCTCGGTCACGATCTCCGGGCGCTCGAGCGTGAAGGCTTGCGCCAACTCTCCGCGGAGGTCCTTGGCGATATCGGTCATGGCGGCGAAGTCGGTCGCGCCGCGCACATAGAGCCAGTTCCACAGCTGGCGCACGCGCATGCGCGATTGCCGCTCGGGCACGCCGAGGTCGCGCAAGCGCGCGGCAAGCGCGGCGCGGCTAAGCCCGATCAGCGGCTCATTGCACAAGCGCTCGTTTGGGACCGCCGTGGCGAGTTCGCCGGAGAGAGAAGACATGGTCATGACACGAGATCTAGCCGGCACGATCCGGCTCTGCCCTCATATCATGCGGGAAGCTTGGAATGGCAAGGACCATGGGTATGCGGGGCCAAGGGCAGAAGATATGCGGCAGCTAGCCGCTGCATTCCTTGGCGGCGCGATCGAGCGCATCGGATAGGCCGTTGAGCGAGTAGACGTCGCTGGTGGCGGTGCCGCGGACCGACTTCCCTTCGATCTTCATCGTGCTGCCGGACTTCATCGCCTCGATGAGCTTGGTCTCCATGTCCGGCTTCTCGACAAATGCTCCTTCATCCTTGGTGAAAAGCTCGAACTTCGCGGTGCCGATGGTCACCGTGGTTTTCGCACCCTCGCTGAAGGGATAGCCCATCTTCACGCTGATCTCGTCCACCACGTTGTCGCCCGGCCAGCGCGAGATGTAGAAAAAGATGGGGCCGCGCTTGATCTTCTTGGGATTGGACTCGGTCGGTTTGGCGACGGCAAAGCAGACCTTGGGACTACCGGCCGCGGCATAAGCCGACCAGTCCTTGAACTTCTCCAGGAGGGTAACCTCTTGCGCGAAGGCAGGCGTGACGCAGATCGTCCCTATGACGCAAGCAGCTCGAACGGCTCGGCGCATCTCCCCGTCCCCGATTCGTGAGCAGACGTAAAACATTAAGCCTCGAATTTCCTTTGACCACAAGGGGCGGTCAACCCTGTCTGCGGCGCTTCTTCGGCGCCCCCTGCACATGGGCCGCCCGCTCCGGAGCCTCGGCGCGTTCGGCCACCGGGCGGGAGCCGAAGCGCCCAAGCGAGCGCAAGCGGTCATACATGACGATAGCGCCAGCCGTGGCAAGATTGAGCGAAAAAGCGGCCGGAATGCGCACCAGATGCTGGCAGCGCGCGGCGAGCTCAGGGGTGAGTGCGCCGCGCTCCGGACCGAGCACATAGGCCGCCCGCAAGGGGTGGGGAAAGCTCGGAAGATCGTGGGCCTCCTCGATGATCTCCACTCCAACCAGGCTGCAACCCTTGGGCAGCTTGAGTTCGGCCAGGCTTCGCCAGTGGTACACCGGCAGATGGGTGGAAGCCTTGGAGGTGTCGGCCTGCGTCTGGAGTGCCCTCTCATCGGCGCCGATGGTAAAGACGAAGTTCGCCCCGAAGGCGTGGGCCGAGCGCAAGAGATTGCCGAGGTTGACGGCCTTGGAGATGCCCTCGACGCCGATGGCGAAATAGCCGCGGGCAGTGGGAAGTAGGGGTTTCACAATTCTTCTCTGCCACAAGCTTGGCATGAGCAGAAGGGAGACCGGCCCCCTAGAGCGGGAAGTATACCCTTGTCTTTTCGGTTGTAGGACCCACCTCAGGCATTGGAAAGTTGCGATTGCTAATGAATCCAAACGCTTGGGCCACGCCGCGGCCTCTATGGGGATCGACGACTGCCTAGTTCTAACTGGGCAACTCAACAGGGAGCAGGGTTGATGCGCGTTGCGCAATTCAGCGAATTTGGCGGCCCTCAGGCGCTGCGACTCGAGGAGACGGCGGAGCCGAGCCCGGGGCCGGACGACATCCTCATCAGAGTGACGGCGGTCGGTCTCAATTTCTTCGATACGCTCCTCCTCCGCAACCAGTACCAGATGTCTCCGCCGCTCCCCTTCTCGCCGGGAGCGGAGATCGCCGGCACCGTCGAGGGCCTCGGCGCTAACGTCACGGATTTCAAGCTTGGGCAAAGGGTGGTGGCCTATGTCGGCGGCAATGGCTGCCGGGAAAAGGTGGTCACCAAGGCGAAAAACGCCGTTCCCATTCCAGACGGGGTGAGCGACGAGGTTGCGGCGGGAATCACGATCACCTACGGCACCGCGCTGCATGGCTTGAAGGACCGTGCCGGTCTTCAGGCGGGCGAGACCGTGGCGATTCTTGGCGCCGCCGGAGGGGCAGGCCTCGCCGCCGTCGAGATTGCCAAGCTCATGGGCGCGCGCGTCATCGCCGTAGCCTCCTCGGGAGACAAGCTTGCCTTTGCCCGCGAGCATGGCGCCGATGAAGGCGTCAACTACGAGACCGAGGACCTCAAGGCGCGGCTCAAGCAGCTCACGAAGCCGAAGGGCGTCGACGTGCTTTACGATCCGGTCGGCGGCGCCTATGCCGAGCCTAGCCTTAGGGCAATGGCTTGGGAGGGACGTTATCTCGTGCTCGGCTTCGCCTCGGGCACCATCCCGCGCATTCCGCTCAATCTCGTCATGCTCAAGGGCTGCGCCATCATCGGCGTGTTCTGGACTGCGTTCGTCGAACGCTATCCGGAGAAGCACCGCGCCAACATGATCCAGCTGCTCGACTGGTGCCAACAGGGGCTGATCTCGCCCCACATCCATGCGAGCTTCGCCCTGGTCGAGACCGCCACGGCCCTGTCGCTGATCGAGGGCCGCAAGGTCACCGGCAAGGTGATCGTCAACCCGCAGCGTTAGAGCATGATCCGGAAAAGTGGGAACCGGTTTTCCGAGAAGATCATGCTCAATCAAGAAAGCTAGAGCGCTGATAGCGCTCTAGCGTGTGGCTGGAAGTTCCTTGTCGAGCGCACGCGCCGCGGCCGCCCGGTGGGTCGGCGTAATGTGGGAAGCGACCAGGCCGACCACCGCGGTGAGCAGGGCTGCGTCGTCGGCGAAGCCGAGGCCTGCGATCATGTCGGGGATGAGATCGAGCGGCAGGATGAAATAGGCGAGCGCCGCAAGCAGCATGCCCCTCACGCGCATCGGCGTTGCCGGGTCGAGCGCACAGTAATAGGCGGCGACCAGGTCCTCGACGAACGGCACCATTCCGGCAAAGCGCTTGAGCTTGGCCCAAAAATCGCGGCGGACTCTCCGCTCCCGCTCGGCCAAGGCGACGAGCGAGACCTTTCGGCCGAAAGCCGCATTCTTGAGCTCGCTTGCTTCGTTCCAGGTCACCATCGTCCTCACCTCGCGAAGGATCTAAGTCTCAGACCCCAGGACAAAAATAGGATAGCCGCGAGGGTCCTGCAAGGACGCGGGGCGGATCCCGCCTTGCAAGGGTCCCGGACGAATGCCATTTCAGCCCTCATGGCTAAGCATCGGCTCCTCTTCGTTTGTCTTGGCAATATCTGCCGCTCGCCCATGGCCGAAGGCGTTTTCCGCCGCGTCGCCGAGGATGAGGGCGTGCTCCATCTCTTCGACATCGACTCGGCCGGTCTCGGCGATTGGCATGTCGGCCAGGCACCTGACACGCGCGCGCAAAGTGCGGCGCGACGGCGCGGCATCGACATCTCCGGCCAAAGCGCGCGGCAGGTCACGGGCGCCGACTACACCCGCTTCGATCTCCTCCTGGCCATGGACGGCTCGAACTATGAGGAGCTCACCCAGCTCGCGCCCAAAGTCGCGCGCCACAAAGTTCGCCGCTTCCTCGATTTCGCGCCGCAGGCGGAGACAAAGGACGTGCCCGATCCCTTCTATGGCGGGAGCGCGGGCTTCGATCATGCGCTCGATCTGATCGAGGATGCCGCCCGCGGCCTCCTCGCCGATCTTCTCAGCGCCGAGGCAAGACCCGCGAAGAAGGGCGCCTAATCCTCGAGCGGGTAGACCGCTTCAACGACATAGGGTCCGCCGCCCACGGAATTGCGCGAGGAATAGAGCACGAAGCGGCTGACGGTGAAGGTGCCGGGGCCAATGCCGCCTTGACGCTCGAGATAAGCCGCAACGGCGTCGGCCCGCGCACGGCGGAGCCGCGCAAGCGTCACATGCGGCTTGTAGTTGCGGCCCTCCGGCGGCAGGCCCGCTTCGCGCGCCGCGCGTTCGTTGGCCCGCCGCAAAGCCTCAAGCCCCTCCGACGGCGCGATGCCGGCAAAGATCGCGCGAGGCTTCCCGCCGCCGAAACTGCCGAGTCCGTTCAGGCTGAGCTCGAACGGCGCCGCCGCGATCCCGCTCAATGTGTGCGTGAAGTCCCGCGCCGTGGCCCCATCCACGTCGCCGATGAAGCGCAAGGTCAGGTGATAATTCTCCGGATCGATCCAGCGCGCGCCCGAGAGCCCGGCGCGAAGCAGCGTGAGGCGCTCGGCAACGCTCCCTGGAATTTCGATCGCGGAAAAGAGCCTAGGCATCGGCGGGGAACTCGCAAGTCGCGGAATAAGAGTCAGGGGCAGGGGTTCGGATAGTCAAGGTGGATCTGCTCGATGTCCTCAAGCACGGCTTGGGAGAGCTGGAGATCGGCTGCCGCGATGTCGGCCTTGAGCTGGTCCATGGTGGTGGCGCCGATAATGGCGCTGGTCACGAAGGGCCGCGAGAGGCAAAACGCGATCGCCATCTGCGCCGGGTCGAGCCCGTGCTTCCTGGCCAGAGCAATATAGGCAGAGATCGCGCGTGGACCATTCCCCTTTTCATAGCGGCCGAGCCGGTCGAACAGCGTCTTGCGTGAACCGGGCGGCAGCGCGCCCCCTTCATACTTGCCGCTGAGATAGCCCTGGCCGAGCGGCGAATAGGCGAGAAGGCTCATCTGCTCGCGGTAGAAAATCTCCGAAAGGCCTGTCTCGAAGGAGCGGTTGACGAGGTTATAGGCGTTCTGGATCGAGACCGGACGGGGAAGGCCATGCTGCTCGGAGGCCTTGAGGAAGGTCATCACCCCCCAGGGCGACTCGTTGGAGAGGCCGACGAACCTCACCTTGCCGCCGGCCACGAGCTTCCCCAAGACGCCGAGGATCTCGTGGATGGGATGGGTGTCGCCCTCCAGATGCAGATAGTTGAGGCCCTCGAAGACGCGCATCGGCCGGTCGGGCCAGTGGAGCTGGTAGAGGTCGATGTAATCCGTCTTGAGGCGCTTGAGGCTCCCCTCGACCGCCTCCATGATCTGCGCCGGGCTGTGCCGCGTCGGCGAGCGATCCTTGCGAACCCATGTCATCTTGCCGCGGCCGACGACTTTGGTCGCGATCATCACTTGGTCACGCCGCTTGCGCGCGGCGAGCCAGGTGCCGATGATGGCCTCGCTGCGCCCTTGCGTCTCAGGCTTGGGCGGCACGGGATAGATCTCGGCGGCATCGAAGATGTTGATGCCGCGGTCGAACGCGTAGTCCATCTGCGCATGGCCTTCGGCTTCCGAGTTCTGCTCGCCGAAGGTCATGGTGCCGAGACAAAGCCTGGAGACCTTCACGCCGGTGCGGCCAAGCTGGCGATAGTCCATGCGCAGGGGTCTATCTCATTGGAAGGCTTGGCTCGTCACGCTCGCCGCCGGCCTAACTGGCGCTGCTGCCGCCGCCAAGCTCGAGGGCCCCGGTCGGCTCAAGCGTCTGATCGGCCTCCTCGGTGGCGAAGAACGTGGTGACGAGCAGCCACAGCACGAAGGCGGCAACGGTCAGAAGCGCGATGGCCGCGCCAATTTTGCCGAAATGTAGGGGCATGAGGTGAAGGTCCTTGGCCGGAGGCGAGGGACAGTAGCCTCATCGCAGGCCCCGATCAATCCAGGCTTGGCGGGCAAA
>Ga0209521_10005354_pt1 | contig 10158 bp, 13 predicted proteins | sample Rifsed19ft4_FD_184016 | JGI IMG/M metagenome (GOLD analysis project Ga0209521, IMG submission 184016) | Soil microbial communities from Rifle, Colorado, USA - sediment 19ft 4 (version 2) | ecosystem: Environmental > Terrestrial > Deep subsurface > Rock core/Sediment | place: Rifle, Colorado... | reverse complement strand
GCATATTGAAGAAAGGAGCCAGCAGGATTGCAAGCACAATTTGTGATATGACAATGACGCCAATGGGGATTTCGCCGCCGCTTGCGGCGGATGCCATCGCATCGCGGATCATTGTAAAGTTCATATCCAGTTTTGCCATGCCAAACAGCAATGTCGTCAACCCGCCGACGATGGTTAGAACTATCGGCAGGAACCAGGCCCAAAGATAAAAACGTTTCGGTCCCAGCGTATTCAACCGCAAACTGCTGAAAGGATTTTTTGCGACGACCAAAGTTGTGACGATGGCGGCGATGCCCGGACCCCACATGGCAAGCGCCCACACCCCTTGAGTCATCAACTGCTTGTTGACCGGGTCCATTTCCCCGAATAATAGCGGGGCGAGGAACAGCGGCCATGAGATCAGAAATGTAATCGTCAAAAACCAGGTGAGGGATTTTCTTTCGAGCATTTTATTCTCCAAGTTAAATGGATGGCATCGAGCGGCGGCGGATCGTTTCCCGCGTCAGCGGACGCTTGGCGACGATGGTCACTTTGCCGCTTCCTTCGGGAGTATAGACATGAGTTACTTCCCAGCCTTCATCACCCCATTCATTTAACGTCGATTCGATGTTCTCATCTTTTGTTCCAAAAACACTACCGATGGTCTGCACACGATATTCCCATTTCTTGATTTCTTCAGTCATTTTAGCCTCCTTGTTTTGTTGACGAAACATACGAGTTACTTTTAACAGAAGCCGCTGGAGTGGCAGTTTTTGGGGAGTTTCACGTGAAACCAAAACACGTGACCCGTTTTATGAATTACGGATCACGCATTTCGTTTAAGCTCTTGTCTCGTCGCGATAGAGAATGTAAGAATAGATCACAAGAAATAAAGTTGACCCGATCAACGGAACGAACAACAGCCAAAACGCAATCATGCCGCCGAATAATCCGCCGAATATGGCAAACGCGCCTGACACCATGAACAGGATTGAGCCGAGTTGATGAGTCTTGTCCCAGACCGAATCGCTGGAAAGAGTCCAGGGAGTCCGAATCCCAATAAACCAGTTGCGTTTTGCCTGTCTCAGCATGTAGCCGATAAAGATGAACAGGATGCCAAGGAACGGCAGCATGGCGGCGCTCATCTTGAAGTTTTGAAAACCGAGGTTCCAGACGAAGGTCAGTCCGTGCATGTAGAGCATGAAGGCAACGATCAGGGCGATGAATAGATTGAAAGTTGGACGGAACTTTGCGATGTTCGCCTTGAGCGGGTCAATATTTGGAACAACCAGGAACAGCACGAACATTCCCAAAGTGATGAGCGGCATCATGAACACGCCCCAAACTTTGGGCATTGTCCCATCTACCTCATCGTTGACATTCCAGTGCGATGCCATTTGATCGGGTAGTTGATTCCACAGGAGCGCGCCTGCGATCAGGGCGATGGCAATCAAAGCCAGTACGATAATGGATGTAAGTCTTGTTGTCATTTTGATTTCCTTTCTCTAAAGCGTTTCACGTGAAACGTTGTTCTGTGTAGGGGCGACCCGTCCAGCGAAAGCAAAGCGCCTTGACCATCATTGAAGGGTCGCCCCTGCATAATCATTTTTCCTTCGGTAAATTATTCTGCGCCATTGCGACCATGCCGCTCAATCCGCCGAGATTCATTGAATCCACAGCAGACGATGGGACGATTACCAGCGCACCTTTTTCTTTCAAGCCTTCAAACAGCATATTCATCGCGCGCAAATGCAAGGCTGTGGGATTGTTGATATATGCCTTTGAAGCCTCCGCAAATGACGCCGCGATCTGCTGTTCAGATTCACCCAAGATCACGCGCGCCTGTCGCTCGCGTTCAGCCTGCGCCTGACGTGACATCGCGTCCTCCAAAACTTGTGGGATCACCACGTCCCGGATCTCAACCGATTGCACGGTCACACCCCAGGGTGTAGTGCGCTCGTCAATGATCTTTTGTAATACTTCATCCATTTTTGCGCGGCCGACGAGAATATCCGCCAAGGTCATTTGACCGATGATCTCACGCAGAGCAGTCTGCGCCGCCCATGAAATCGCGGAGTTGTAATCGGTCACTTCAAGCGCGGCTTTCTCCGCATCCCATACGACCCAGAACAAGACCGCATCCACATCCACTGGAACCGTGTCCTTTGTCAAAGTCTTTTCTGCAGAAAAGGAAGTCACCGCAACGCGGTGGTCAATCCACATGACCGCCGTATCAATGATCGGGATGATCCAGAACAAACCAGGGCCTTTCAATCCAATGAACCTGCCAAGTCTCAGGACAATCACCTTTTCCCATTGCGAGGCAACTTTGATTGCAAACAACATGTAGGTGGCGATTCCGGTCAGCGCCAACACCGCCGCGCCGATCGTTAGGTCTGATAAATTTAGCACATCCAGCAGTAATGCAACTTTAATCGCGCCAATCAAGATGATCGCGAACACAAACCCGGCAATCGGCGGAATGTGTTGATTTTCATTCTTTTTCTGGATTACGGACTTAAGTAGTTTTGTGTTCATTTTGACATTCTCCTGTTTAATATGATTCACTGTCTTTGACATTCGCTTCTTTGCTTCGCTTCAAACTATCTCTTACCATCTGGCTGACTTCACGCTCTGAGAAACCCAACCAAAAAGCTTCGGTGATGAATCGCTGTGTAAGTGCAGTGAGAGATTCGTGCCGCAGTTTTTCACTGACTTCCGGCGGCGGGATCTCTATGATGTATGTGCCGCGTCCTTGCTGCGTGGATATGATCCGCGCTTCATCCAATATACGATAAGCACGCGCCACGGTATTGAAGTTGACTCTTAACTCCTGGGCCAGCGCGCGGACTGTTGGTAACTGGTCGCCGGGTTTAAGTATCCTGTTTACTAATAGGCTTTGTATCTGATTTACGATCTGGGTGTAGATAGGTAAGCCAGAGTGGAAATCAAGATGCAGGGAAAGTTTTTTATCTGCCATATGTCATCCTGAATATTGTACTAATTGTATCATTGTCATAATTGTATTCAGAAAAGGGATTTTGTCAAGAGGTCTCCGGCAGTTTATTCGAAGGACACCCGACGGGCAGGCAGAATCTAAGAGCCAAGATTCTGTTCCCGTTGTCGCATCAATTATCAGTTAAGAATGAAGCGGGGCCTGTTTACAGTCCTCTTATGATTTAAATATATCTGCATGGTAGAATCCTCCTGCATTTGACAAAGGAGTATTAATATGGAAATAAAGACTGCTACATGGACTGAGAAAAAAGGCTTGGCCCAAATGTTAAAAGGCGGTGTCATCATGGATGTGGTGAACGCCGAGCAGGCCAAAATTGCGGAGGATGCGGGCGCGTGCGCGGTGATGGCGTTGGAGCGTGTGCCTGCCGATATTCGCGCAGACGGCGGTGTGGCGCGCATGTCTGACCCTGATATGATCTTGAAGATCATGGATGCGGTCAGTATCCCAGTGATGGCGAAATGCCGTATTGGTCATTTTGTGGAAGCGCAGATTTTGGAAGCCATCGGCGTGGATTACATTGACGAATCTGAAGTGCTCACCCCTGCGGATGAAGAACATCATATTTTGAAGCATGCCTTCAAGGTGCCGTTCGTTTGTGGATGTCGCAATATTGGCGAGGCTTTGCGCCGCATCGGTGAAGGCGCGGCCATGATCCGCACAAAAGGTGAAGCTGGCACAGGGGACGTAGTGGAAGCGGTGCGCCATGCCCGCAGTGTCATCGGTTCGATCCGTCAGTTGCAAGGAATGAATGCTGAAGAATTAATGACTTTTGCCAAGAACAACGGCGCGCCGTATGAATTGGTAAAGGAGGTGAAGACTCATGGGCGAATGCCGGTTGTGAATTTTGCAGCGGGCGGAGTTGCGACTCCCGCTGACGCGGCTTTGATGATGCAATTGGGTGTGGACGGTGTCTTCGTTGGCTCCGGAATTTTCAAATCTGGCGACCCTGCTAGGCGTGCCGCGGCCATTGTAAAATCTGTAACACATTATCAAGACGCCTCCATTCTTGCAGAGGTGAGCAAGAATCTCGGCCAGGCCATGGTTGGACGAAATGTTTCGCAAATGGCTGAGGGTGAGAAAATGGCGGGACGTGGTTGGTAGTTTGGTGTAAACACGTAAATAGGTAGACAGGTGAACATGTGTGTACTTGTCTTCTTGTCTTCTTGTATACTTGTATACCTGTATAAATAAACCATGAAAATCGGCGTCCTGGCCTTGCAAGGCGATTTTGCAGAACATATTTCCATGCTCAAACAGATCGGGGTGGACACAGCTGAAGTGCGTTTACCAAAACATCTCGATGGGCTGGATGGCCTGATCATGCCTGGCGGCGAATCCACAACGATTGGAAAACTTGCTGTTGCGTATGATTTGATGGAGCCGTTAAAGCAATTCGGCAAGAGCCATGCTATTTGGGGAACATGCGCCGGTGCGATCTTTCTTTCAAAAGATGCGAGTTCCGATCAACCCTTGCTTGGATTAATGAATATCAAAGTCCGGCGGAATGCTTTTGGCAGGCAGGTTGAATCGTTTGAAACTGATCTCAAAATTGACGAGTTTATAAAAGCCACTGGCACGGAGCATCCATATCACGCAGTCTTTATCCGTGCGCCGATCATTGAATCGGTTAGTGGAAATGTGAAAGTGCTGGCCGCGTTGGATGATGGCCGCATCGTTGCGGCGCAGGAAGGTCATTGGCTGGCGACTTCCTTTCACCCTGAGTTGACTAGCGATACACGCTTTCACGAGTTTTTTATTTCGTTGGCAAGTTAATAACAAAACCCTGAAGGTTTCTCTATTAAATTGTGATTAAGAATAATCGTAAAAACCTTTAGGGTCTTTTTTCAATATGACCATTCGCTCCCTCGACCTGCTCGACATCCCAACCCTTGCACGTTATCGAAACGATGTGTTAACCCTCGATAGCGCGCGTGCCCTCACGCGTGGCCATCCTTTGGGGACGATGGGACTGCTGGCATACATCAACCCTGCGCGTCATTTATATGCGGCTATTGAAAATAGCGGCGAGTCCGCTTTGCTGGGCGGGATTATTCACACGCGCGGAGAGTTGTTTGCCAGGTTGTTGTATCTCGCGCCGTTGTCAAATTTGCATGACCCGCAATTACCGGCCTTGATCGAGCATCTTGCGATTCAAGCCGGAGAGTGGCAGGCTGCTCACGTCCTTGCTGAAGTAGATGAGACCAGTGATGTCTTCCCGGCGTTGCGGATGACAGGGTTCTCCGTCTATGCCTGGCAGAGGATGTGGGATGTGAGTCTGCTTGAGCAAACAGGATCAAATTCGAATTTAAATTGGAGGCGGATGCAATCGTTGGACTTGCCTGCGGTGCAAAATCTGCATTATCAAATTGTGCCGCAATTACTGCATCCCGTTGAGCCTGCCCCAAATCGTGTAATGGGATATGTGCATCAGAGCCTTAAATGCTATGCGAGCATTACATCTGGAATGGTTGGTGTGGTCATAACGCCGCTCATTCATCCCGATGAAAACGATGTCAGTGAAAAAATCGCATCGCTCGTGGCGAGCCTGCCAGACCGCCGCGGGCGCCCCATTTATTTAAATGTACGTTCATATCAAGCCTGGCTTGAACCGGTTTTGGAAGACCTCGGCGCACTGGCCTCTACGCGGCAGGCGGTGATGGTGAAGCACCTTGCGCGTTTGGTGAAGAATGGTCAGCCTGCGCGCGCGCTGCCCGCAAATGCCGGGGTGCAGCCTTCGCATATGAGCAGGATGGATGTAGATGATTAAAGCGCTGTTGTTTGATTTCGATGGGTTGATTCTCGATACTGAGACGCCTGAAGTTTTGGTTTGGCAGTCCATTTATCACGAACACGGATTTGAGCTTCCCGTCGATGAATGGGAAAAGACGATTGGCGGATACGGCCTCTCGAACTTTGATGCGGCGGAACATCTCTCGCTTCTTTCTCAGAGACGGCTGGATCCTGTTTCGATGCACACTCGCTATCGAAGAGAATCTGATTTGCTGATCCAGGCGAGTTCGATCATGCCAGGTGTGATTAATATGATCGAGCAGGCGCGGGAACAAGGTATACAGTCTGCCATTGGTTCAAGTTCGCCGCATTCGTGGGTGGATACGCACGCGAAAAGACTTGGCATTTTTCATTATTTCAAGCATATTATTTGTCAGGATGACGTTCCGCCCGGCAGAACAAAGCCCAACCCGGATATCTACTTGAAGGCATTGGAACAGCTCAAGGTCCAAAATACGGAGGCGGTCGTCTTTGAGGATTCGGTCAACGGGGTGGAGTCGGCGCATCGTGCAGGCATCTTTGTAGCGGCTGTCCCCAATCCATTAACTGCGAAAATGGGCGTTAGCGGTGATATCACTCTTTCATCGCTGGCTGATTTGTCCTTGCAGGATCTGCTGGCGAAAATTCCTTGGGCTTGGGAATGATGAAATATTTCGACACGGTGAGCGAAAGACGAACCGTCAACTCGCCGCCTGTTAAGTCTTTACTCTCACCCGTCCTGCCCATGTGACATGGACATCTCCTCCGCAATCCCTTTCCCTCCTCGCACACAGACTCCCCCAAATCCGACGATGATTAATTTGAATCCGCGTACAAGTTTTATGTTGTCGTATTTTGGGGAGGTGCTCCGCGAAACGGGCGGAGGGGGCTGAAATGGACTCCCAACTTATTTCCGCGTAATTCCTGCCACACGCTTTGCGTCTTTTCGGCGGAGGTCGTTTTACGCTGTTGTAACCTGGCGTAAGTCGGCAATGACAGGTAGGGAGAACAATTCCCTTCTCAGCAGGCGGCTGGTAAAGAACAGCACTTCAAAATTCTCGATCTTGCCTGTTTTCGGGTTGAGACGCGCAATGATCTCGTCCTCCAACTCTTCGGATTCCTGTTCAGCGTAGGGCGCGACGGTGTTGATATACAAAATGTCTGCCTCACGGTCATATTGGAAAGTTAGCTTTTCTGCCATTCTATTTCTCCAATATGTTGATGATTGCTTTCCGAATCTCGCCCAACTTTTCTGGCTTTAGCGTCCCTTCAATGGATACGATCAAACCTTCATTTGCGGTGAAAAGTTTGGAGGGACGCGCATAACTTTGAAGCCGCAACATACCCGATTTGAAATCAGTTTAAGCGATAACAACTGCTTGAGCATCGCCATACGGATTGCTCGTGATCTGGCAAAGAATCCAGTCACTTTTGTTAGCGCGTGCCAACACCACGGCTGGGCGGACTTTGCTTTCTGAAAGATCAGAAAATGGAAAGGGTAAAACTACGACGTCGCCCGCTGAAGGTATGCCCATGCTTCATCCTCCTCTGGTCTCATCCAATCTTCTGCAAGTGCGGCTTCGCTCAGCAAAGCCGTTTCAGCGACAAGCAATGCGGGCTCATCAAGAATTACGAGCAAAGCGCGCCGCGTGCCTTGAAGCGGAATAGGCTGGAGTATTCTTACATTTCCCGCTTCATCAATTACTGCTTCAACTGTAAACATGGATTCTCCTTACATAAAATGAACTTGAATCAGTAGGAGTATTTTATCACCATCCAGTATCAATCCCATCGCCCCTCGACCAACTCGCGTATCTTCCCCACCACCGCGGACAAATCCCTCACAACCTCTTCATTCCCAAAGCGGACAATCCGTAACCCCATCTCACTCAAAACCTTGTTCAGACCTGACAGGTTTCCGCAGAGCCTTGATCGTCAGACTCCCTTCCTATTCATAGAAGCCCGACAGACTCGCGCCATGATGAAACCTGTCAGGTCTTTTCACTCTCCTAAAATGGACTCCCAACTTATTCGCACGAAGTTCCTGCTACAGAATCTTTTCGGCGGGAGTCATGTCGCGTCGTAGTTCGCGGGCGCGCTGAAGTTTTTCTTTGGTGACGGTTTGACCTGAGATGATGCCTGTCCTGAGCGTAGTCGAAGGGTTTTTGACTGGCATAATTTGGTCATTTTACCCCACCCTAGCCTTCCCCTCACTCCTCCGCAATCTCTTCCCCAATCCCATCTTGCCCGTTCTCGTTACCTTCATTCCTCATAGTGTTTATGAATGGGATAAATAATTTTGGAGGGTATAATACAAGCCATCTAGGCTGAAGAAGAGTAAATAACACTATGGTAGCAAATCTTATCGCATTTTTTAAAACATATTGGCTATATATTTCTGCTGTCGCTGCGTTAATTTCTGCGATAGTTGTGTTTCTTAAAGATTATGAAAATTTGGTGTACTTAATTAATCAAAACAAACTACTAAGGAAAAAGAAAATTGCGAAGGATAAAAAAGAGCTATCTAATACAATTGGCGTTAGTTTGGTGCATTCTTCGATAAATGGAAACAGGAAATATCTCAAAAAGTTCAAACTAGAATTTTCTGACATTGCGGTTATTTCGCTTAAGAATTTTTTAATGGAACAAGAGCAAATATTGGATTTGGTTGGTACGGAATTCAAGAGTCATGAAATCTTGTCTAGGATTGATTATGAATTTACTCCCATTGCGCTAAAAAGTGGGTTTTATGTTGTTCTGTCTAAGCTAGGAAATAGATTAACATTTGAGGAAATAAGAAAATCAATTTTGGATAAGGAAGTGTACGAATCGTGGAAACGATTTAGCGACGCATACTTCAAAGCCCACAGGCTATCGTTTCGTAAAAATCACTTTTTATTGGCAAGAGAAATGGTTTTCGCAGAAACGATTAAAGTTATTCGTGAAATGCACGATAGACTTTCAGAATACCTTTTTTTAACAAGGCTTGTTTACAATGAGCAACTTTTTGTTCACCTGCATGATCTGAAAAACAATGCTACATCCGCCTTGCATACAGCCGAAGATATGTATTATCTTTATAGCAAAGATGGGGATGACGAGAAACTTTCTAAATCCGCATTACATCTTGATATGGTTATTTCGACCATTCATAAAATATTGGTTGAATATCCATTACAGCAATAGCAATTCTTTTTCACATTGGAAATTTACTTACTCGCTGTTGTAATTCGGATATCAATCCATATGCAAAGAAAACAAAAAGGTCACGCTTCAAGTGTGACCTTTTGTTTAATCCACCGTCAGTGTCTTGGACAAATTCCTCGGAAAATCGTCCGCTGCATGATTACTCAAGTTTCATAGCCGTGTTATTCTTTATTGCTATTGCCAAATCCATTCTGTTTTTCTTGATGACTTTATCAAAGATTTCTTGAATAAAGGGGGCGACAAAATATTGTGAGCCTTCCTCTGGTGTAAGCCCCAGATCCATGCTGTCTATGTAATCACTTGACATCATGTATTTATCGTTTATATAGAACAAGTGGGACAAATGCAGAATGAATAAATTCTCTAAGTCTTTCGAAAATCGATTTAGAATTCCGAATCTGTTTTTTATGTAAAGCTCATTGTCATTTAGAAGAAGATTATGATAGAAATTGTAATGGGTATGATCGTTACAACGGTCTCTTATTTCTTTATATGTATTATCTTTATAAAGCAAAGCGTTGATGTCGGCTAATTTTTCTGATTTGCGGATATAGTCGGACATAATACGATATTCTGGTAGTTGCTCTTTGCCGTGTAGCCAGTCGTTTATCTTTTCAACCACAAAATTTTCGAAGCTGAAATTATCCTCCAAATACAAGGTGGAGTAGACATTAATTATCACTGAATCATGATATTTTCGTAGGAGAGCGTAGGAATCGTTAATTCGTCCTTTTATTAAAATATCTTTAATTGAGTCTAGTGTTCCTTGCATTGAAGAATAAACGTAGGTGTCAATATTAAGAACGGAACCCATAGTTCCTTGCGTGACCCAGCCCATAACAGAAGTTGCCAAGTCTTTGTAGAATTCAGCATACTCTGATAATTGTTTAAACACAGGATGTTCTTTATGTACTGCACCCATTTTCAAACTCCTCAATCCACCGTCAGCGTCTTGGATAAATTCCTCGGAAAATCAGGATCAAACCCGCGCAACACGCTCATGTGATACGACAGCAACTGCAACGGCAGCACTCCCAACAGCGCGCTAATCTGCGCATCCGATTTCGGAATAACCACCAGATCATCGCCGTTGGCGCGCAGGCGGGCATCCTCTTCGCCGATGGTGATCGTACGCGCGACACTTGCACCTGCATGCAAGTGCAGGTGAGCGGACCGCGCACTTT
>Ga0209521_10005351_pt1 | contig 10162 bp, 12 predicted proteins | sample Rifsed19ft4_FD_184016 | JGI IMG/M metagenome (GOLD analysis project Ga0209521, IMG submission 184016) | Soil microbial communities from Rifle, Colorado, USA - sediment 19ft 4 (version 2) | ecosystem: Environmental > Terrestrial > Deep subsurface > Rock core/Sediment | place: Rifle, Colorado... | reverse complement strand
TCTCGCGGACGAACCGACGGGAAATCTCGACTCAAAAACAGGTGAAGAAATCATAAAGCTCTTCGGTGAATTAAATAAGGAAGAAAAAATTACAATTGCAATTGTAACTCACGAACCCAATATCGCGGCAAGAACAAAAAGAATTATCAAAATTAAAGACGGAGAGATTATCAAATGAACTACGCCTCTTTCCTGATCAGGTCGGCTATCTTTGATTTCTCCCGAAGTAAGGCCAAGACATTATTAACTTCCCTGGGAATTTTGATTGGTGTCTTGTCGGTGGTGCTTTTGATTGCTTTTGGTTTGGGTCTAAAAAAATATATCCAAAACCAATTTGAGAGTTTGGGAACAAATAATCTGCGTCTGGTCCCGGGAAAAATAATTAATTCGGGGGGTGGTTTTCGGGCAAGCCCCGGATCTTTGGGGGGCATCAGTTTTGACGAGAAGGATGTAGTAAGTTTGTCCCGGATTTCTGATTTGGATCTGGTGGTACCTGTTTTTACCCGCTCTCAGAATGTTTCTTCCGATGCGAAAACAGAATTTAGTGATATTTATCACACCACTGCCGATGTGTTTCCGGCACTTAATCTGAACGTCACCGATGGGGATTTGTTCACTAAAGAAGAGGTGGAGAAAAGAAGTAAGGTGGTGGTGATTGGACCGAAACTGGCAGAAAAATTGTTTGGTAGTGCTGAAGCGGCGGTGGGGAGAACAATAAAAATTGAAAAGGTGGCCTTCAAGGTCAGCGGGGTTTTGGACTCCAAGGGAGGTGGTTTTGGCGGACCGGACTTGGACTCGTTTGTTTATTTACCTTATAAAACAGGGTATGTTTTTAACACGGATAAGAAATTTGTGGCGATGATCATCAAAGCAAAGTCTGATACCGACCTGGGGTTGGTCAAACAAGAAATTACTGAGGTCTTAATCAAGCGCTACAAAGAAGATCAATTTTCGGTGATAGAGCAAACGGAAATTCTGGACGCGATCAGCTCGATTTTTAATATAATGAACACGGTGCTCGTGGCCATTGCCGCGATTTCCCTAGTTGTGGGCGGAATCGGAATCATGAATATCATGTACGTGACGGTGACCGAAAGGACCCGGGAAATCGGTATTCGGCGGGCGATTGGCGCTCGGAAGATCGATATTCTGGCCCATTTTCTGGTGGAATCGGTGATCTTGGCGCTCTTTGGCGGAGTAATGGGGCTAATTCTCGCTTATCTGATTGTCCTGGCGATTCAAACATTGTTCCCGGCATACATCAACATTCAATCGGTGCTGCTGGCCCTCGGAGTGTCGTCCTTTATTGGAATTTTGTTTGGCGTTTTTCCGGCCAAGAAAGCGGCCGACCTCTCCCCCATTGACGCTATCCGCTACGAGTAAGTTTCCATGCGGGTAAGTCGCTCGGCTTTTTCGGCTAGTTCCGGCCCTAGTTTAAGGCGCATATCAGGTTGTAAGTCAAGATAACCCCGGCCAATTAAAAATATTATCAAATTACGTAAATCGAGGCTATTAAATCTATCCTCCATACCTAATTCTTCTCGAAACATTAGACCCAGACGAAAAATGGCGGTGACCTGCTCCAGGCTAAGGACGTGATTTTCAGCGAACCAAAGGGATCGATATAAAAGGTCTTCTCTCTGAGAATGAGTGTCGAGGCTACTGGGGGTATAGCCGTTAAACCAGAGATTGTATTTGGCCTCCCGAGATTTTAGAACCCTATAATACACTCTGGCGGCGTCAATCTCTTCCTGAGGTAGGCGATCGATTAGAAGTTGCATTAAATCAACCGGAAGTCTTCTTTTCGCTTCTGTCATATGGCAATGATAGCACTAGGAGTCAAGTGACCTGGCGAGTGTAATTTGTTTGGCGTCCGGCATACCTAATTCGCCCGGGACCTCGAGAATGAGAGGCAGATTAGCAAATTCGGGGCGGTTGACAAACTGCGACAGACCGGCCAGGCCGATCTTGCCTTCCCCCAAATTAGCGTGCTGGTCATTGCGGGAATTAAAATCGGTCTGGCTGTCATTTAGGTGAAGGCAGACTAAGTGTTTCAGAAGGTCCAGCTTGATTAACTCATTGACCAAACTATCAACCATGGACGGTTCGCGGAGGTCATAACCGGCGGCGAAAAGATGGGCGGAGTCGAGACAAAGCTGGAGACGAGGATTATTTACTTTCTTGAATAGTTGCTCTATTTCGGGGAGGGAACCGACCTTGCCTTTCTGGCCGGCAGAGTTTTCGATGACAAAGGTGATCCCTTCGGTGGCGGAAAGAATTTGGTTAATAACGCCGGCGACCTGGTCGACGACCACGGCAAATCCCCGGCCTTGATGACTACCTAGGTGGACGATGACGCCGGCAGAATTAATTAATTGACCATTCTTCATATCAAAGATCAAAGAGTCAACGGATTTCTGGACAAGGTCCGGGTTGTCAGAGGCCAGATTAACCAAGTAGAGAGCGTGGATAAAGACGGGAGAAAAACCGGTTGTTTCGGCGGCATCAAGATAACGACGGGATTCTTCAAGTGAATAAAGTTTTCTGGCCCAGGACCGGGGCGAGCCGGCAAAAATTTGTAAACAGTTGCCACCAATCTCGCGCGTTCGGTCCAAGGCTTTGGTTAAACCACCGGCGGTAGAAACATGGGCGCCGATGCGCCTACTGGTGTTCGTCGTCGCCATTGATAGATAGTATCATTATTTGTGTGGTCGTAGAAATTGATCAAAGTGGAAAGTTGGAACAGTTGGATACCGGCACGGCGATTGCATATGCGAACGGAAAAAGTGGTGCGATCTGGATTACCGCCAAGACTAAAAGAGACCTGATCAAATATCTACGAAAGACACTGATCCCAACCAAAGATTCATGGCCGATTCTGTTTGCGGTCTTGATATACGCAATGATTGAAAAACTCCCTAAAAATGTAGTTTTAAGAATCGATGAAGAGTATACGGGAAAGGAAAAGATCATATCGGAAACGCTGGAAAAACTACTTGGTAGAAATTTCGCAAAAAAGTGGGAAGGGAAGGTCCGTTTTGGGTTAATAGGAAGACATTCTCCGGCCCATAAACTGTCTTGGGAAGTTCACCGTAAGAAAAACCGTCAGAGGGTAAGGGGTATCAAATTCGAGGAGGTCGTTAAGTACTTCAAATAAAAAGTCGGGCATATCGGCCTCACTCTCCGATTTGACGGCGAGGGTCCGCTTTTAGCTCGACTCTGACGGTATTATATCACAGCCGGTCGATGGTAACGGAAACCAGGGTGACGGGAGTGACCGGTCGATCGTTGGCGTCGGTTTTGACGGTGGCGATGTTGTCGAGGGTGGCGAGACTGACAGAATCGCTGTTATCAATCCGACCAAAGACGGTGTAGTTTGGCGGGAGAGGATAGTCTTTGTGGACGATAAAAAACTGACTGCCGTTGGTATTGGGGCCGCTATTGGCCATCGCCAGGGTGCCACGGGTATATGGCTCAGCGGTGGTTTCGTCCGCGAATTTGTAGCCCGGCCCACCCGTCCCCGTACCGAGTGGGTCACCGCCTTGGATCATAAAATCTTTAATGACCCGGTGGAAAATGACCCCGTTGTAGAACGGCTTACCGGTTTTGGTACCTTCGGCGAGACCGACGAAGTTGGCCACAGTATTAGGGGCTTTGTCTGGAAATAATTGGATTCTCATCGAACCCAGATTGGTCTTGATTGTGGCGTACATTTTTTGGTTTGGTTTTAGATTTAATAATTGATTAATATCCGGGGTGGGGCTCGGGGAAGGAGTGACCGTCGGGGTAGGGGTGCCGTCAGACAAGGATAAGGTTGGCGCTGAAGGCGAGGTTGGGCTTGTCTGGCAAGCGGCTAAGAGGAGGGCGGCGAGAGCGAGAAAAAAAGATTTTTTCAGCATCAGATTATGATAGCATGAGTTTATGCAGATGCCGGTGATCGTCGGGGTGATTATTGCCGTGATGTTTCTAGTCACCTTTTCCGGTTGGTTCTATAACTACGCCTTGGGAATGGAGGAGCTGGTTTTGGACGATAAATTTTTCAGTTACCGGATCGTGGCGGCGAGTTTGGCCTCGGCGGTATTTTTTGGGCTGGTCTTTTTCATGATCTCGGTCGTTAACCAGTGCCCAAACCAGGAAAGAGAAGGGATATTCGCCGGACTGAAATGTGAACAGTATCTAAAGCTTAAGGCGAGCGCGGACAATCTTTTCCAGCCAAAGAACGAAGCGGTAAACCAGACGCTCTAATAAGGGCCGTTTGACTGCCGGGCCGTAATAAGGCTTACTCCAGACCGAAGTGACGATCCAATTATTCCCTTCCCGTTTGACGGTGGCGACGATCTGGTTTTTACCAATGATCTTGATGTGTTTTCTGGCGGAGGTGGTTTGGCTAGCTTCAACTTTGTCCGGAAAACGAATCGCCCGGTCAACCAAGGCCGGATCGATGCCCCGTTCGCGCGCTCTTTCTTTCAGGTGGGTTGTCCAGATAATGTCGGTCATTTACTCCCCGGGGCGATGACTTTGTCGGGATCCTCAGCGAGAGGATTGACGGCCGGTGGAACGGGAGGGGTCGGGGTTGTTGGAGCCATCGGGGCTGCAGAAACGACTGGGGTAACCGGGGCGACAGGGATCTGCGCTTCGCTTCGAGGAGCGGCCGGGGAAACAGGCGCCGGCGGAGCGGCAACCTCCTGAAGCGGATTAACTATCGGCGCGACCGGGGTGACCGGGACGCTCTTGAGGGCGCTGACTATTTCGGAGACCGGCAGGTCGCTTTGGGGAGTAACGGGGTTTTGGTTGTCCATAAGGCAAAGTGATTAAAGAATAACTTGATCTAATCGTATCGATTTGATTTGTCCCTGTCAAACTTTCTGTTATATTCATTGGTGATGAGGACAATTAGGGCAACGACATATGGATGAACGACAGGGGACGGCGATTGGGGACACCAAGGAGGATAATCTGGAAATAGACGAGGTGGTCGAAGGGGGGAGGCTTACTTGGGGAGGAGTAATTGTTGCGGACATCAAGGAGGAGTTGCTGGGTAATCATGCTATCGCCGAGATCGTTTCCAAAAGTATGGTTGGTCAACCAGAGGACGAAAAAAGTAAAGCAGAAATGAAGACCCTGAGATTGATAGCAAAATATGTAGGCGATTTGGAAAGGGATCCTGGTATGTATACAGGTATTGATCCGAACAGTAACACGGGCTATCTATATACTTGCGCGGCAGATATTTTGAGAATGGCAGGCAAGAGGGTAGGCGTCTCCGCGGCTCTCGATGCAGAATTGAGGGGGAAAATAAGAGAGTCAATGGCGGGGTTCGGAAAAAGAAAAGTGGGATTGGAGAATAAAGCTGAGTATGAATTGACCGATGATGAGGCGGCGGTGGCGTATGTCCGGTACCTGGAAGGTTTAGAACCAGAGCCAAAAGGTCCGAGTGAAGCACAGAGGGCATTTTTTGAAGAAGTAAACAAAGTCATTCCGGAAACAGTGGAAGTGAACCTTGCTGACAAGTGGGTGGTATTGGGGCCGGGGGTAGGAAGAGATTCGAAGAGTGTTGATGTGGTTAGTTGCCGTGAGTTTCTTGAAAAAAATGGCGTAAGAGTCTTGGCCGTTGACTGGCCACCATTTAAGGGAGATCTGGCGAGTTTTGTGGCCCAAGCTGACTGGCTGCGAAATGTATTACAGAAGAAAGGAATAGATCCAGAAAATATGATTTATTATGGTCATTCTAAGGGTGACCTTGTTGGGCGGGAGTTCGCAGACAAGTATGGGGTTCATACCTACATTGGTAGTTGTGGTCCAGCGAGGTCCGAGAGCGATATGTTTCCTACGGTGATAAGGAATTTTCTGGAAGCTACAAAAAAAGGAGGCAATTTGTTGGAAGTTGCTTCCAGATTTTTCCCTGAAGTGGCGAAATTGTTGAAATCAATCGGGATTGGTTCAGAATTTCACCATTGGTTGTTGGAAAATTTTGATGAGGCAGCAAGTATCTATTTGGGTCACATTAAGGCTGGAAGAAGATGGGACGAGCTGGCCAGGAGATTTCCGAGACATATGCAGAGTTTCTTTTATTTTGGTGATCAAGATGGGGTTGTTGACAAAGTTGGCCATGGTTCAACGGAGCTAGTTGAAAATGCGATCACTATTGAAAATCCTGTCAGCGGTCACAAGATGATACCCAATGAAATGCTCTTGCGATTGGTAAGATATGCGGTCATCAGGAGAAAGGAATTGGAGGAAAAGTTTGATCCGAAGAGGTTGACCTAAACTTTAGCTAACGATTATTGGCGCGTCTGTGCTTCTAATCACCGCGGTTGTCATCGGGGCCGCTTCGATAAAATCGATGGCAAAAAAGACGGTCTCCGATGGAAATGGCAGTACGCCGGTGAAAACGATGGAGGGGACAAAATAATTTTGCTGAACTTCTCTAAAAAAGGCTTTGCTTCAATCCTAAATCCGATGCTGGCGCAGTAAGACTAATTCTTAGGAAGCTTTTGGAAGCAAATCCGGTCCAAATGGTAAGATAACCAGGCATGAATTTCTGGCAAGCGCTGACATTGGGAGTAGTTGAGGGCGGAACCGAATATCTGCCGGTCTCGTCGACTTTTCATCTGATCTGGACGGGAAAAATTTTAGCGATGCCGCAGATCGAGTTCTTGAAAACATTTGAGATCTTTATCCAGTCGGGAGCGATCGCGGCGGTGCTGTTTCTCTACTTAAAAACATTACTTTCGGACAGGAAACTGATGGCAAAGGTGCTGACCTCCTTTATCCCCACAGCGGCGGTGGGCTTGGTGCTTTATAAAATCATCAAGGGTTATTTCTTCGAAAATGATTTCCTACAGCTGACCATTTTTCTGGCGGTGGGGATTCTCTTCATTCTTTATGAGCGGTTGGCAGACCACAAGGCAAACACCAGGGAACTATCTTCGCTGACTGTTAATCAGGCGCTGGCGGTCGGCCTGGCCCAAGCGCTGGCGGTGGTCCCGGGAGTGTCGCGGGCCGGGGCGGTAATTATGGGCATGATGCTAATGCGCTTTCGCCGCGACGAAGCGGCCAAGTACTCCTTTCTTCTGGCTGTCCCGACTATTTTTGCGGCGGCCGGACTCGACCTGGTTAAGTCGCGGGCAGTTGTTTTTGATAATGGCGGCGGTTGGCTTTTGGCACTTGGTTTTGTCAGCGCCTTTATTTCTGCCTTGGTGGTTATCAAGTGGCTGATCCGCTATCTCCAACGACATTCATTGGAAATCTTCGGCTGGTACCGGATAGCAGCTTTTTTTCTATTTTCCTTTTTGGGGCGGTAAAACCTGGTATAATAAGTTATGGGGATAGAAAATGCGAAGAAACCGTTTACCAACCAACGGGAACTGGAGGGCGATTGGGGCGAGTGGCCCTATGCTGATGTTTTGCCGACCAATACTCTACCGCGCGAAATAGAGCGGTTAATTATTCTCGGCATCGAGGATATCATGCGGCTGACCCCTGAAGAGATAATTAAAACTGACCCGAAGACGGTATCGTCAATTTTCCTTCTGGGGCTGCCGCTGACAGTGGGACATCTGGCCTGCGGGGCGAGCGGGCTTTTGGTCTGCCGGGCTGATGAGTACGCGAAAACCGTCGAGAGGCTCGGCGCCTTCACCGGCAACTCCGAGGCACTCGACTGGATCTGCCGCTGTCTGGGGGTGTTGAATCAGCGGACTTTAAAGGACATGGCTAATCTTAACGAAAGCGGCGGTGAAGTAACGGGCCTGGCCAAAAGAATTCTCGATTCAGTGAATCCGTCTTATCCTGCCATGAAAGCAGGGGGGTTGAGCCGTTTCTGGACGCGACTGCAATACTACCAAGCGGCGACAAAGGCTGACCTGACCGGGGGCGGGGGTTTCTCGGTGGGGTTAGTCGCGGAACGGGCCAAGCCGATGCGCCCACTGCCTTGCGCGGCCAAACATCTGACCTTGCGCGCCCACATTCTCAACCGGCACGCCAAAGACTCTTCAGTGCCGCGGTGGAATTGACGGGGTAGTGACAAAAAAGGAAAGAGACCTCATCGCTGAGGCCTCGTTTCCCGAGAATCTATTGCTAAACTCTCTAACCTTATACTTTCATATAGGGCTAACTATTAGTTAATCACTCCAGGTAAGGCTTGTCAAGCCGGTTTTACTTAGAAGGGCATCAGGGTGCGGGCGAAGCCGGCCAGGCCAGGACGTAAGTCAACGACGGTCGAGCCTACATTTTCCAGGGGTTGCCAATCGTGATCGCGAAAAACAAAAAATAAACTCGCTTGCCTTTGGCTACCGTCCGGGGCCAGATCGACTAACTGGACAATAATTTGGCAGCCTTCGTCGACATTGGGAGGGTAAAGAATCAGTTCCTGGTGTCGCCTAATTGACTCGGCGGCTTCTTCCTCATAAACGAAATCTCCTGTTTCGGGATCGATTTGACTGACTATGAAAGAACCAATGGAAAAAAAGTAAACCCGACCATTTCGAAGATCGAAACCCTCTTTGAGATCAAGATATAAAAGATCGGAGTGACGGAGCCTTTCCAGGCCCTCGGGGGTGACTTCTTTGAAACTCATTGGGGAGGATTATAGCGCACTAACCCGGATCGGGGTAATGGCAGTCCTTCCATTTTTTGCCGCTACCGCAAGGACAGGGGTCGTTGCGGCCGATCTTCTTTTTCTTCTGACCTTCGGGGACGGACCCTGAAGGAACAGGCATGGCCGGCTGGATGCGGAAGAGTTTTCTGGCAATCTGATTATTAATCCGGTTGAGTAAACTCTCGAACATGTTGTAGGCCTCTTGTTTGTACTCCACCAGGGGATCTTTTTGGGCGTAGCCGCGCAGCCGAATACCGTCACGCAGATCGTCGATGGCGTCGAGGTGGTCCATCCAAAGCTCGTCATAGGTAGACAGAGCGACGAAGTTTTCGATCTGATGGAGAAGGTGACTGCCGAAGGTATCGGCCTGGGATTTTCTGGCTTGGGTAACAATGGAGAGTAAGAGTTCCCGGGCGGTATTTTCGTCGCTAGCGGTTAATTTTTTCTCCAGTTGCTCGGCCGAGCGGCCGTCGAGGGGAAGAATCATTTGAAATTCCTTGGTAATCCGGTCGGCTTCGACGGCGTCGATTCCATCCGGGGAGTAGAGAGTAGTCAGGGCGTTAATTTCGTTAACAATGACAGCGTCGATTCTTTTGGTTAGCCCGGACTCGCTTTCGGACTCGGTCAGGATCTGGAAACGACGGCGGTAAAAAATTTCCCGTTGTTTGTTCATAACGTCGTCGTAGTCGACAACGCTTTTGCGCTGGTCAAAATAAAAACTTTCGACTTTGCTTTGGGCGGTTTCAATCGCCCGACTGACCATCCCTGCCTCGAGGGGTTGTTCCTCGGGGACTTTGAGGAAATCCATCAGTTTACTAATCTGTTCGCCGCCAAAGATGCGCATGATGTCATCCTCGAGAGAAACGTAAAAGCGGGAGGAACCGGGATCGCCCTGACGACCGGCGCGGCCGCGGAATTGATTATCGATGCGGCGACTTTCATGACGGACGGCGCCAATGATATGGAGACCACCGAGTTTAACGACTTCGTCGTGGAGGCTTTGCCAGGTCTTTTTTTCCATTTGGGTCGGGTCGCCGCCCAAAACAATGTCGACGCCGCGGCCGGCAATGTTGGTGGCGACGGTGATAGCTTTTTTTTCACCGGCGCGGGAGATGATTTCGGCCTCGGACTCGTGATTCTTGGCGTTTAAAACCTGATGAGGAATTTTTTTGTGCTTGAGGTATTTGCTGACGACGTCGTTTTGTTCAATTGATTTGGTACCGATGAGGATGGGCTGGCCTAGCTTGTATTTCTCTTCAATTTCGGTGGTGAGGGCGGAATATTTTGCCCGCTGGGTTTTGTAAACGACGTCGGAGAAGTCAGCCCTTTTGACCGATAGATGGGTCGGGACGACGATGACGTCGAGCTGGTAGATTTTCCGGAACTCCTCGGCTTCGGTGGCGGCAGTGCCGGTCATACCGGCCAGTTTTGAATACATGCGGAAGTAGTTCTGAAGGGAAATGGTGGCCAGAGTGCGGCTTTCCTGCTGGATCTTGACCGCCTCTTTGGCCTCGATGGCCTGGTGGAGACCTTCCGAGTAGCGACGGCCGTACATCAAGCGGCCGG
>Ga0209521_10005349_pt1 | contig 10165 bp, 9 predicted proteins | sample Rifsed19ft4_FD_184016 | JGI IMG/M metagenome (GOLD analysis project Ga0209521, IMG submission 184016) | Soil microbial communities from Rifle, Colorado, USA - sediment 19ft 4 (version 2) | ecosystem: Environmental > Terrestrial > Deep subsurface > Rock core/Sediment | place: Rifle, Colorado... | reverse complement strand
CGTGCGGGTAGCGGGAGCCATGACGCGCGGGATCGAGGCCCACGAGGCGCAGGAGCTCATCGGTCCGCTCGCGGCGGCGCGCGGTCTCCCACCCGAGCAGCTCGGGGACGACGGTCACGTTCTGCGCGATCGTGAGGTGCGGGAAGAGGCCGACTTGCTGGATGACGTAGCCGATGCCCCGCCGCAGCGCCACCCGGTCGATCGTGGCGACGTCGCGACCGTCGACGAGGATCTGCCCGGCGGTCGGCTCGACGAGACGGTTCACGAGCTTGAGCGTCGTCGTCTTGCCGCAGCCGGATGGGCCGACGAGGACGGTCACGTCACCCGGCGGCACGGTCAGCGAGAGTTCGTCGACCGCCGGCGGACCTGAAGGCGAGTAGCGCTTGGTGACGTGACGGAACTCGACCTCCACGCCCTGCCGGCCTGCTGGCATGGCTGGAACCGTAATCGAGGGGTATCGGGTTGTCACGCCGGTTAGCATCGCCGCCATGCCTCTCTCCGACGGGGCCGCGGCGCCGGCCGACCACGTGACGCCGCCGCCCTGGGACCGCCTCGGCGTCAACATCCCGAGCATCGGGGTCGACGTCGACTGGTGGCGTGGGGTGGCGATGCGAGCCGAGGAGATCGGGGTCGGCTCGGCATGGTGCTGGGACCACTTCATCAGCCGCGGCACGAAGAGCGACCCGGTGCTCGAGCTCTGGACGACCCTCACCGCGGCGGCAACCTCGACGCGCCGGATCAGGCTCGGCTCGTTCGTGGCCAACGTCATGAACCGCCACCCCGCGCTGCTGGCCCGCATGGCCGCCACGTTCCAGGAGGTGAGCGGTGGGCGGCTCATCCTGGGCATGGGCATCGGGGGGTACCGGGCCGAGCACCTGGCATACGGCATGCCCTTCCCTGACGCCGCCGAGCGCGCCGCCCGGCTCGAGGACGCGGTGGCCGTCCTTCGTGCGCTGTGGACCGGGGGCCCGGTGACTCGGGCCAGCCCGTTCTATCCGCTCGAGAGGGCGTGGGCCTATCCGAGGCCGGAGCCCGCGCCCCCGATCGTCATCGGAGGCCAGACGCGGACAGGCGCCCGACTCGCGGCGCGGATCGCCGACGGATGGACCGCATTCGAGACGTTCGCCCGCGACCTGCCCGCCTTCGAGGAGACCCTTCGCCGGCTGGGCAGGAGCCGCGCGGACGTCGCGACGTACGCCGCCCTCCGGGTCGACGTGGAGGAAGGACGGGACGGCGAGGTCTGGCTGACCGATCCGCGCGCCGAGCTGGGCCGCTGGCGGGCGCGCGGTGCCGACCACGTGATCGTCAATCCCCGGCGGAGACACCAGGTCGAGCCGTTCCTGGAGGCGCTGGAACGGGAGCGGTGACGGCCGACTCGCGTTACTCTCGGGCGCGATGCCCTCCGCCCCGCATGTCTCCGCCACCGTCGCCGATGTCGCCGGGCCCGCGGGAGTCGCGGGCCGCTGCTACCGCTGCGGCCGACCGACCCGATCGCCCGAGGTCGGGTTGTGCGACTCGTGCAACCCGACCGGGATCGCCGGGCCGACGGCGACCCAGGTCCACGGTCTCATCCTCGCCGCCGTGGGCGGGGCGCTCCTGGTCATGGCCGTCGCGGCGAAGCTGCTGATGCCGGAGAGCGGACCGTTCCCCGCGAGCGTGATCGGGCAGGCCGCCCACGCGGACCGCACCCTCGAGGTCGTCGTGCGCGTTACGAACGGGGGTCCGGCGCCCGCGCGGCCGACGTGCACCGTGATCCGTGGCCCGCAGGACGTCGGCGTCGAGTTTCTGGCGCAGTCCATCGACGCGGGTGCGTCGGTCCTGATCACCACGCGTGTGGCGACGCTCCCGGCGGGATCGCCAGCCAGGCTCGCCGAGGTCACCTGCCGGTAACGACGGTCAGTCTTGCCAGCGGTGGGGTCGGGCGAGCAGCTCCGCTGCGCCGAGGTCGTGGCAGAGAGCCTCGAAGGCCGCCCGTCGGGCGCCCCGCCAGCGGAGGTCGTCGAGTGACTCCGGGAGCGGCACGTCGCGGCGCAGGAGCGCCAGCTCGCGATAGAGGAGCGCTTCGCCCCACCGCTCGCGCAGGACCGCCGCGAGGCGGGCGGCCCCGCTGATCGGGAGCCCCCACTCCGAGGCGCGCTCGGGGATGGCCTCGAGGTGCTCGAACCGTCCGAGCACGACCGACGCGGAGATCCTGCCCCAGCCCGGCAGGCCGGGGTAGCCGTCCGAGGCGTCGCCCACCAGTGCCAGGTAGTCGGGGATCGACTCGGGCGACACGCCGAACCGCTCGCGCACGCCGCCTTCGTCGAAAGTGATCCCCTTCCGCCGGTCGAGCTGGACGACGAGCCCATCCGTGACGCACTGGGCAAGATCCTTGTCGGGCGAGCAGACGACGACCTGCTCGACCCCTGGCGCTCCCGCCCAGCGGGCGGCCGCAGTGGCCATCGCGTCGTCGGCCTCGTATTCGATCATCGGCCAGACGACCACGCCGGTCGCGCGCAGGGCGTCCTCGGCCAGCCCGAACTGCGCCAGGAGCTCGGGCGGCATGCCCTCCTCGGTCTTGTATCCGGCGTACAGACGGTTCCGGAAGGAGCGGATGACGTGGTCGCTCGCTGCCCCCAGATGCGTGACGCCCGGCTCGCGCAGCAGGGCCAACGTCGTCTCGACCAGGCCGATGGTCGCGGACACGAGCCGGCCGTCCGGCGCCCGCCGGGGCGGACGGCCGAAGTGCGCCCGAAAGAGCTCGTAGGTCGCGTCGAGGAGGTGGATGCGCACGCGTCGCCATGGTGAGGCATCGCGGGCCTCTCGGGCGCTAGGCTTCCGTCGTGACCGGTTGGTCTCCCGACTCGACCGACGACGACGGCCCCTACGACGGGCGTGACCCGCAGGTCGAGGCGCGCGTCGCACCGTGGCATGCGCTCGCCGTGGACGAGGTCGCCGCGCGCCTGGTCAGCGACCCGATCGAAGGACTCGGTTCCGTCCAGGCCGCGACGCGCCTCGTGGAGGTCGGACGCAACGAGCTCCAACCGGCGAAGCGGGCGACACTTCCCCGCGTCCTCGTCGAGGCGCTGACCGAGCCGTTCATCGTCGTCCTCGCCGCCGCGGGCCTCCTTGCCATCGCACTGGGCGAGGTGCGCGATGGCCTCCTCATCCTTGCCGCCCTCGTGCCGATCGTGGGCGCCGACGTGGTGACCGAGTACCGCGCCGAGCGTGCCCTCGAGGCGCTGCGCTCCGCGTCCGCCCCCAGCGCGCGGGTGCGCCGCGACGGGACGGGCTGGCAGGTCCCGTCGGCGGAGCTCGTGCCGGGCGATCTCGTGCTGCTGCGCGCGGGCGATGTCGTGCCCGCGGACCTGCGACTCGTGGCGGCGAACGGCCTTCTCGTGGACCGGAGCGTCCTCACCGGCGAGTCGCTCCCGGAGCCGGTGGACCCGGCGGCCGACCTGCCCGCAGACGCCGCGTTGGGGGATCGGCTGACGATGGTCTTCCAGGGCACGAGCGTTCTGGACGGCTGGGCCGAGGGGTTCGTCGTGGCCACCGGTCGGGCCACCGAGTTCGGCCGGATCGCGGGCTCGCTGGAAGACCCGCGGCGGCGCCGCTCGCCACTCCAGCGGGAGCTCGATCGCCTTGTCCGCATCCTCCTGTTGATCGCTCTCGGGCTCATCGTCACCGTCGTTGCCTTCGGCCTCGCGCGCGGCGAGGCGCTCGGCGTCACGGTCCTGGCCGGGATCTCCGCCGCGATCGCCGCGATCCCGGAGGAGCCGCCGATCCTGCTGGCGGTCATCCTCGGACTGGGCGCGTATCGACTCCTCAAGCGGGGAGTGCTGGTCCGGCGCCTGAACGCCGAGGAGGCGCTCGGCTCGGTCGACCTCATCGTCACCGACAAGACCGGCACGCTCACCGAGAACCGTCTCGCGGTCGCCGAGGTTCGAACGCCGAAGGGCGCGCTTCGCGGGAAGGCCCGAGCGCAGGTCCTGGCCCGGGCGATCCTGACCGACGAGTCGACATGGCGGGACGACGGCGGGCGGGTCGGCTCGTTCAGTGGCGCGCTGTTGGGCGAACTCGGCGTCGCGGAGGCGCTGCTCGCGCGCCAGGGCCTCACCCTGCTGCGTGCCGAACCGTTCCGCCAGGGCGCCCTGATGAGCACCGTGGCCCTGAAGACCCCCGAGGGTGAGCGCGAGCTCCGCCTGGGCGCCCCCGAAGCGGTGATCGAGCGCCGGACGACGGGCCGCGACGCGGACCCCTGGCTCGTCCTCGCCCGGCGAACCGCCGCCGATGGTGCGCGGGTGCTCGCGCTCGCGGAACGCGCCCCCGGCCAGCGGTGGCGGACCGTCGCCCTCATCGCCTTCGCCGACCGCCTCCGGGACGATGTCCCCACGGCGCTGGCCGAGGTGGTCGGCGCTGGCATCCAGGTCCTCGTCGTCACGGGTGACCATCCCGCGACCGCTGCCGCGGTGGCACGCGCCGCCGGCGTTCCGGACGGCGTGTCGGTGACCGGAGAGGACCTCGATGGATGGGACGACGCCCAGCTCGACGAGCGCCTCCGTGAGCTCCGGGTCGTCTCGCGCGCGCAACCGCACCACAAGATGCGCCTGGTCCGCTCGGCGCAGCGGACCGGCCGGACCGTCGCGGTGACGGGCGACGGCGTGAACGACGCGCCGGCATTGCAGGGCTCGGACGTCGCGGTGGCCATGGGCTCGGGCAGCGAAGTCGCGCGCGAGGCCGCCGACCTCGTTCTCGGCGACGACTCGTTCGCGACCCTGACCTTTGGCTTGCGCGAGGGTCGGCGCATCGTCGACAACGTGCTCAAGGGCCTCGTCTTCCTGACCTCGACGCACGTGGCCCTGCTCGGCTTCGTGCTGCTCGGGACCCTCGCCGGCTTCACCCAGCCGCTTCTCCCGATCCAGATCCTGTGGCTCGAGTTCTTCATCGACGTCTCCACCTCGGTCGCCTTCGAGGGGGAACCGGGCGAGCCCGACCTGATGCGCCGGCCACCGCGCCCGCCCGGCCGGCCGCTCCTCAGCCCGCGCATCCTCGGCGGCGTCGCCCTGGGCGGTGGCATCTCGGCGGTCGCCGCCCTGGCGCTGCTCCTGTGGGCCGACGGAGCAGCGGGCCACGCTCGCTGGGTCGCCTTCACCGCCCTCGTCGTCGCGCAGGCCGTGCGCGCGAACGCGAACCGCAGCCTGACGACGCCGAGCTGGTCGCTCGTCCCCAACCGCTTCCTCGGCGCCGCGGCCGTGATCGTGGTGGCCATCCAGGTGCTCATCCCCTTCGCGCCGCCGCTCGCCGACGCCTTCCGGGCCTCGCCGCTCGGTCCGCTGGAGTGGCTCCTGGTGCTGGTCGTGGCGATCGGACCATGGATCGCCGCGGAGGCGATCCGCAGCCGGGCAAGGATCCCCTGGGTCGCCTAGGGCGCGCGCCTATCCTTCGACGAGCTCGGCGCCGGCCGACGCGAGCGCCGCGAGGGCACGCTCACCGTCCCCCGGCTGGAGGTCGACGGCGCGGACGGCATCCGTCAGCACGGTCGAACGGAATCCCAGGCGCACCGCGTCGAGCGCGCTCTCCTTCACGCAGTAGTCGGTCGCCAGACCGGCGATGACGACGCGCTCCACTCCGCGCGCGCGCAGGAGCTCGCCGAGCTTCGTCCGGCTGACGTCCCCGCTCACCGGGTCGCGCACGCTGAAGGCGGAGTAGCCGTCCTCGCCTGCGGAGCCCTTGCGCACGATCGGCGCGTGGCCCAGGACGAGCAGGTCGGCATGGAACTCGGCACCCCACGTTCCCTGGACGCAGTGGACCGGCCAGATGCCGCCGTCCTTCTGGAAGTGCGCCGTGACGGGCGGGTGCCAGTCCTGCGTGTAGATGACCGGTGAGCCGGCCGCCTCGGCCTCGCGGATCCGCTCGTTGATCCGTCCGATGATGTTTTCGGCTCCGCGGACGTAGAGACTGCCCTTCGGATCGGCGAAGTCGTTCTGGACATCGACCACGAGGAGCGCTGCGCCCGGACCGTACCCCGCGCGCGCGCCGCTCTGGGCGGCGTTCCGTTCCTGTCCTTCGGCCACGGCCCGATCGTATCGCCCGTAAGATTTCCGGGTCATGCCCGCGAACTTCGACCTCTTCGACGAGTTCAAGCGCCAGCTCCCCGACATCGATCCCGACGAGACCCAGGAGTGGATCGACTCGCTCGACCAGGTCGTCGAGGAGTCCGGTCCGGATCGCGCGCGGTTCCTCCTTTTCAAGGTCCTCAAGCGCGCACGCCAGCTCCACGTGGGGCTACCCGCGCTCACCCAGACGCGCTACATCAACACCATCTCGCCCGAGCAGGAGCCCTACTTCCCGGGCGACGAGGCGATGGAGCTGCGCATCCGGCGGATGATCCGCTGGAACGCGGTCGCGATGGTCCTGCGCGCCAACAACTTCTCGCCGGGGATCGGTGGCCACCTCGCCACGTACGCCTCGGCGGCGAGCCTGTACGAGGTCGGTTTCAACCACTTCTTCCGGGGCAAGGACGCGCCTGGCGGCGGTGACCAGGTCTTCTACCAGGGCCACGCGGCGCCGGGGATCTACGCGCGCGCCTTCCTGGAGGGCCGCCTGAGCGAGGAACAGCTCGATCATTTCCGGCGCGAGGTCTCCGGGCCGGGCCTGTCGTCCTACCCGCACCCACGGCTCATGCCGGAATTCTGGGAGTTCCCGACCGTCTCAATGGGTCTCGGGCCGCTCACCGCGATCTACCAGGCCCGCTTCAACCGCTACCTCCACGCGCGCGGCCTCAAGGACACGAGCGACCAGAACGTGTGGTGCTTCGTGGGCGACGGAGAGATGGACGAGCCGGAGGCGCTGGGCGGCCTGTCCGTCGCCGCGCGGGAGGGCCTGGACAACCTCATCTTCGTCGTCAACTGCAATCTCCAGCGCCTCGACGGGCCGGTGCGCGGCAACGGCAAGATCATCCAGGAGCTCGAGGCCGCCTTCCGCGGCGCCGGGTGGCACGTCATCAAGGTCATCTGGGGGCGCGAGTGGGACGAGCTCCTCGCCCGGGACGTGGACGGGGTCCTCGTGCACAAGATGGACGAGACGGTCGACGGGGAGTGGCAGAAATACGCGGTCGAGTCGGGCGCCTACATCCGGGAGCACTTCTTCGGCCCTGACCCGCGGCTGCGCAAGCTCGTCGAGCATCTGTCGGACGACGACCTCCAGCGCCTCCGCCGCGGAGGCCACGATTACCGCAAGCTGCACGCCGCGTATGCCGCGGCGACCCAGCACCGCGGCGCGCCGGTGGCGATCCTGGCCCACACGATCAAGGGCTGGACCCTCGGGGCGGGGATCGAGGCGCGCAACATCACCCACCAGGCCAAGAAGCTCTCGGAGGCCGAGCTGAAGGTCTTCCGCGACCGCCTCCAGCTCGACATCCCCGACGCGAAGCTGCCCGAGGCGCCCTACTACCACCCGGGCATGGACAGCGCGGAGATCCGCTACATGCTCGAGCGACGCAGGGCGCTCGGGGGGAGCATCCCGCGCCGTGTCGTGAAGTACGAGCCGGTCACGCCACCGGGCGACGCCGTCTTCGGGGAGTTCGCGACCGGATCGGGGAGCCAGGCGGTCTCGACCACGATGGCCTTCGGGAAGCTCCTGCGCAACCTGCTGCGCGACCCGGGGATCGGCAAGCGCATCGTGCCCATCATCCCCGACGAGGCCCGCACGTTCGGGCTCGACGTGCTCTTCCGGGACGTGGGCATCTACTCGGCGCTCGGCCAGCGCTACGAGCCCGTCGACGCCGCGCTCATCCTGTCCTACCGCGAGGCCACAGATGGCCAGGTCCTCGAGGAGGGCATCACCGAGGCCGGCTCGATGGCCTCGGCCACCACGGCGGGCACCGCGTACGCGACCCACGGCCTGGCCATGATCCCGTTCTACATCTTCTACTCGATGTTCGGGTTCCAGCGCACCGGCGACCAGGTCTGGGCGTTCGGGGATTCACGGGCCCGGGGCTTCCTGCTGGGGGCCACGGCCGGCCGCACGACGCTCAACGGGGAGGGCCTCCAGCACGAGGACGGCCATTCGCACCTCCACGCCTCCACCCTGCCCAACGTCCTCGCCTACGACCCGGCCTTCGCCTACGAGATGGCGGCCATCGTCCGCGAAGGCATCCGCCGCATGTACCAGGCCGGCGAGGACGTCTTCTACTACCTCACCCTCTACAACGAGAACTACCCGATGCCGCCGCTTCAGGGCGACGCCGGCAAGGTCAGCGAGGGGATCCTGCGTGGCCTGTACCGCTTCCGCGAGGCGCCTGACGGCGGGCGGCACAGGGCCGTCCTGCTGGGCAGCGGCTCGATCATGCAGCAGGTCCTGCGCGCCCAGGAGCTCCTCGCCGACCGCTACGACGTGGCCGCCGAGGTGTGGAGCGCCACCTCGTACCAGCAGCTGCGGAACGATGCCCTCGAGGTCGATCGCTGGAACCGCCTCCACCCGACCAGCAAGCCGCGCCGGCCCTTCCTGCTCGAGCAGCTCGACCGGACGAAGGGCCCGGTGGTCGCGGCAAGCGACTACCTCAAGGCCGTGCCCCACATGATCGCGCCGTGGATCGACCGGCCTTTCATGTCACTGGGCACCGATGGGTTCGGGCGGAGCGACACGCGCGAAGCGCTCCGTCGCTTCTTCGAGGTGGACGCGGAGCACATCGCCGCCGCCGCCCTGTACGCCCTCGCCCGTGCCGAGGCCATCGCCCCGAAGCAGGTGGCCAAGGCGATCGGCGAGCTGGGCCTCGATCCCGAGGCGCCCGAACCGCGGGCCTCCTGAGGACTTCCGCGTCGGTCCCGGCGCCCGGCCCGTGGCTCGTCACACCGGGGCTACAGCATTGACCGCGCCGGACGGATGGGCATCGACCGCGCCGGGCGCATGGGCATCGACCGCTGCGCCACGTGGATTACCCGGGTGGCGTTACGGTTCGTGTCAGAAGTCCCGCACACGCACCTCGTCGCGGCCGACGCCCCGTATCTTCTTTCAGAAGTTCGCGGGGTGGTACATCTGCACCGTTCTACGGTCTTCGCGCTCCAACCAAGTCCCTATCTCGGACTTCTGACAGGAACGACAGGAGAGCGCCGTGGAGCTGAGCATCGTCGGCTGGATCGTGGTCGGCTTCATCGCCGGCGCCCTCTCGGCGGCCGTGGTGCCGGGCCGCGCCGCCCGTGGCTGCCTCTCCACCGTCCTCGTCGGCGTCCTTGGCGGCATCCTCGGCGGCTTTCTGGCCCGCGAGCTGGCGATCGGTGACCCAAACGGCTTCCTCGGCGCCGTCGTCGTCGCCTTCGTCGGCGCCGTGATCGTGCGCTACCTGCTGGAGGCGGTCGCCCGGCGCTGAAGCCTGATGCCATATGTGCTAGCATATGTGCATGAAGCGGACGACGATCCTCGCCGATCCGGCGGTGATGACCGAGCTCGAGTACCTCGCTCGCGAGGACGGCGTCCCGACGTCTCGCCTGATCCGTGAGGCGTTGGAGCGCTACGTCTCCGGGCGCATGGCGACAGGAAAGCGGGAGCTTCCCTCCTTCGTAGGGATCGGCCACGGCGGGGGCGAGGACGTGGCCGGCCGGGCCCACGAGATCCTCCGGGACGAACTGCCGAGGGCCGTGTGGGCCGACCGAGACTCGCCGCCGCCCTGGGGGCAGGGACTCAGACGGCGGACTCGCTGACATGTCCGCCGTCATCGACGCGGGCGTCCTTTACGCCCTGGCCGATGACGAGGACCCGGGCCACAAAAGCGTTCGCGCTGCGCTCGAGGGCGAACGTGGCGCGCTCCTTGTGCCGCAGAGCGTCCTGTGCGAGGCCGGCTATCTGATCGGGAGCCGGCTCGGGCCGCGCGCGGAAGCGGCCTTCGTGGCCAGCCTCGCCGCGGCGGACTGGCACCTCGAACCGCTCGTGCGGGTGGACCTCGAACGAGCCGCCGTGCTGATCGACCGGTACGCCGACGCCGGACTCGGCTTCGTCGATGCCTCGATCGTGGCGATCTGCGAGCGGCTGGGGGTGCACCGTATCTACACACTCGACCGGCGGCACTTCTCGCTCGTTCGGCCCGGCCACGTCGAGGCGTTCGAGCTTCTTCCCTGAGGCAAGGCTCGGCTTCTACTGGGCCGCCTGGGCGAGGGAGATCGTCATGACCAGCGCGTCGCCGGCGGCGGAG
>Ga0209521_10005348_pt1 | contig 10166 bp, 10 predicted proteins | sample Rifsed19ft4_FD_184016 | JGI IMG/M metagenome (GOLD analysis project Ga0209521, IMG submission 184016) | Soil microbial communities from Rifle, Colorado, USA - sediment 19ft 4 (version 2) | ecosystem: Environmental > Terrestrial > Deep subsurface > Rock core/Sediment | place: Rifle, Colorado... | reverse complement strand
CATGTGTTTGCTGCAAAACTGCATGACTGGCGGTTCCGCCAGATGGAGGGGGGATTGCCGGAGCAATTCCGTTTTGAAGGGGAGCTGGAGAAGCAGCGTGAGATACATGATACCCTGATCACCAAGGGTCTTAATATTATCACAGATTCCTATCTGGATGCGGTGGAGGAGCGGTGCAGGGGGGCAGAGATTGCCCTGACGCGTAAGTCCTTAGAGGGTAAGAACTACAAGGCGCTTGTGGAGGATATAATCCAGAGTCAGTACGACATGGTTATTATTGGCGCCATTGGGCTTGGGGTTGTAAAGGAGAACATGCTTGGCAGTGTGTGTGAGAGGGTAGTGAGGAGGGTTAACAGTGATGTCCTTGTGGCGAGGAATAACACTCAGAGATTCAGAGGAGGGAAGATTATGGTGGGGGTGGATGGGAGTCCGGAGTCATTTGGGGCTTTACAGATCGCACTCTCCCTGTCGCAAAAGCTAAGTGCCTCTGTTGAGGTAGTCTCTGCCTATGACCCCTATTTCCACTATGCTGCATTTAACAGCATTGCGAAGGTACTGTCCGAGGAGGCGGGGAAGATATTCCGGTTTAAGCAGCAGGAGCAGCTCCATGAGGAGATAATTGATGAGGGTCTGGCAAAGATATACAGGGCACATCTTGAGGTTGCAAAGGGTATAGCAAGAGATATGGGCGTGGAGGTCAAGACCACACTTCTTGAAGGAAAGCCCTATGATGCAATATTGACTCATGTACGGAAGGAGAAGCCGGCCCTGCTGATCCTGGGCAAGGTCGGTGTGCACAAGGATGATGGACTGGATATCGGGAGCAATACAGAGAATCTGCTGAGACTGGCGCCGTGTCATGTGCTCCTGACCACCCGTAAGTTTGTTCCACCGCTGGATGAGGTGGCAAGGCATACGATTTCCTGGACTAAGGAGGCCGAGGCGCGTATGGAACGGGTCCCATCCTTTGTAAAGAATATGGCAAGGATGGCCATATTGCGCTATGCGCAGGATAAGGGACACACGGTCATCAGCACGTCTATCGTTGATGAGGCGATGAATGTGCTTATGCCACGGGCGGCTATGGAGGCGATGTCAGGAGGGGGCATGAAGTCAGATACGGGTGCACGTCACATGCCAGGCATGGGCGCCCCGGGTCCGAGTGTTGATGATGAGCGGATACTCTGGGAAGAGGATGCGCTGAAGGAATTACAGAAGATAGAAGACCTGTCTGTCAGAGAGCAGATAAGGTTGCGTACAGAGAAACTTGTCAGGATAAAAGGAGTGAGGAGAGTATTAAAGGGTGATGTAATGGTGTGACAATATGTACTGAGGCATTACTTCTCTCGTGGAATTTTATCAGGTGATGATATGGCAACTTATAAACCCTTCCTTGTAGCATGGAACCTAACCAGGCAATGCAACCTCCGCTGTGGACATTGCTATATGGATGCGGGGGAGTCCCCTCACCCTGTCCCTCTCCCCTCAGGGGAGAGGGTAGGTGAGGGGGCAGAAAGAAGTAGGGAAGGAAGTAGGGAAGGAAGTAGGGACAGACCTTCAGGTCTGTCCACTGAACTCAGCAGGGAAGAAGGCTTCAGCCTCATCGATGACATTGCCTCAGTAAACCCTGACACAATCCTTGTCTTAACAGGCGGTGAGCCGCTTCTATACCGTAATACACTTGATTTTGCACGATATGCCTCAGGGAAGGGGCTGATGGTGGTAGTGGGCAGTAACGGTATCCTCCTCGATGATCCGATGATCAGGAGGCTTATAGACTGCGGGGTTTCCGGTGTGGGGATAAGCCTCGATTCACTCGATCCGGCAAGACATGACAGCTTTCGCGGGGTACCCGGTGCATGGAGGCGGGCCGTTGAGGCTATTGAGAGATGCCGGAGTCATGGGCTGCAATTCCAGATACACAACAGTGTGATGTCCTTTAACTGGGGAGATGTGTGGGAGATGGTAGAATTTGCCCATTACCATGGTGCCCGGGTGGTAAATTTCTTTTTCATGGTCTGCACAGGGAGAGGGGAGAGATTAACGGATATTACACCGGAACAATATGAAGAGGTGCTGTCCACTTTAATTGATCTTCAGGCTAAATATCCAGGCATGATGATTCGGGCCCGCTGCGCCCCGCACTTTAAACGCATCGCCTATCAGAAAGACCCTCACTCACCTATCACTAAGGCTGAGGGTTATATGGGTGGCGGATGTCTTGCAGGGAGTCATTACTGCCGCATAGCGCCGGATGGGGAGGTTACCCCATGTCCATATATGCCGTTGTCTGTTGGTAATGTAAGGGATGAGAGGTTTCCGGAGATATGGGAGAATGCACCTGTCTTTAAGGATTTGAGGGGCTGGCAATTAAAAGGCAAATGCGGGGAGTGTGAATTTAAGGATATTTGCGGTGGCTGCCGTGCGAGGCCATATGCCAGTCATGGGGATTATTTAGACGAAGACCTCTGGTGTCAGTATAAGCCAGGAGGAGGAGAGAAGATAGGAGTGGCGGAGATGAAAGAAGGGGATAATGTGATATGGACAAAAGAGGCAGAGGAACGGTTGAATCGTCTCCCCTTTTTCCTGAGAGGCATGATCAAAGGGAATGTCGAAAAACATGCAAAGGGGCACGGCATATCCTCTATTACTCCTGAACTGCTGGATGAACTCAGGAGGAAACGATTCGGGGATAAGATGCCGGATATGGCTGGTATGGGTGCAAGTGACATCAGTGAGCCAGTTGCAGGTGTTATTGCGGGGGATGGAGTCTCGAAGAATGGAAAATTTGTGAATCCGCTTCCCTGGACCAGGGAGGCACTGAGGCGTCTTGATGATATTCCTGTGTTCTTACAGGATATTTTCAGAGAGGTTGCAGAGGAGTTTGCGCGGGATAAAGGTCACCTCGAAGTGAATGTTGAGGTATGGGATAGACTGGAAGAGGTCGAAGATCGTAGGGACAGACCTTCAGGTCTGTCCTCAGAGCAACAAAGGATGGAGTGGACAGAGGACGCCCTCCGGAAGATCGAGACCATGTATATTGACAAACCTGCATTTGCAAGAGACTTTATGGTCGGCATTATCAAAGAGGATATCGAAATGTTTGCGAGGTCAAAGGGCATCACCCGCATAGATGGAGAGGCGCTTCGTGCTGCAGCAGGGGAGGGGAAGGTCAAAGTCGAATGGTCGCCGGAGGCATGGGAGAGGTTGCAGAAGGCCCCTGATTTTATCCGCAGCGGGATCAAGAAAGCGGCAGAGAGGCGGGCCATGCGGATGGGGGTACCCACAATCACCTCGGAACTTCTGACCCAGTTTAGGAATATGGCCATGATGAAGGCGGTTAAAAGGATCAGGGTCCTTGGATATAGTGAGCTGAGCTTTGATGCCTTTGATGAGGCGAAGCAGAAATTCAGGAATATAAAAGATAACAGAGAGGCGCAGGAGAGGCTGGATGAGATAAGGGAATATGTTACATCAAAGGGTAATATAGGGCTTATAGATAAGGAGATGTTGAAGAAGATGAAGGAGTACTTGAATAAATGAAACAGTATCCTTTACATAAACCACTGGTTGCCGTCATCGGCGGCGGCATCTCCGGCCTGTCTGCTGCCTTCTGGCTTCTGCAGAACGGGAAGGAGACAGTTGTCCTGGAGCAGGGGGGCAGGCCCGGGGGGATAATAAGGAGTGAAATCGCTGATGGATACCTTATTGATCATGCAGCAAACTGCCTACTCAACTTTCTCCCGGAGGTAAATACCCTGTGTGATACAGTAAATGTAAGAGAGTCGCAGATATATCGCTCAAAGGGTGCAGGAAGACGCTACCTCCTTAAGGATGGCCATCCTACCCATCTGCCCGGGGGTCTTCTCGAGTTTTTAGGGACAGACCTCTGGAGCCTCAGGGGGAAGCTGCGGCTTATCCTGGAACCTTTAATCCCCAGGGCAAGGACGGATGAAGATGAGACTGTGGCCCAATTTATCATCAGGAGGTTTGGCCATGAGACACTGGAGCAGATCGTAGAGCCCTTTATTGGAGGCAGTTATGCGGGTGATCCCTTCCAGTTAAGTGTAAAAAGCACCTTTCCAATCCTCCACACTATGGAAAATCGCTATGGAAGCGTTATGATAGGCGCCTTGATCAAGAGATTGAAAGGGAGTAAGGCAAATTGCCCAACGCACCTCTTTTCTTTTAGTCATGGTATGGAGACACTCCCCCGGGCTATCAGCCATTATCTTGGTAAGCGTTTTGTGCCTGGCTCAAGGGTAATGGGGATAGAGCAGAGATTAGATAAAACATGGGATATTATTACAGAGAAGGATGGTGCATCTGCCATCTATAATGCGGATGCAGTTGTAATAGCCACGCCAAGCCATGAGGCTGCCAGGTTAATAGATACCATGGATAGAGGGACTTCCGGTATGTTGAAGGGGATTGAGTATTCTCCATTAGTAGTGGTATATACAGGTTTTAGAAGAGATAGCGTGAGACATCCCCTGGACGGTATAGGGTGCATGATCCCCGCGGGGAGGGGATATAGTATCCTTGGCACCCTCTGGAACTCCACACTCTTCACAGACAGGGCGCCTGAGGGGATGGTGGCATTTACAAACTACCTTGGCGGTAGGCGGAATCCAGAGATGATAGACAAGACAGATGAGGAGCTTCTGGATGCTACAATCAGAGATTTAGATAAGCTGATCGGGATAAGCAGTCCCCCTTCCTTTGTCAGGATAATAAGGCATAAGAGGGCCATTCCACAATATACAACAGGCCATCAGGGGATATTAAAAACTGTAGAGAGTATGCCTGGGCGTATACCGGGCTTATTTATCGCCGGCAATTATCTCCGGGGCATATCCGTGAGAGACTGCATAAGCTACGGTGCGAGACTGGGGGGACACCTTTCGATATAGACCGAAGGCTGCTTTTTCACCTGACCGATGATGGACGTTTAAAATAATGGATGCAATGCTAAAACATAGATTGCTTTATAAGATTCTGACAGGGATTCTCCTAACTGTCTATATCTCGATTTATCCTGCGGTTATAATATGCGATCTTCATTGTGAGATCGATCAAAGAAGTGAAGATGGTCTAACTAATAATCATAGCAGTCATATTCACAGTCACGAACATGATCATAACCGTACTCAGACTGAATATGACCAGCAATCAGTACCTCTTCAAAAGGATAAAGATACAGGGAAGAAATATTCCTTCTGCTCCTTTGCCCAGTCCGTTTCTTACGTTGGTATCTTTACAATCCCATCCCATCTGACAGGTCTCTTTGAGGCAACTGCAAGCCCCCTTTTACATGGGGGGGAGTTTGTGTTACAGACTGTTTCTTCAAACATCCATACCCGTGCCCCTCCCCTCTCTTCTCTCATCTAAAACAGACATATAAAAACGTACACATACGGGCATTGACACAATACATTGCCATAATACATTGCCACAATATATTGAATGGAGGGTTGTATCAATGGATAAGATATTTTCCAATTTTGTATATATAGCATCCTTATTATTCACAGTCTCCATGGGAGGCATATTGTTTCCATCAGCCGGATGGGCGAGTTGCGGCTCATCCAATTGTTTTCTCGTTGTTGGGACCCAGGAGGGAGTAATAGTACCGGGTCAGGTGATCCTTGATCTGTCATACCGTTTTATCCCTATGGACCTGGTGCAGGAGGGGAGCAAAAGTGCCTCTGAGGCGCTGGTCCCGAAGATCGATTTTGAGAACGGTGAGATCATTCAGGGTGGTCACAGCGAGACACGTACAAACAACGAACTGGCCCAGATGGATGCCAGCTTTGGAGTTACACCTGCCTTTTCCATGATGTTCTCGATACCGTTTTTTAATCTCCGCACACACGAACATACCCATGGACAGGAGGATTTCAGCCGTCAGGATGGCACATCAGGATTCGGTGACATACGCCTTATCGGAAAGTACGCTTTTCATGCCGGCACGAGGCATCTTTTTGTTGGTGGTCTTGGTGTCAAGGCCCCTACAGGGGAGTACAAGCTGTTAGACCATGATGGAGAGATCAACGAACCTACTATCATGCCCGGGACAGGTTCATGGGATGGTCTGGTCTCGGCCTACTACAGCCATCAGGTCCTGCCCCGCCGGCTTGAGGCCTTTTTTTCTGCGTCCTATCAGGTGACCACAGAGAATGACCTGGATTATCAGTTCGGGAACACCCTTCTCATTAACGGAGGTGCGGGTTATCTCTTTTCCTTTCAGGACAAGCCGGTTACAACTACTCTGCAGCTCAATATGCGCCAGTCACCCCGGGATGAGTTCAAGGGAGATGAGGTCCCAAGCACCGGCGGAAGGTGGATCTACATAACACCAGGAATCAGACTGCAGGCTTCAGCCGACACGGCTGTTTACGTCCATGTCCAGATGCCAGTCTATCAATATGTAAACGATGAAAATATAGTCCCAAGGTACGGATTGCTCCTGGGGATATCAAGGAGTTTTTAGAGAGGAGACGATGAAACTTCAGAAAGAGGCCGTTACTCACCTGCGGCCTCTTACATTGCATAGGCTATTCTTTTATCTTTTGCCTTGTGGTTTTTAAGGCTTATTGCTAAAATAGCATAAATACTATAAGTGCTTTCGGATACAAACATGGTCTAAACAATTTTGAATAATTTGGAGGGGAAAATGAATCCAAAACAACTATTAGAAAGAATTACTATTAATCCTGATGTAATGGTTGGCAAACCCACTATCAGGGGGTTAAGAATTACTGTTGAGCAGATTTTAAAGGCATTAGCTAAAGGAATCACTGCTAAGGAGCTGATAGAGGATTATCCTGAATTAGAACCTGAAGATATACAGGCTGTTTTATTATATGCAGCGGAGTTGGTGAGTGAGGAGCAGGTTTTTGAAGTAGGCACAGGTGCTTAATAGATGGACACTAAAAAATTGAAGTTTTTGGTAGATGTCGGTGTTAGTAAGAAGGCGGAACAAATGCTTGAAAAACAAGGGTATGATACAAAAAATGTAAGAGACATAAATCCTCGGATGCTTGATAAAGAGATATTAAAATTAGCAGTTTCTGAAAAGCGGATGGTTATTACAATGGATAAAGACTTTGGCGAGCTGGTTTACAATTCAAAATTGCCGCATGGTGGAGTTTTATTATTAAGGCTTGAAGAAGCGCGGGCTGATGAAAAAGTGGAAATTATTGAGAAGATTTTAGAGAAACATTCGGATAAGTTGTTCAATAATTTTTCTGTTTTTAAGGATGGAAGATTAAGAATTAGAAAATAGATGAGAGATTGATGTTTTATTATTTATGGGTATAGAAAATCGCTTCAGGCAGGCGGCATACTCTTATATATTAGGAGGGGGCAGCACCGTCCTTCTAACCTTAATCTTCATTCCTGCTTCCCATTATCGCGGGGGTGTAGTCTACATTATTCCAGGTGTAATCTTCCTGATTGTTATAGGCTGTTTTATCTATAAAGGATATAGACTCCTGACCAGGATAATCGCCATCCTCGCTACAGGGAGGACACTCCTCTTCACCCTGAACGCCCTGCTCCCTATGCCTGTTGCTGTTACCATTCCTTTTGTTGACCCTCCACGGAAAACATTATTGATCAGCGGCACAGGGAAATCTATTTTTCTTATAATGGCCCTTATAACAGGCTTCGTAGCTTTTATGCTCATCAAGGCTGGTTGGTGGAGAGGTCAGAATCGTCCTTAAGTGAAGCCACCTTCTTTAGCAACCATAACACCACGCGATATCCAAACAAGACCGATAGCATTACGGCATAGATTAATGGCCAAATGAAACCCTCAGGAAAATTCCCCTCCCTTGACTGATACCATAATAAATGGTATTATCCATACCATGAAAGCTACCATTGATCGTTCAGGAAGAATTGTCGTGCCGAAGGCTATCCGTGAGGCTGCAGGATTGACCCCTGGTGCCCTCCTGGAAATCCGGATTGTAGGCTGCCATCTCGAAATCGAACCGTCGCCGCTTCCAGTGAAGCTGGAACATCGTGGTAAACTTCTTGTGGCGGTTCCCCAGAGACCACAACCTCCACTGACTGCTAAGGAAGTCGAGGCAGTCACCACCAAGTTACGGGATGAACGGGGTCGGCCTGAACGCTAAAGGAGGTACAGATCCGAACGCTTCTTGACACAAGTTGTATGGTCGCTGCCCTCTGTACCTGGCACGAACATCATGAGATCACAAAGGCAGAAATCGAGAGATCCCTTCGAATCAAGGACGCCCTTATATTCGCGGCGCCTTCGCTGGTTGAAACATACGCTGTCCTTACCCGTCTTCCTCCGCCTCACCGTCTCTCCACACAGGATGCATTGGTGTTGTTAGAATCTAACTGGGGCGGTGCCGAGGTCGCCGCACTTACCCCATCGGAGTATTGGAAGCTATTAAGAGATTGCAGAGATAACAGTATAGTAGGGGGACAGGTTTATGATGCCGTAATCATGGCCTGTGCCAGAAAGGCCCGTGTAGAGAGGCTTTTGACATGGAACCTGGAGCACTTCACTCCTTTTGATGAGAATATTATTGTAACAGTTCCCGGCCAACGTTGAGAATATTGTTATCGAGATATGCAAGTCTGGAGGCGGAGAGAATTGATCAGCAACTTTATTTTACTACTCTGTCTGTCGTGCAGGGGGGCCGTTGACAGACTACCCAGGAGGGCGTATACTTTCAGCCAATTGGAGATATTTAGCGATATGGCTAAACAACTAAATTGGCCACGTGTCGAGAGAACACTGCGTGAGAAGGGGTTAACCCTCTTCACGCCTCAAGACCTCCTCCACATCCTTGATGCTTCCGAGATTTCACTGCGCTTTTTATTGACCCGGGCCGTCAAGCGCGGGGATGTTCTGAAGCTCCGCCGGTCCCTGTACGGACTGGCTTCTCTTCCACCCGCGGAACTGGAGGTCGCGAACTACCTCTATCGCCCATCCTATATCTCTTTCACTTTCGCTCTGTCTTATTACCACATCATTCCGGAAACGGTCTATGTGATTACATCGGCAACCACAAGGACAACAGCGACTTTCACGGCTATGGGAAGGCAATTCGTCTACCATCGCATCAAACTAGCTGCCTTCACCGGATACAGAGCCGGGCGCGTGGACAATAGAACTGTGTGGATTGCAGAGCCGGAAAAAGCGCTGGTGGATACGCTATACTTCGTTGCCCTCAAGAAGCAGGGGCTGCCGGAACGTATTGATGCAGCTCGTCTTTCCATGTCGAAAGTCCGGACATTTGCCAATCTGTTTAACAATGCAGACCTCGAAAAGATCGTGGAGGAATTATTGTGATCACCGCCGGGGTTATCAAACAAATTGCAGTTGCATTGCAGACGACCGAATTGAATATTGCCCGCGAATACGCCCAACATTTGTTCCTATCGGGATTCTATCAGCAACGCGGCACCCGGAAAGTGATGTTCAAGGGCGGCACCGCACTTCGAGTTGTTTACAACAGTCCCCGTTTCTCTGAGGACCTTGACTTTTCCGGTTTTGGTATCAGCATGCGCGATATCGAAGACTGGATTGCGATCACTATCGCCGGCATCGAACAATCAGGGATATCGGTCTCTATTGAAGAAAGCAAGAAAACAAGCGGGGGCTATCTGGGTATCCTATATTTGGGGTTCAGCGGTTATAGGATCCGAATTCTACTTGAGATTTCTCTGCGACGGAAGAATGGGCTTAAAGGTCGTGGGGTACTCATCGCCAGCGATTTGGCGCCTGCCTACACGGTCACGCTTCTGCCTGAAGAAGCCCTGGTCAGGGAAAAACTCTCAGCCCTTCTGGATAGGAGAAAACCGCGTGATTTCTTTGATTGCTATTTCATGTTGCGGAAAAATCTGATCCCGCCTGGGCAACGTTATCTGCTCCTGAAAGTAAAACAAGTTCTGGCGGAATCGCAAATCAACTTCAAGACGGAATTGAGCGATTTTCTCCCCCGGCCATATAAGCCCATCGTGAGTAATTTTAAGAAGGCACTTATGGCTGAACTTGAACATTACGGTTAAACGTTCATGACAAGGATAATTTGTCACCCCGCTACATGAAAAGGATGTAGGGACAGACCTTCAGGTCTGTCCAAAACAGGCATAGAAGTGGACAAACCTAAAGGTTTGTCCCTACG
>Ga0209521_10005347_pt1 | contig 10168 bp, 13 predicted proteins | sample Rifsed19ft4_FD_184016 | JGI IMG/M metagenome (GOLD analysis project Ga0209521, IMG submission 184016) | Soil microbial communities from Rifle, Colorado, USA - sediment 19ft 4 (version 2) | ecosystem: Environmental > Terrestrial > Deep subsurface > Rock core/Sediment | place: Rifle, Colorado... | reverse complement strand
CTGCGAGCCTCCGGCGAAGCAGTCTCCCCGGCGAGCCGGAGATTGCTTCAGGCAAAAGAACCTCGCCCTCGCACTGACAAATCGCTACTTCCCAGCCCTGCTCAAGACCTCAGGCAGTAGTTTTGCAGCTTCCTCCACCTGATCAGTAGAGCAGGAAAAAGCAAATCTGATGTGCCCTGCGCCTGCTTCACCAAAAGCAGAGCCGGGGGAGGAACCAATTCCAGAAGAGTCGATCAAATAATTCGTCATCGACCAGTCATCATTTTTGCCCTCATAACCGGGCCAATCGGGCCGGATGCGCGCCCACAGATAGAACGCGCCGCCCGGCTTGAAGGCTTGCAGATAGGGCGCTTCCTCCAGGGCAGAAAACAAGATATCCCGCCGCTGTTGATATTCCTGCGCCATGGAACGAGTCGCGTCCTGGGGTCCCGTCAATGCCGCGGCCGCCCCATACTGGGTAACAGAGTTGACGCCGTTGATCGTGCACCGCACCAGCTTCTTGATCCTCTGAAGCAGGCGAGCATCGGTGATCACAAGATAACCCATGCGCAATCCGCTCATGGCGTAGGTCTTGGACATCGAATAAACGCTGATCGTGCGGTCCCGCGCCGCGGGCAGAGACCCGATGCTTACATGCCTGAGTTCATCGAAGATAATATGCTCATACGCCTCATCGCTGATGAGCAGGAGATTATGCTTATCAGCAAGACTGGCAATGGCTTCCAATGTTTCAGGCGAGGCCACCGCGCCCGTCGGGTTATGAGGTGTATTGATGAAGATCGCGCGCGTACGCGCTGTGATGGCAGCCTCAATTTCTGCCGGGTCATATTGATAACCGCGTTCTCCATGCAATATCACTGGAACCGGCTTCCCACCGCCCAAGCGAATATTCTCGGCAATTTCCGTCCACATGGGGTCAGGCAGGATCACCTCATCTCCCGCGTCCAGCAACGCGCGAAACAAGATGTACAGTCCATGCATCCCGCCATTGGTCACGACAACATGGTCATCATTCGGAACACTCAACCCGTTCTCGCTGGTCACTTTTTGAAAGATGGCCTTGCGCAAAACCGGAATGCCTGTTGATGCCGTGTAATGAGTCAGGCCGTCGCGCAGGGCTTTTTCCATGGCTTCACGCGCATGGACAGGGATATCGAACGATGGGTCGCCGGATTCGAGCCTCAAAACTTTTCGGCCGCGTGCCTGCTGCTCGAGCAGGCGATCACGCACCTGAACGATCGCACCCAATGAAACCTGGTCAACAATGTGAGACATGACACTCCTCCGCCGCGAAATTTGCGGGATTATTACACAAACAGTGGTGCAACACAAGAGGCAAAAAAATTCCCTGGCTTTTGCGAGCCAGGGAGTGAATTCGTTCCATACAGTTATCCAAGGTGGGCAACGATGCGCTGATGAGCCGTCTCCACATCCATATCCAGCACCGCAATCAATTTATCGCGGCCTGTTACGCCCGCAACAATATCCAGGCGGGATTTTGGCACTCCCAGGATGTCCGCCAGGAATTCGATCAAAGCCTGGTTCGCTTCATTATCCACAGGCGGCGCGGCGAGGCGCACTTTGATCGTCCCATCGTCCAGCATTTCAACAATCTCGTTACGGCTGGCACGCGGCGTCACCCGCACAGCCAGAGCCGAGCCTTTTTTACCACCGTGTAGTCTAAATTGCCGCTCAGACATAGATCACCTCAAGTTAAGTAGAAGGGAAACAAGGAGACTCTTGACGAGTTGAATCAGCAGGATCAAAACCAGCGGACTAAAATCCAGCATTCCCAAGAGCGGCACCACGCGGCGAATGGGAGCGAGCATCGGCTCCACAATATTATCGACGCCGCGCCGTATGGGATGGTATGGATCCATGAAGTATGACAGGATCACAGAAATGAACACGAGCAAAACAAGCAACTGGGACACAATATTTATGATTGTTATCAGGCCGATGATCACGCTTCACGCTCCGCGTCCGATTTGTAGCTGCGCACGCCTACGATGGCCGTTCCTACTCTGACGAGGGTCGCACCCTCCTCCACAGCCACATTGTAATCCGCGCTTGTACCCATTGATAATTCATGCCAATCCGCTTCGGGGAATTGAGCCGCCAGGTGGTCACGCATCAGCCTCAGGCGTTGAAAGAAGCGGCGCGAGTCTTCCGGTTCCGTACCCAATGGAGGCATGGTCATTAATCCATGAACCCGCAGGTTTGGCAAATCCAACAAAGAAGCGATCTCGGGAAGGACTGCATCCAATTGTGATTCATTCGAAACATTCCACCCGAATTTGCTCGCTTCACTGCCGACGTTGAACTCCAGCAAAACGGGCAAAATATGATTGCGTTCGCCTGCAAAACGACTCAGACGCTGCGCGAGTTTGAGACTATCAAGCGAGTGTAAAAGTGCGAAGTGGTCGGCCACGAGGCGGGCTTTTCGGCTTTGCACATGGCCGATCATGTGCCATTCTACCCCACTTTGCCCGGCGAGAGATTGGATTTTCATGACACCCTCTTCAGGATAGTTCTCGCCGAGAATTTGCACTCCCGCTTCGATGGCGGCCTGAACCACCTCGAGCGGTTGGGACTTGGTGACAACCACAAGCCGGACTTCATTCGGGTTGCGGTTGCTCCTAAGCGCGGCATCTGCAATCTTGTTCAGGGTTTGGGAGTAGTTCTCGCGAATGGAGAAAACGAGATCATTCATGCGGTTATTATAATCTTTCGGCCATCTCGCTTCGTTTACGCTCAGGGTTCGCAACACTATCCGCTCATATCGCGCTCCTTACAAAACATTTGTCGCTACACTCACAGCGCGCTTCGTCTGCAGGTCGGCAATCACGACCTTCCGCTCAGCGCGCCTATTGCAGAGCGATCAATGCACCGAAGCGACCGGTGCGGCCTTTTTCGGCGCGATGGGAGAACCAATCCTCCGTATGGCAGGCCGTACAGATCCCGGAAACTTCGATTTGACCCACACCCATGCGTTCGAGCAGCAAACGATTGGCTTCCCATAAATTGAAATGGATCTTTCCGTGATGTGATTTGAGCACTAATTCAGATTCATCCCCGAACTTTTGCATGACCTGCAAAATGACATCAGCACCGATCTCGTAATGGTCGGGTCCGATGGATGGCCCGATGCAGGCAACAATGTCGGATGGGTTTGAGCCGTATTGTTCGCTCATCGATTGGATGGCTGCAATTGCCACGCCGCGCACAGTGCCCATCCAGCCTGCGTGCGCAGCACCGATAATTCCCCTGCGAGGATCGTGAAACAAAATGGGTACGCAATCCGCAAAGCGCATGAAGAGCGTAACTTCAGGGCGGTCTGTCAGGATAATATCAGCCTGACGGTAAGATTCCCCTTCCGGGCGAGGGGCGCGGGCGCAGACTACATCCGCGCTGTGAACCTGCCATACATCGAAGATCGTTTCAGGCTCACAATTGAGAGCATCGAAAGACAGCAGGCGATTCCTTCTTACCCGCGCAAGGTCATCGCCAACCGTCCCGCCAACATTGAGGGTGCCCCAGGGTTCAGGGCTGACCCCACCATGCCGTGTGAATACCGCGTGGCGGGCCCGCAGGGTGCCAAATTGATAGTAGCGAAGTCCGTTATGTTGAATAAAAGACATAGGCTATACACTCAGGCTGATTCCGGGAACCCATGCCAAGGCATTAATCATGAATTATTCTTCGAAATCGCGGCAAACTTCTTGATAAAGAACTGGCGGGTCTCAGACATGGATTCCTCCATATACGGGTAGGCAAACCAGGCCGTCGCGAGACCGAAAAGTCCTCCCGTGAGAACGCGCAGAAAAGGAGTGCTTTCACGATAGGGAAGAATGGATGCAAGCCACGACCATTCCATCTGGCTGAAAAGTTGCGAAAAGCCATCCAGCCCGATGGGCCCCATGCCGATCAAAACCCAGAGCATCCAATGCAAAGGCTTGATGCGCCGGCCCGTTAATGAATAAACGACACCAAAGAGCAGGATTGCGCCATAAATCGCCATATCGCGTTCGCAAAGCGCCATCTTATAACCGACAATTTCATTTCCTGTGAACTCTCGCGCCTGTAATCTCGAAAGGCTTGCAGGGTTATCAACATCGGCAAGCCCGGTCGCCTGTTGAAAAGTGACAACACCCTCAAGACCCGCTTCCTCCAATGGATAATAAGCCTGCCCGCCAAAAAGGAAGAAAGACCTGAACCCAAACTGGTGGCAAAGAGGCTTGTAAATCGTATAGATTACATTGGCAGGGAGAGTCGCGCCTGCTTTCATTAAAACAGGCGCCAGGATGGGCAGGCCAAAGTAAAGCAACATGAACACATTCACAACTGCAAGATAGTGCCGTGATATCCAGTGCATCGCACGGTCACCGCCACTGATCTGTTGACCGCGCAGGACGCGCTCGTGATGGTCTTCGCGCCCCAGTTTATCCAACTGGCTACGACGGTCAGTTGCTGCGCCGAGGGTTATCATCAATTTCTGTTTATCGAATGGGGATTTTAGAACGTAGGGACCCACCTCAATGACCGGTATCTCCACCAGGTAAGCCTTCTGAAGGACAGGGTCGGTATCAATATCGATTTCAACCAGGCGATGCGGGTATTTCGCCTGCAAGGACTCCAGATCAGATTTTGCCTGGTCGCATAAATGGCATTCCTTCCGCGTATACAGTGTAACGGTAAGCATGATGCGTGATAATAATAAGCTGCTATAAACCGAAATCGATCCAGAAGAATTGACCAGCCTGGGCGATACGCTCAAAGATCCCAGCGAAGAGCATTACGCCAAGGACCACCAGAACAACTCCCATCGCAACTTCAATATAATGCATGGCCTCGCCGTATTTTCGCAAAGTGACCGAGACCCAGCCAACGCCGAGCGCGGCAACCAGGAACGGGATGGCGAGCCCTGCGGAGTATGCACTGAGCAGGGAAACCCCTGTTGACACGGAACCGCCATTCAGCGCAAGCGTGAGGATCGCGCCAAGGACCGGGCCCACACACGGCGCCCAGCCTGCGGAGAAGAATATGCCCATCAATACAGACGAGAGATAACCCCATTTGCGGTCAGGCAATTTCTGGACGCGTGTATCGTATTCCAAGAATGGAATGCGAAAGACGCCGATCATATGCAGGCCAAAGATAATGACAACGATCCCGCCCACCTTCGAGAGCACAAATCGCAAGTCGAATAACAGGCGGCCAAACGCGGAGCTGGCAACACCCAGGGTAATAAAGACCAGGCTGAATCCCAAAACGAATGCCAGCCCGTGCGTGAAGGTCACAAAGCGATTACTCCCTGCCACTTCGCCGCCGGCAGCACGACCGCCAAGATAGCCAATATAGGCTGGAACCAGTGAAAAGACACATGGTGAAAGGAAGGAAGCCAGACCGGCAAGAAATGCGAGCCCGATTGTTACCTGTGTTAGGTCCATGCTAAACGCTCAACTCCTGAACAATGACGTGTGTACCGTTCGTAAGGCCCTCGATGGCTATATCTCCCTGTTCAAGCGATGTCAGTGGTGTTGTCCAGCGAAAGATCCATTTTGCATCTTCGGGCCGGCAGTTCACACAGCCATGCGAACGCGGCACGCCAAACTTGTTATGCCAGAATGCGGCATGGATGGCATATCCATCACCGCTGAAAAGCGTTGTCCAGGAAACGGCCGGGGTATCATAGCCTGTTCCGGTCGTGCCGCCGCTCATGTGAATGGAAATCGCTTTGCGCCAGGTGGTATGTTCGCCCAATGGCGTGAGATACTCTGTCACGGGATTACCGTATACGTCCCGGTACTGACCTGTGGATACGCGGCAGAAATATACTTCCTCGTTCCCCTCATAGCACGAAAGGGTTTGATAATTTTCCGTGCGATCCACGACAACCTTTTTGAGGGCAGGATCAACATCCGGGTGGATGTACTCAAGATCCTCAGGAGTCAACGGCCTGAAGGCGGAGCCTTCGCCCCACAGCATGTCTCCATATCCTCCACCTGTGAGACCGGCAGGACGACCACCGTTTTCATTGAAGCGATATAAAATCGCGCCTCCGTCGCCCTGGGCTATTTGATCAATCCAGACGACCTGACTGTAATATAAACGGATCGGATAGTTGTTTTCGACCAAGAATCTTATGTGTGGAGAGATTGCAGGACCATCGAGCACCATATCTGCATAAGGTAGGGTCACTTCCGCCCAGAAGCCAGGCTTCCCATCAGGAATGGCTGTGAGTGGAGTGTTCGGCAGATTTTTTACCGGCTGTACATTATCTGCATAAATAAAACCATCCGGGGTTTTGACCCAGCGTTGATTGATCAGGTTTGGGTCTTTCGCGCCGCTCGTCACCACTTCCTGTTCCCACACCACCACTGCATCATCGTACAGCACATTTACAGAGGGCGCATTAATACTTGGTTCACTGCGCACATCAATCATAGAGAACACACGGCCCAACCGTTCCCCTACGGGAAATTGTGGAAGGACCAAAGGAAATTCCTTTAGCTTAAGTGGGTTAAATGCCAGAGCACCCAATCCCGCACCTGCAATCTTGAGAAAGTCACGACGAGATAAGTTCCGATTCATCTATTCACCAGGAAATGTAATAGCGGCCTCAGTCGCTTTTCAGCGGCTGAAGCAGTTATTACTTTATAGGGGTAAGGATACCTGCAAACAAGGGGCTAGTCAACGCCCATGTTAGAAGCGATTAATCTGCGAAAAATTTCTGCAACGCGCGCAGGCAGTTAACGCTCACTTTATGGCCGACTTCATCCTCGCAATACGTCACACGCGCCCCAGCCTGTTCAAGCAGAGCAATCGAAGCGCGGGCACGATCAACCGTGACCATTTCGTCCTTTGTGCCGTGCGCGACAAAAAACGGCTTGCCCTTCAATGGACGTTGTGTGACAAGCTCTTCTAACCCGCGCGGGACAAAACCCGCGAGGAGTCCTGTTCTACGGATCCTGTGCGGATACAGGAACACCAGCACACTGGATACTGCCGCGCCCTGGCTGAATCCCATAACATCGAAGACGCTCGCATCCGCTGCGCGGCCAGCCGAAGCTGAATACTCATCCACGAGGCGAATCAACGCCTCAGCCGCAGATCCAAGCATCTCGAGGCCGAGCTGATCATAATTCCCGGTTTGAGGCGGACGCCATGAATAGCCACCCGATTCCGCAGCATGGGGCGCGCGTGGCGCGACCATCCAATAATGAGCAGGCATACCGCGTGCGAAGACCCACATCGAGTTCTCGTCGCCGGTATGCCCATGGATCAGGCATAGAAGCCGGGGAGCCTGATGTGTTGATTCCCGAATGCGCAGAGTCCACCCATTGAAGGTGACCAGGGATGTATTATTTAGGTCTGGCACGTTTGATGATCCATTCCATGGCTAGAAAGATAAAGACGATGAGGATGACCGGGAAGAGAGCCGCAAGTAAACACGTGAATCCCAGGCCTGCTGCACCCTCACCATAGAACAGCCAGATCAAACCCACCCCTACGACAAAGAGCAATACGAATGCGCCCAATGCGAGGCGCAGGTTGGTTTGTTTTGCATACTCGCGCAAATCCTTCATGATCAAGCTCCCATTACGCGACGGAAACGTTTCCGCCACGTAAACAATCTTTTTAACTCAGGCATCGCTTCTTCAACGGCCTCTTCACCTTTCCGCGCCACAGCATGTACATCCACACGGTCGAGGGTATCAATTTCGGTGACGCGCGGGCGAATGATGACATCGGGTCGGTCTACTTCAAGGCGATATTGTGTTACCGCACGCCCCATGATATCCAGTGAACGCATGAAAGTATCCAGGGCCAGCGCGTATCGCATCTTGCTTAATCGATCCATCAGTGGTCGAGGAAAAGAAGAAGGCATCGGAATATTCCATGATTGTGCAGGGCCTCCGATCGGAGCGGTTAATACCACAGCAACCACCGACAACTTTGGCGCCAGCGAACGTGCAGGCGCAACAGGCACAGGATCCAATACACCGCCGTCCACCAGTTCCTGATCACCAATATAGCGGGCAGGAAGGATGCCAGGTAATGCAATCGACCCAAGTATAGCATCTACAAGAGGACCGTTCGAGAAAAGGACCTCGTTTCCACTTCTTAGATCCACCGCCGTCAGGACACAGGGCAGTTTCAGATCATCAAAAGTGCGGTCGGAGAGCGAACCTTGGAGCCAGTGGGTCACGCCCGCAAGCCCGAGGAGTGAAGGGCCCTCCCCGGGCGCGTGACCATAGAGCAGTGCCTGATCCAGCAGGGAAAACATGTCCTCGATTTGATCGGGCGAATAACCCAGTGCATAATAAGCTGCAACCAGACCGCCGAAACTGGTGCCCGCTATTCCCTTGATACGAAAACCTTCTTTTTCAAGTCGACGGATGACGCCGATATGTGAATTGCCTTTCGCGCCACCGCCGCCGAGTGCGAGTGTAATATCCATCTAATCCGGTTATCTCCTGGCCGCGCTATACTCCGACGGGTCTTTTTCTGACCCTGGATCCTTTAATATCCTGAAAACAGCTGGAATCATACAAGTTCTCTGTAAAATCCTTTCTCTCATAATATACGTAAAACTCGATAATAAATTCGTATACTTTTCCATGAACTCATCAACTCGTCTTCCTTACATCACTGGCCTGGATGGTACCCGGGCTTTGGCGGTGCTGGCCGTTTTGAGTTATCACGCCGATTACCCCCTGGGCACCGGGTGGATTTCTAGGCGCAGAAACCTTCTTTGTCCTTTCCGGGTTTCTAATCACGTCCCTGCTGTTGAGTGAACGGCAGCCATCAGGCAGGATCGATCTCAAGAACTTCTGGTTGCGGCGTGCCAGACGATTATTACCTGCAGTGTGGCTGCTGGTATACCTCACACGGTCACAGATTGCGTTTTTTCAAAGAGCTGAAAACGCAAGGTAAGCAAAGAATCAAGATCGGCTTTATGAGTTGTCGAGGTTTCATCCAAACACTTTGAAATAGCCTCTTTGAAAGCAGGAAACTTTTCATAGTAGTGCGAATACAGGCATTTCTTTTTCACGAACTTCCAGACTCTCTCAATCAAGTTGAGATTGGGCGAATAGGATGGCAGGAAGCACAATTCAATGTTCAGGCCCCTGGCTTTTTCCATGACCAAAGCGCATCTCTGATAGCGAGCATTATCCAGAATGATGGTAATGGGTATGCCTATGTAAAGCGCCGCAATCTTCTCCAATAGCGCACACACGCTCTGAGCAGTAATGTACGTGTCGTTGGTGACGGTGATCATTTCGTGGGTAATGGCATTGAGCGCACCCAAGACGTTGAACCGTTGACGACCAGACGGCGCTGGAATAAATATACGAGCCACCGACCACAGAAAGCCGAGAAAAGCAGATAAGACGAAATGCGCCGCATCCACGAAAAGAACCACCCTTTTGCCCGCCTGCGCTTCATCTAAGCGAGGTTGCAACTCTTGATCCAGAAACTCTTTCTGTTTTTCTGGATCGGCTTTGGCAGGCAGGCTGCCTACTTTCCTGCAACGGAGATTGAGTTTTTTTTCAAAAACTCGCGCACTTGGGTTTCACTGCGCTTTACGCCTGTGATCTCTTCAATCTCCTTTTGTGCTTCCTTGATACTGGCTGGCGGGTTTTCTCGAAAATACGCTTCCAATGACACAATGTGTTTGACCAGTTCGCCTTCAGGTTTGTAGTAGTTGATTTCCTTCAACTTCTCGATGCCGCCTTGTTGATAAAGTTCATAGTATTCTCGGATTGTATTTCCTGTGACACCCACGATTTCTTCAATCTGCTCAGGCGATAACTGATGCGCTTTTAGCAGGAGAGTCTCCATTCGACGTTGCACCAACGGCACAAGATGGTTATAGCGTTGATACCGTATTTCTGTGATGAGTTCTGGCGTAAATTCGAGTTGAATGGTCATACCCCTATCTTACCAAACCTTTTTTCGATATCATTAAAACCGCAATTTGTGCCCGCTTTCAGTATAGCGAATGTGACATCGGGTCTTTCGCTTAAATTTTTCGGACTATCTGAGATTCGTTCGCATTCGCCTTATTTTCAGGCAAAATTGGAAGCCAGCCGACCCATGCAAGGCGTTATGTCTTATTTCGAGAGCCGCAATTACGCTTTGGGAGGCCGTCCAGTGACCG
>Ga0209521_10005344_pt1 | contig 10175 bp, 6 predicted proteins | sample Rifsed19ft4_FD_184016 | JGI IMG/M metagenome (GOLD analysis project Ga0209521, IMG submission 184016) | Soil microbial communities from Rifle, Colorado, USA - sediment 19ft 4 (version 2) | ecosystem: Environmental > Terrestrial > Deep subsurface > Rock core/Sediment | place: Rifle, Colorado... | reverse complement strand
GGATTTTCGGATGAACAAAAAGGTGCAGCATTGTTAAAACGTCTCGTAGTAACTTTGATGACTGCCGGTATTCTGATAAGCACTGCCTATGCGGCGGAGACCGATTGGTCTCTGCATATCAAGGTATCTGTGCCTGATTCGAGAGGGGTTGATGGGACTGTCTGGAATCACATTATTGCAGGTGTCCGGGAGGGGGCGACAGATGGATATGACAGCGCATGGGATACTATTTCTATGGTTGAGGCAGATGATCCTGTTCAGGCGATGTTTACCCATGGTATACTGCCTGAAGACAAAAATAATGACGGCAAGATAGACGGATGGATGTGCAGCATTCCGGACAATGGGTATGGTAAAGAGGAATGTTCGCTCTGGAGGGATATCAGGGCATTTAGGGGAGAACAGGTCTGGTCATTTCTTATCCTCTCTACCTTGAACGGCAGTACAGTTACACTTCAGTGGGCCTTTGACAGCAAACCCGAGAATATAAATTTAGTTTTAGTCGACCTTTCTGAACCTGAGAAAGATATTGATATACCTGAGAAAGGCATTGATATAAAGGACGCGTTTTTATACTCATACACGAATAACTTTGAGACAGGCAAGAGATACGGAGTCCGTTATTTTGAGATAAGGATGGAAACAAAAGGGCTTTTTATACTTCCACCTGCGCTTCCGGATGCGACCATAGGCGCCCGGTATAATAAGATATTGTCAGCCATAGGCGGGGCGCCGGTATGGAGTCTTGAGGATGGAGACCTTCCGCCAGGGATGTCTATAAATGCATACACCGGTGAGGTCACAGGCACCCCTTCGGTAATTGGATCTTATAGATTTACAGTGAGGGGGGAGGATACTGCAAGTGGTTACAGCAGCACACGGGAATATACGATCAACATCAATTCAACACCAAAGATTATCTCCCTGAGTCAATCAGAGGGGGTTATAGGCACGGGTTACACAGGTTACATCGAAGTATCCGGGGGGAGCGCCCCCCTGATATGGGATATTAGAGGGAACCTCCCGGAGGGTGTTACACTCGACAACAAGACAGGGTTTATCTCAGGGGGATTGATTGTGCCGGGTATATACGACTTTACCGCTGCTGTTAAAGATGCGAATGGCGCAACAGACTCGAGAAATTTCAGGATTACGGTGGTTGAACCGGAAGATAAGATGCCTCCGGAGGCCATTAAAGATCTGAGTGGTATCTATCTTACGGATACCTCGGCGTTACTCCTCTGGTCTGCCCCTGCAGATCATGACAGCCTGACAGGTACGGCGGCGCTCTATGACCTGCGCTATCTGGAAGATTGTCCGGATAGTGCAGGGTTGACTGAGGGTCTATGGGACAAGGCTGTCGAGGCAACCGGTGAACCGAGACCCCAGTCAGGAGCGCTCCAGACTTATACACTCACAGGTTTTAAAGCAGGTAAAACCTACTGTATTGCTATTAAGGGGATGGATTCAGCAGGTCATGTCTCTGCAATGTCTAATATAGTAATGCTGCCATTAACATCCGACATCAGCAGATCAGGATTTGCAGAGTTGACCTCGTCCATAATTTTTAAAAGGGGGTATAATTTCATATCCCTTCCACTTATTCCTGTACCGAATGTTAGAGACTTACTCTTTGGCCCTATTGTTGGAGAGCCGGTTGCCCTCTACAGGTGGTATTCACCCTATCCTGATATTACACCGCCCCAATATTATTTAGAGGATATTATTATGCCGGGACTGGGATATTTCCTCTATTCACCGGAGGATGTGACAATGGCTGTAAGTGGTCTGAAGATTGAGAAACCGGAGTATGAACTAGTACTGCAGCATGGCTGGAATATGATCGGCACACCTTATGATAAGTCTATCTTGTTGCGTGATATTCAGGTAAAGAACATTGCTACGGGTGAGATAAAATCCTATATGGATGCACTGAAGGGGGGCTGGATTGGCAATACGATCTATCGGCTTCAATCCGGCAATTATGACTTTGCCTCATTCAATGACAACCCGCCTGCCGCACTGGAGCCATGGACTGGATACTGGATATATGTTGGCGGGGAAAAAGGGGCGGGGATAATATTCAGGAGACCATGACAGTTCAAAATGCAAAATGGAACATTCATGCCCATTAAGGGCATAGAGGACAATGAAAATGAGCCGAAGACGTAGGGACAGACCTTTAGGTCTGTCCAAAAAGAAACGGACAAACCTGAAGGTTTGTCCCTACGATTTTTGTAGGAATTACAGACGATTTTTGTAGGAATTACAGACATTTATGGACATTTTCGGGTGAAACATTAAAATTCTCAAATTAAATATAAAGAAGCGCTTTGAGTGTTATCAAGTTAAGGAGCAATATATGAGAAGAAATGGGAAATGTAAATTTTTAATCTTGAATTTAAATTTTGCATTTTTGATTTTTAACTTTTCATTTGCCCATGCCTGGCAGGTCCCTGTGGAAGTTTCGGCCTACAGGGATAATGGTGAGAAGGTCTATAACAAACTTATAATTGGTGTAGAACCAGGAGCGACTAATAACTTTGATAATCTATGGGATACTCCTGCCCTTACCTCTCATCCGGACCCTGACATCCCGTTACTCCTGAAGGCTTATCTCAACAGTAAAGGAAGCGGCAAAGAAGATGTAAAACTTTGGAAGGATATAAGAGGCGTATCAAAGAGTGATACGACGTGGGATATTACTATTGACTCTTTGCCGTCAGGAAAAGCTGTGATTATAAGCTGGGTTTCACCCTTTGGGATGCTTAAGACAGGAGAACGGCTCGTGCTAAAAGACAATGAGAAAGTGGGAGATGACGATCAACCCATAGAGACGGACATTACAGAGGCATCCAGTTATGCCTTTTTATCTGATGAAGATGGATCAAGGTCATTGTCTGTAGTATTCTCAAAGGAATCTACAAGCGGCTCTAAATCGGGTGGTGGAAGTGGATTCGGATGCGGGACGGTGAGATTCTATAATGATGCACCACCTGCCGGGGGATCAGCCGTGATAGGGATTATCGTATTATTCTCCCCGGTGATATTCTTCAGACTCATCCGGAACCGAAGTTGACATGCTTTAAAAATTATCTATAATAGTAAAGAACATTTGAATAATGATGAGGATATATATATCAAGAAAATATTTAATAATATCTGCCGTAATCGTTTTATTATTTTTTGTGTCCCTTTTCTTCAGGCCGGATAAAAGTAGTCATTCCCTGCCACTTCCATCTCTACCCCCTGTACCTCTCCCATTAGTCCCTTCAGTACTCGAAGACATCCGGAACACAAAACATAATCTCTCTTCCATAGGCCCTTCAGACCGGGCTGTATTTACACAACAGACAACAGAGATATGCGTCTTCTGTCATACGCCGCACGGGGCAAGCACAGAGGCCGCCTCGATATTACAGGCCCCTCTATGGAATCGAAACCTGTCTACAGCCCGCTATATTCTCTATGACCAGGTTTGGAGCACGAGCTTTGAGGGATATGAGACAAAACCAAAGCCTAATGCCCCTACAGGATATTCAAGGTTGTGCCTCTCCTGCCATGATGGCACAATTGCATTGGGAACCGTTATTAATCCGCCGGGATCGGGGATATATTACCCGCCACTGGAAATGATATACCCCACCGGAGAATCACCGGCAGGAGGCGCCGGGACAATTCCAGTGGGTTCAGGGGTTTCAACAGGTGACACAAGGGTGATTGGTACAAATCTTCAGAATGACCATCCTGTATCCTTTGTTTATGATTCACCTCTTTCTTTGCGGGATGAAGAACTTGTGGACCCGGGGCCGGCCCTTTTAGGCCCCGTTGCAAGAGTAGGGGATCCGACCCCCATATCCCCTCTGCGGAGATATCCGGGTAGTGACTTGTCAAGGTCTGACTCAGTCCAGTGCACATCCTGTCATAATCCCCATGCCGCAACCTTTGCCAAGTTTCTGAGGGCCAATTATTACAATGAGCCTGAAAATCCTGCGACAGGTAAGCTCTTATGTCTGTATTGCCATGATAAACCGGGTTGGTCAGGAAGTTCTCACGATGCAGCCACATTTATTCCTCCGGCGAACCCCTCTTCTGCCAACCCTTACAACTTTGATGGTTCTCACACGGCGGGTCAGTATGCATGCCGTTCCTGCCATGACCCGCATACCGCACAGGGGGCGAAACGATTATTGCGGGAAGGGGTAGATTTCAATAATAATATGGCCATAGAGAATACCTGTTATCTATGTCACAGGCCGGCATCGGATATGGGGTATCCACCCAACCCTCCCCCTGATATCAGGAGCGAGTTTTACAAAGATGTAAATCTTGGACGCGGGGGTTCCGGAAGTGCAATGAATCTTACCATGGCCCAGGGACATGAACCCGTGTTTGTCAGCAGGCCGCAGGAGGGTGTTGAGCTTTACAGCAGTTTTCCTCCGCTGTTCAATGAATATTCCCCTGGTTCCACAATATACGATACAGTACATGTGGAGTGTGTGGACTGTCATAATCCTCATCAGGTAACAAGAACTAACAGGCTGAAAGGGATGAAGGGGATAGATATCAATGGCAATCCGGTGGGCACAAAGATACCGGGTAATAGCCGCGAACCGTATGTCCATGAAGTCTGCCTGAGATGTCACGGGAATAGTTATACTAACCTGTTTTTAGGAAACAGTTACCCCGATAACACCCTCTACAGATCCAATCCAAGGATAGAGGGACCTACGGATCAAAACATGAGCATGAAAGGGTACAGTAACAAGAGAAAGGAGTTCGACCCGGAGACGCCGGACATTGAACCATGGCATACACAGGAGCTGAAGAATCCATCCTTTCATCCTGTAGGGGCGGCAGGGAGAAATGGAACATCCCATCTATGCCAGCAGCTCGCTGTCGCCTTTGACCTTAAGGATAACGATTCCAATCCTTCCGGGACAGTAGGAGACTGCAATAATAACCCAGCCGCTACACTCCAAAGGATAACCATAACATGCACGGACTGTCACAACAATGATGCCTTTGGTTCCACGGTTAAAGGACCCATTACGGGTCAGCCTGACGGGACGTCCTATCGAAGGGCGACCGATTTTCCTCCGAACAGTCTCTACTTTACGGAGTCTATCAATAATGATCCGGCTAAACCCCAGGGGCCGCATGGGTCAAACTTTCCCAGGATACTCAGGAATAAGTATAATACGGATATCGATGATCCGGGCCGGCCGCGAATTGGTGGAGGAAATTCTCCTTCTTTTTATGAAAAGTTCTTGCTCTGTTTTCAGTGTCATGATCGAAGGGCATTTGACCCATTCATCACTAATCAAGTGGATGATGTTACATGGACCAATTTTATAGGCGTCAGAGGCAGTAGTGAAGATATCTGGTGGGGTAACCTTCACAAGTTCCATCTCAGGAGTGCAGGCGCTTACTGCCATGAATGCCACTACAATGTTCATAGCAATGTTGAATCAAAAAATACAATTTACGGAGATGGAACAGGGGGGAAACTTCCTGATGACGGAAAAGATGGGATTGTTGATGGGGTGGTATCCACCCACCTTTTGAATTTTGCACCTGGGATTACAGGAACTCAGGAAGGGAAGCCGCAATGGTTCCAGGATACCACTTCTTATCCCGGATACAAAGTGATGAGGTGCTATCTTAGTTGTCATGATGTTCCTATGAATACATGCTTTTATGGCGCCCCCTGGGATATCCGTTATCAGCAGTGTAGAGAAGGATGTTAATCAATAGAAAAGAATGGATTCATAAGTTCAAGGCTATATTTCTCTTGTTACCGCCGGCATGGATTCTTCTCACAACAGGGGCTGTCGTGCTATCTGAGAGCAGGCCCTATGAGGGGATGATCCTGATACCAGCAGGTAAATTTATAATAGGCTCTGATAGCGCCATGGATGGTAAAAGAGGAGAAGATTTTGGTGTGGATGAAGAACCACGACATAAGCTTCATTTGAATGCCTTTTATATAGATCAATATGAGGTGACCATAGGAGAATACAAAGAATATCTGAAGGTGAGCGGGAAGGAGTGGCTTGGCGACATAAATTTTCCGGAAGAGTTCCCACCTGAGATATATTTTAATCCGCCGGATCTTAACCGTCATCCGGCAAATTACATATCATGGTATGATGCTGATGATTACTGCAGATGGAAGGGGAAAAGGCTTCCCACAGAGTTTGAATGGGAAAAGGCGGCAAGGGGGGCAGAAGGACGGCGCTGGCCATGGGGGAATCAATATGAGCCTGGTAATGCCCATACCAGTGAAAAATTTCCTGCATGGACTGCACCTGTAGGAAGTCACCCTGAAGATAAAAGTGTGTATGGGGTTTATGATTCGGCGGGAAATGTTTCCGAATGGACATCATCTCACTATCTTTCCTACCAGGGTAATACTGTCAGTGATGGCAGGTATAAGAAGGGTGTTTATGTATTAAAGGGGGGGTCATTCCTGGAACCGGGTAAGATATTTGGGCGGCCGGCAAGAAGATTTGCTTCACGTCCTGATTACAGCCACAGGACCTATGGATTCAGGTGTGCCAAAGACGCAGACTAAAGAGATCATCATACTTGAGATATTGATAATCCTCTCAGCTCTTTTTCGTCTCCTCTTTTCAAGTACAGAGGTCATATATCCGGATGCCTGTACCTATCTTTCCATCAGCAAATCGATTTTGAATGGCAAGTTATCAACGGATTTCCGGGGCGGGGTCGAGCTGATACTCCCTCCGCTCTACCCCTTGATGACTTCACTATTCTATCTTCTATTCCGTAGTATTGAGCTGTCCGCACTGATGGTTTCAATCTTTACCGGATCTCTTTTGATTGTTCCTGCCTATTTCCTTACAGGACTGATCTACGGGAAAAAGGCGGCCCGGAATAAAAGCCGGAATAAAAGATTGATCAGCGCCGCCTTTATATTTTTCAGCCCTGTAATGATCAACTGGTCTGTGGCCATGTATACAGAGGCCCTGTTCATCTTGTTATTTATTTCAGCCATAACGATTGGACTTTATGCACTGGAGAGGGAAAAAGGGATATGGTTTTTTGTTACAGGGTCTCTGGTAGGATTAAGCTATCTGACCAGGATACCGGGCATTATTGTCCTGGGCATACTTTGTGGCTGGATAATAATATATTTAATCAGCAAAAGGTTTTCAGTAAGAAAGAGTATTACCTTTACTGCCCTTTTATTTGCAGGGTTTATTTTGATCACAGGCCCCTATCTGGCACATCTCCATTCTGCCCTTGGGGAGTGGACCCTGACAGGATCTTATGGAAGTGTAACGGAAGTGGTTATGGATGAGGGGGTTGAGACTGTAGCAGGATGGGAACTACTTGATGTCGCAAAGAAAGAGGAGGGTGCATTTAAAAAGCTTTCGAAGAAGACCACTGCCAATCTTCGCCATTACTCCTATTCATTATTTAAGATGCTCTCAGTGACTCTGTTATTTGTCATTATTGGCATAATAAGAGGCTGCAAGGGTTTATTAAATAGAGATGAGATAATTAAGTCCACTTATCTGTTATCTTTTGTCATCCTCTACTTTCTATCCCTGTTAATCCTGCCTGTCTCCCCTTTGATAGATGAGCGCATGAGATATCTCTCCCCCATACTCCCAATATTATTAATCCTGGCTTCAGGCGGGATTGTACATGCTAATACATGGATTGAGGAGTATGGCAAGGGGAAATTATGGAGAAGTTTTGCCATACCGGCGATGATAGTGATCGTTCTCGTCTCTTATATTCCACAATACCAAATGGTTTCAGCGGGCCTTCACAAGTTCTGGGAGAAGGAAAGACCTGTTGATATCAGAAAAGAGACAGGGAAGTGGATGAAGGATAATTTACCTCCCCCTATAAGGGCGATGTCGAGAGGACCCTTTGTCCCGTATCATGCTGATGGCATATTTTTCCTGACCCCGCCGACCTATGAAGCGGTTATCCGTACCGCAAGGGCAAATAATATAGATTACCTTATCCTGGATAGAGATGTGGATTATGATTTAAGGCCTAAATTAAAATTTTTATTTAACCCTGCCCGTATCCCTGAGGAATTGAAATTAATCGGCGGGTATACCCATCCCACAACAGGAGAAATTTTAATGGCGGTTTACAAGATCAGATGATCCTATTTCTTATACCCTAACTCCTTGTAGGCCCTGGCTAAACCATATTGAGACTCCCGGGAATTGGGATTGATAGAGAGTACCTTGGAAAACTCGGCAACGGCCTCCTGAAATTCCCTTAACTGGAGATGGGCGATCCCCAGATCATAGTGGATCATTTCTATGTTGCGATCCGGCAGCAATCTTTTATCTTCTGATTTAACAGGCGCTGCCTCTGAGTATTTAATGGCCTTCTGGAATATCTCCGTTAATTTCGGATTATGGGGAGCGGTAAGGAGGGCCTGTCTGAATTTTACATTTGCCCAGTCGGGTCTTCCGATTTTGAGATAGGCTAAACCGAGATTTCTCTGAACTAAGTAAGTGTTTTTGTAATATCTCCCCAACCAGAGGAGGTGTCCTATGGATTTCTCCTGTTGTTTCGTTATTATATAGATTTCTGCAAGATTTTGCCGCATAACCTGGGGTTGCACAAAGCTTGCATACCCATCCCTTTCTTTTAAGGCGGCAAGGAAGGCCATTTCCGCCTCCCCGTATCTTTTCATATCCATATAAGTGCCCCCCAGCTCGCCATACGCCTCCCGTGTGTAAGGACTTTTACGCACCGCATCTGAAAATATGGTGAGGTCATCCTTCCAGTCAAAATTTCGATCAAAGGTCAGGATACCATAGACCAGTGGGATTGCTGCTGAAACAGCTATAATGGGCCACTTTAGTTGCGGCCACTTTGTCATGATTAAACTGTAGGAGCTCCAGAGAATAGATGCAAGAATAATACAGAAACCGGCAGATGGGAGATAGAGGAAACGCTCAGCCCTAAGGTGCAGTGCTGGTATGAAATTAGATACGGGTATAAGGGTGATAAAAAACCAGATAAACAGTGGCAAGGGGTATTCTGTCAAGAGGGGCATTCTGGAATCAAAATCCAATTTAATTTTGTTTTCAGATGCCGATTTGTCAACTCCCATCAATGAGCTGGATAGATTTTTATACTATATAGGCAACGGCTTTGACATTGTCATAGCCTCAAGAAACCTCAAGGAATCGAAGAAAGTCATAAAGCAGCCGTGGTACAGGGATGTCATGGGGAAGATATTTCCTATGCTTGTGGATATCTTTATAATAAAAGACTTCAAAGATACCCAGTGCGGCTTTAAGCTGTTTAAGGCTGATGTTGCAAAAAAAATAGCCAAAGTGCAGACACTGGAAAGGTTTGCGTTTGATGTTGAGATGCTTTTCATAGCAAAAAAAATGAAATGCAGGATTAAAGAAGCTCCTGTCACATGGATAGGAAGGAAAGAAAGCAAACTGCACCCATTAAAGGACCCAATAAGAATGCTTGGTGACATAATAAAAATTAAAGTTAATGATCTAAAAGGAAAATACAGCGTAAATTAAGGGAAAATGAAAATAAAATACATAATAGCGCTATTGCTTCTTCTGATGTTTGTACTGGGATTTGCAAGCGCCTTATTCAAATCAAGGACAAGCGACGAGGTTACATATCATCTTAACGGGGGCTACCATTTTTTAAAAACCGGAGAATGGATTGCGCCGATAGACAACCCGCCGCTGAGCGGAATTCTTGTTTCAATACCACTGCTTTTTGTAGATAAGGGCAGATTCCGTAATTTTGAAAGGCTGAGCATAGAAGATTACGTATACGAAAGGAAAGAAACATTTCCCAGAAATATTCTGCTTACTTCAAGAATAGTGCCTTTGATGTTTATGGTAGCTTTGGGCTATTTTGTTTTCCTTTGGGCAAGGGATTTGTATGGAACAAAAGCAGGATTGTTTGCATTGCTCTTATACGTTTTTTCATCCAATATGCTGGCTTATGGAAGGTTTGTGACAACAGACATAGGCTCTGTATTGTTTATGTTTTTGTCATTGTACACTTTCTGGAAATATGCAAAGGAGCCAAATAAAAAAAATCTTGCTGTCGCTTCCATCGTATTTGGGTTGGCGCAGATATCAAAGATGTTTGCCCTGTTTTTGGTACCAACCTTCATTATATATGCGGTT
>Ga0209521_10005343_pt1 | contig 10176 bp, 10 predicted proteins | sample Rifsed19ft4_FD_184016 | JGI IMG/M metagenome (GOLD analysis project Ga0209521, IMG submission 184016) | Soil microbial communities from Rifle, Colorado, USA - sediment 19ft 4 (version 2) | ecosystem: Environmental > Terrestrial > Deep subsurface > Rock core/Sediment | place: Rifle, Colorado... | reverse complement strand
GGCAAAAGCCTTCCTCAGCGGATGGCACTCGGGATGACCCTGTCACGCTTTCGCGCATTGCAGAGGTTTCGCGCCTGCTGCGCCCCGTAGGGCCTGGGCCCTTGTCTCAGTGCCCATCTCCGGGCTCCCGCTCTCACGGCCCGTACCGGTTATAGGCTTGGTGAGCCGTTACCTCACCAACAACCTGATCGGCTGCGGCCCCATCCTCAGGCAATCTCGGAGAGCATGCCCCCGAAACCGTTTCAACAGAGAACCATTCCAGGTTTCTCCATCTATCCGGTATTAGCCTCAGTTTCCCGAAGTTGTCCCGGTCCTGAGGGTAGGTTAGCCACATGTTACTGAGCCGTACGCCACACCCCCAGCGTGGCTGGGGGGCGTTTGACTCGCATGGCTTAGTCTCATCCCGATAGCAGTTGGGTCCGCCAGGATCAAGCGGAGTTGGAACAATAGGGTTTGTGCGGACGCTATCATGCAGGAATTGGCTGGAGTTTAGCAGGTGGCTACGAGCCTTTCTTGGACCCAAACGTTCCAGGGTATTCTCGATTCCCGGGTTTCTTTAGGTCCGCATGAGGTTTAGCCCATAGTGGAGGTCAATCTTTCATCCACAGGCGTATCGCCCTAAGCGTCGGATTGACGCCGCCGCCGGGACTACGGGCTGTACTATAGACCTGCTACGCTACCAAACAGTTACCGCCGTCAACACTTGATATAAACGTTTACCTGTCTAAGAGCCGAAGTACTCCTGTTCCCTCTCAGTTATTTTGTCTCGCGGGCTTTCAGAGTATGATTTCAGCGGAGATCGGTTCAGAGAAAAGAACGTTCTTCCCCATTTGAAAATGGACAGAATCTCCTCCGACTGGAGAGGGAAGCCGGTAATGTGTAAGGCCGCTGCCAGGGCCTCTGCCGTGCTGAGCATCTCACGCGTGCCATAGTTTGTGGGGTTGCCTGCAAGCAGAGTTGGGAGTCTTCTGTTCTCGCCTGGAATTCTGCGGTGTAGAGCATCTGCTGACAGGTTCCATGAGCAGTCTAGAGCGACGATTCCGTGGCGTTCCACGCTGGCACGATCGTCTATTGATAGAGTGGTGGACGATGCGGGATTTAGTACTATCGATAGAGGCGGAATGCGATTCAGGTTCCACAGTTTAGTTGCTAGGTGGAACCTGCGCAGCTTTGCCGAGGTGCACTTTTTCGGGTCGTCCTGGCGAAACTCGTACACCATCACTCTTACCTTAGAGTGACCTGTTATTTTCTCAGGCTGGGATACGGTGGCCCGTCGACGCAATATTTCATCGCCTTCGGAAGATAGTTTACTAGTGCTGATGCGGTGATTGTTGGACCAGTTTCTGACACGAGTAAGTCTCCTGCGAGACCGTTCAGGAAGGCGGAGGCCACCGAAGCCTGGAATGTGTCGACGTGTTGCGCGAGCAAACCCCCTATTATTCCCGTTAGAACGTCTCCTGTTCCGCCAACGGTCATGTACGGGTTTCCTGTTCTGTTGAGCTTCACGCGGTTTCCATTCGCGATAATGTCTATTTTTCCTTTTAGAATCACCGTAGCACCCAGTTCCTCGGACAGTTGGACTGCCGCCTCCTCTCTGAGGCCCATATCCATGCTGATTTTTCTCTGGGCTAGTAACGAGAACTCTCCCGCGTGAGGTGTGAGAACAGCTGGCGCCCTGAGCCTCCTTTTCCTTCGGCCAAGAATCTTCAGTGCGTCAGCGTCAACCACGACGGGTTTTGACTGCGCTTCGACTTCAGACAAGATTCTCCACACAGTTTCTTGGGTTTCTTCGTGAAGCCCAATTCCTGGCCCAATGACCAGCGCGTCTGCCATCTTGATGAACGGTTCCAGATGCTCGAGCGATTTTAGTGTCAGGTGGTCGCCAGGAAGCTTGATGGTGATTAGGTCGGGGGAGTAGCTCGAGATGACTTCTGCAGTCTTGGAAGGGCCTGCGACGTATACGAGGTCTGTGCCGAGTTTTGTCGCGGCCATGGCCGCGTACGTAGGTGCTCCGGTGAAGTGCTCGCTGCCACCTATTACGACTAGCCTTCCAAAGTCCCCCTTGTGCGCGTCGGAAGGCCGTGGCTTCCAAAGGATTTTGAAGTCTCCCGGCCCGGCGAATATCTCGGCTTCTGGAGGGATTCCAATTGGTAGAACTACTACCTCTCCAGCTTTGTCAGGGTTTTTTGTCACGCCGACCTTTGTGCGGTGAAGAGAGAGAGTCATGTCAGCTACTACCGCTTCTCCATGGGGTTCTCCTGTGTCTGTGTCGAGCCCTGATGGGAGGTCGATGGAGATCTTGTACCCTTTCGACTTGTTTAACGCGCGGACCGCTCCGAGCAGGGGCTGACGTAAGTCTCCCCTGACGCCCGTTCCAAGGAGGGCGTCCACGATTATGTCGGCCTGGAAGGGTTTTAGCTGGGAAGAGTCCTGGCAGGATTCGAACTCCACGCTTTCGCCCATTTGGAGTAGGACGTTGAGCTGGTGTTTTGCCGCGGAGTCTACTACGTCCGAGGGCTTGCCGACAAGCGTTACTCTTACCTTCAACCCGCGAGACGCGAGATGACGAGCAGCCGAGAAACCGTCTCCACCGTTCTTCCCAGCCCCGGCAAAGACGATGATACTGGGGTTGGCCTTGGTGCGAGGGAGCTTGCCTGTTACCTCGCGAGCTATCTGGCTCCCAACAGCCTCCATTAGCTGGAAGTGGCTGACCCCGAGGAATTCCGAGTTCAGCTCAACAGTCTGCATCTCGTCGTTCGTGACGGCTGCTCGATCATGCTTCAAGGATGTAGCGTGGTAAATGGAATGGTCGGTATAAGTGGACTTGGAGAAGCCCTTTATATTGGGGGCGCCGTGCTGATCACGATTCCCTGGGGAGTCATCTCGTAGTAGTATCCCCTCGACGGGACCGGGGTCTTTCCAAGCTTGATTAGCCGCAGGGTTCCTCCACGGCTGACTCCTTCGGGGGTTTTTCTACGTTCTAGTTCCAAGACAACGTCCGCGAAATTGACCATGGCGTTTTCGATGGACTCGTCTAAGACCTTGGTGTGGAGTGTTGCGACACCAATGGCTTTTGCGAAGCGGGTTGCGTACTTCAAAACCTGTCCGAACTGGAATACTCTTTTCGCCTCTACCATCAGGAAGAACGGTGTCAGCGAGTCCATTATTACGAACTGTTTCTTGCCGAGGTGTTTGAGCGTGAAGCTTCTGCCTTGGGCCACCAGGTCGGAAAACTTGAATGTACTATCGACGATTTTCTCTGGCTCCTCTATAGGATAGGCCTCTGCTAACCTTTCTACTCCCAAGGCGAAAATGTCGATAAAGGCTAGCCTCCCCTCCTGCTCATACTTGGGAACGTCAATCCCATATGTCGCGACGCTTTCTCTGACGTCTTCGGCGGACTCGTCGATGGCGTAGTAGAGAACTCTGAAGTCGCGCTCCAGCATGTTGACGGCTAGCTGTCGGACGAGTGAGGATTTGCCGCTCCCGACAGCGCCTATTATTCCGGCGGCTGACGGTCGTGGAAGCCCCCCTGACAGTAGGTCGTCTAGCACTTTTATGCCGGTGGGGTCCACTGTCGTCACTTTGAACTCTCCTGGCTAGAGAGTTGATTTAAGGAGATTGTACCCTTCTTATGGGGAAAGGTACATGTGTTCCAGCAGCTAGGTGTTTTCTTCATCATGGCTCATCTCAATAGATTTTGACCGACCTGTCTTGATTGACTAGTAGGCTGAACCACTTTGTCTCGTGTCCTCCTCTGTGGCTGTAGACTCTGATGAACCTGCGAAGCTCTCCGTCTACCTCGTCCAGTTTCAGTTCAATGACACTGTCGAAGTCTGCTCTGACTTCGTTGTAGAAGGAGTTACTGTGTATTCCGGTTTCGAAAGCGTAGGCTCCTATGTTACCGTGTCTCTTCATTCTTGCAAGGTGGGACTTTAGGAAACGAACCGCTAGTTCTTCAGAGTTGTAAGCGAGAAGGGTTGAGAAAGAGTCGAATACAATAAAGCTCTTCTCCCCCGTAGTCTCGGCCGCGCTGGACAAAACGACGCTGAGCGCGGCGACGTCTGAGAGGTTGTCTATCTGAAAGCGGTCGTTAGACCTTTCTCCCAAGAGCCAAGAGTAGCCATCTACATACACTATCTGGTCCGACCTTCCCTGGCTAGTGACCCCGACTGCTCGTAACTGGTCGCGCGCCAGGTCCATGGGGTTGTTTGTGATGACGTACATGATGCGCATGCCGGCTCTGAATGCTTCTCGTAGAAGGCACTGGGTGAGTGTTGTTTTCCCTACTCCCGGAGGACCCATTAGCGCGATGTTGAGTCCTGTGGTGACTGGTGTCAGAATCAGCCCTTTTAGGACTTCGAACGAGAACTCTTTGGAGGGGAGAGTGTTGGTCAGCGTTGCTTCCCCCGGCTCTTTTCCCAGTCCCTGTTTTCGACTCTAGAGTCAACGTTGACCTTGGAAACTAGCATGGTCCAGAGGAAAGCCGCAGATATAGCAGTGACAGACTCTAGCGAAGGGTTTGTGAGGACCAGTGTGAACAGGAGGAAGGATATGGCGTAGAAGAATCCGAACGTGTGAACTCTTTCCAAGTCCTGCGGGTTTTTCGCCTTCCACATCTGGCGGAAGATCAGTGTCAGGAGGACTGCGAAGCCGAGGTCGAGTAGGTAGATGGGTTTGAGCAGTTTCGCTGCGACCAGTGTTGTCAGTAGGATGTAAGGCGTGTACAGCAGCGCGCCGCTGAAGAGGATCGCGTGTTTGATGTTCTGGAAGACGGTGGCTGACGTGCGTGTGCCTGCTTTCTTATCACCTTGGTAGTCTGGGAGGTTTTTGACTGTTCCATAGGTTAGCATGAAGTATGCGGTGAGCAGGAGCAGTGGGCTGAAGGGGTCAAGGGTTCCGCGGGCTGCCAGCCCGCTGAGGAATGCTAGTCCCACGGCTCCGGAGAAGGATAGGAGGCTGGGAAGCGGCCGGGCCTTGAACCTCAAAGGCCGTAGCGAGTAGAATAGTGAGTTGAAGACTCCTAATGATAACACTAGGAGGAAGAGCGTTCCGAGTTGGACTGCGAGGGCTATGGCTGTTCCGTAGAGGAGGATGCTGGAGGCCACGGCTCCTCGTCGGCCGATTCTATCGAGCCAGAAGACTCTTGATGGCTGGTTTACCGCGTCTTCGTTCCGGTCTGCGTACGCGTTCACGATGTTGGTGGCGGCTGTTATTAGAGAGGCTACTGCGAGGCCTATGCCGATTTGTGTTAGTGGACCCCAGCCTGTGAGTGTGTAGCCTAGTAGGAAGCCTGTGCTGGGGAAGACCCATGTTCTAGGCCTTGAGAGCCGGAAGACGATGCCGAGGCTGTGTGGTATTATCGGGACTGTTCCAAATGTGGGTAGCTGCGGCGTGGAGAGTAAGGGGTCGTAGGCTTTTCTGGTCTTTTTGCTGGCCACGCACTCCACCGTTCGGAGGGTTGACTAACGTCCCGTGGGGAAACCGTAGGCTGGACGCTGTGATGGCTGTGGTTCTCTCGGTCTAAGGTGGGTGTAACTCTTCTGGGGGAGTGTTGGGTTACAATTGTATCAAGGGGTGGTTGCTGGGTAGAGCGGTAACTGATTTATACCATGCAGAGAGTTTCGCCGGGTTCGGACGAGAATCTGGGTCAGGGTGCTAGAAGGATGCCTTTGGTAGATAGAACGCCTAGTGGCTTGCCGGGGCTGGACGAGATCCTGAGCGGTGGTTTTCCCAGGGGCCGGGTTATTCTCCTTGTGGGTGGTCCTGGTACTGGGAAGACGATCCTCACGTCTCAGTTCCTGTTCAACGGGATCAAGATGTATGGGGAGAATGGGGCGTTTGTGAGCCTTGACGAGTCAAAGTCGCACTTTTTCCGCGAGATGGCTCTTTTCGGGTGGAAGTTCGAGGAGCTGGAGAAGGCGAAGAAGTTCGCGTTCATTAACGCTTCGCCGTTGAGGCATATGCCTGGGGAGGTGAAGATTGGCCGTCAGGCTATTGGCCGGAAGGACTTTTCGATCATGAGCCTGATTGAGGGTATTAAGACGCATGCGGAGCTGATTAATGCGAAGCGGGTTGTTGTGGACCCTGTTACGTCGCTGATCTTCCAGTACCCGGATACTACGGAGCGGAGGACTGCGATTCTGGACTTGGTTGATGCGCTTGTGAGGACTGGGGCTACGTGTCTCTTGACTACGGAGCTGCGTGCTTTCGGGCCGACGCTGGAGCGGGCTGTGCAGCTGGAGGAGTATCTGGCTCATGGTGTTGTGATTTTGTCGAACGCGAAGGTCGGGAAGACCTACAATAGGGTGTTGCAGGTGGAGAAGATGCGGGAGACGCCTATTGACATGCAGCCTAGGCCGTACAAGATTTCTGGTAATGGTATTGAGGTCTTTCCGAAAGAGACGATATTCGTAGACTAGGACGCGTAAGGGCCCTGCTGGGGCTGCGGGCCTTCTCCTTCTGTTGGACGCGGCGTTAGAGCGCGTCTAGGGGACCTGGGGCCTACGGGGTTTTGCGTCGCAGTTTTCTGCAGCTAGACTCCCCTCTCTTTGGGGGCGGGTTTCTGTGCGGGCTTGGAACGGGCTGGTTTTCGCGTGTCTCGGCTGGAATGGGCTTGGAACATTTTCGTAACGAGGGTCTACCGGCATAAGCATGGTGGAGAGTTCCCGCGTGGAATGTCGGGGTCTAGAATCTCGGGCTTCGATTGGGAAAAAGGGCTGATTCTAAGCCCGATTCCCGGAATGTCGCCACTGTTGGCGGATTTCTTGGAGTCTGAGGGTCTCTCTTGTGTCCCGGGGTCCGGTTGGCCTACCCGGCTTTTCTGACTCTGGGACTGGGTGGTTGGGGGTGTTTTCGGGCTTGTTTGGCGGGTCTGGGGTGACTGTCTGTGTTTCGGGGCCTGGTAAACCTTCGGCACTTGGGCCGGATTCGTTCGGAGAACTGTACGGAATTGCGGACACGGCTTAGAGTCACGGACTGGGCCGGGAATGGGGGCGGACTGGGAAAAGGGTTCGGAAGTGCGCCCTGTTGGGGGGGAGGAGGGCTTGAAGCCGGCCGTTGAGAGGCGAAATGGCCTTTCGCGGGCTTATCTTCTTGCTGTTTGCGCTGGCACCGCGACGGCTGTCTTTGCGGCGTGGTTGATGGCGGCGCGGTAGGTGGTGATCACGACCACGGCCGCGACTATTACCGCGGCGGCGAAAAGGGTCCGTAGTGTTAGTTCCTCCTGGGCGATCGCCCAGCCTAGTATGACGGCGATGATGGGGTTGACGTAGGCGTAGGTGGAGACTTTCGCAGGTGTTGAGGTTTTGAGGAGGAAGATGTATGACGTGAAGCCGACTAGCGAGCCGAGGGTTACCAGGTAGATGAACGCGATTAGTGAGGCGAGCGAGGTCTCGCTGGGCTGGAAGCCTGACCATTCGAAGCTGACTAGTGACGCGAGCGTTAGGAGGGCTCCTCCGCTGATCATTTCCATGCTGGTCGACTGCAGGGGAGAGCTAGGTAGCAGCGCTCTGCGGGAGTACAGGGACCCGATGGCCCAGGAGAGGGATGCGAGTATGAGGACTGTTGCGCCGATTCGGTTGATGGTTCCGCTGCCGGCCAGTTCTTCGGGGCCAACCAGGAGTACCACTCCTGCGAAGCCTATGACTAGGCCTAGGACGATGGGGGCGGGTGGGCGGACGCGTTCATAGCGCTTCCATTCCAGGAGCGCCATCCAGAGGGGAACGGTGGTGATGAGGACCGCTGTTAGCCCGGAGGGAACTGTTTGTTCCGCCCATACTACGCCGCCGTTTCCGCCGAGCAGGAGTAGTCCGCCTACTATTGTTGCTGCTTTCCAGTTAGCCCGTGTGGGTCCTGGTGTGCCGCGTAGCCGGGTCCAGAGGTAGAGCGCCGCACCTGCAATGAGGAACCGTGTGCCTGCCATAAGGAATGGTGGTAGTGTTTCGATGGCTATGCGTATGGCGAGGTAAGTGCTGCCCCAGATCGTGTAGATGGAGAGGAAGGCGAGCGCGATCTGTACTCGCAGCGAAATGGTTGGCATGGTCTCATGCTGTTGCGATGCGAACTTGTCGATGTCCGGGATGGCATGGGTCCTGTATAACCTTGGCACCGTCATGCGACAATCAAAACCCATTCAACAAGAATAATGACCGCTTTGTTTGCAGTTCCGCTGTCGACGTTTACCGTAAAGGTCTAGGCCTTGGGACCTAGATGGACCGCCTAGGAGGGAAATGCTGGCCTGCCGGTAATGTAGGCTACGAGGAGTATGAGGAGTAATGATATCGGTGGTAGGGAGCTGATGAATACTATGAATCCCACAATACCGCTCCGTTCTTTGGTCATGTTACGGAGGAGCAAAGCTAGCGCGCCAACAAATGCGACGAGTGGTCCAACGAGGAAGAAGAACCAGACCGCTATTAGACCGTCAATCGGAGCGTCGATTCCTGTGCTTGGGATACCAAAGCGACGTGGCTCAAAGGCGATTTCTCTTAGGACCCAGCCTCCTGAAACGAGGCCCATTATTGTTGAGATTCTAAGGGCCCGGTCCATTTTGCTCCACTTCGTTCGTAGGGACACTTCGACTCCTTTCAACAGGGTTCCCGAAGCGTTCTAGATTTGGTATGAGGGTCTGTTTAGTTTATCGGAGTTCAACGATAAAAGTTGGGATTGCCAGTCCTAGGGATTGTGTGGGTCTTAGAAGCGGGCGATTTAGTCGGGCTTGAGACCTAGCTTGTCAATGAGGGCCTTGATGGCTTCCGTTCCTTAGACGTTTCATACTATCTGTTTTAATCGGCTTCCCACATACAATCCTCTTCCAGTCAGGCCATCAGGCTCGTACGTGACTTCCAGATTCGCGGACCGGAATGCTTCTATGTATTCTTCGTGTGTGAAGAGAGCCATCTCGTGGCGTTCGACAAAGTGTTCTACTCCATTGGGTGTTCCGACCAGGTGGTGCATGTCCATGATGGAAACGTTGTCTTTGACTAGACTGACGTTGATGCGTGCGATCTTGAGGTCTGGCTTGTCGACCCAGAGTCCGTGGACTGTTCCGGGTATGAAGGCTTCAGGCGAGAACCAGGGTTCTATGATGAGGACTCCTCCGGGCTGGAGGTGGCGTGCCATGTTCTGTATCGTTTGGTGGAGTCGTTGTTTGGTTTTGACGTAGCCAATGCTGCTGAAGAGGCATATGATGGCGTCGAATTTCCGCTTGAGGTTGAAGCTCGCCATCTCGCCTTGGTGGAATCGCATGTCGGGATGTTTCGGGCGCGCTATCTTCAACATGTCAGGGTTAACGTCGAGACCTTCAACCTCGTAGTGCTGGCGTAGGAAGGCGAGGTGGCCTCCTGTTCCGCAGGCAACGTCTAGAAGGGTCCTGCCGGACGAGCGTTTGTGCTGCTGGATTAGCTGGTGGATCTTGTCTGCTTCTTTCTGGTAGTTCTTGAAGGAATAGATGGCATCATAGTAGACGGCTGATTTCTGGTACAAAGCTAAGCACTAACGCCTCCGTAGGAAGATAATGATTGGGGCTTTCTAGTCTTTCTGCGGGAACCTGAACTTCTGGGTGTTCAAAAACTTGGATTTATCAAGCGGGAGAATTGGCAGCACAATAGAGACATGTCGTCGGCAACCGTGAAGATCCTCGCGCTACTAGCGTTCAACCTTGGCATTCTTGGCGCCTCGCTCTTCCTACTGACCTATACGCCTACTACTAGTATGCCGTTGTTGGAGAATGTCAGGGGAGGCTTGCCCTTCGCCAGGTTTGTCCAGGAGAGTGGAGGTTTGAACTTCAGCGTGATCGGGGTCTGGGCGGGTATGGCGGTCTTCTGGCTTGTCGGGAACGCGGCCATAGGAAGCGTCAAGACAGAGAAACAGGCATAGCGCTCATTCATGTTCACGGTCGCGGCTGCGGGTAACGCACATGTTCTCGGATAGCAAGCGTAGGACTCGTATGGTGACAGGAGTAAAAATCAATTTTTTGAACACGTGTTCATTATTTTGAGCATGCTAATAAACGCTCTCGTCCCCTTAGCATTCCGGAGTTGGATTCAGACTGACTCTGCTGAGTGACTGCTAGGGTGTGTCCGGTAACGATTCTGATTAGGCCCAGCTAGCCCTAAGGGTTCTTCTACGAGGACCCATTGTCCGTGCGGGTTTGCGGAAATGCTTGAATCTATT
>Ga0209521_10005340_pt1 | contig 10178 bp, 11 predicted proteins | sample Rifsed19ft4_FD_184016 | JGI IMG/M metagenome (GOLD analysis project Ga0209521, IMG submission 184016) | Soil microbial communities from Rifle, Colorado, USA - sediment 19ft 4 (version 2) | ecosystem: Environmental > Terrestrial > Deep subsurface > Rock core/Sediment | place: Rifle, Colorado... | reverse complement strand
GGCCCGGGCCACCCTCCCCATCAAGGGGAGGGATGGAGCAAGCGGCACCAGCCGGTATTAATCGCCGATCACTTGCTGCGTGCTGCTACTCGGCAGGGATGGGGTGGGTTTCGCGGAAGCGCTTGAGAGAGGCGGCGGCGTCGGCATAAGCCTCTTGCAGCTCGACGCTCCAATAGCGGAGCTCCTCCAGCGGGATGGTGCGCCCGGTCACCGCACAGCGCACGAAGTCGCCGGGCGTCAACACCTGCACCTCGCCGTCGAGATATTTGAGCTTGGCCTCACCCTTGAAGCCGATATTTCGTTCGAAGCGATTCATCAAGACTGAGTGGCCCGTCTTTTTGCGTCGTTGTCCGTCACCATAACCTCAAGCGATCACAGAAGGCCAGCACGCTCTTTCTTTTTGCGCACGATCTTGGCGAACGCCGTTCCCCGCTCCGGATCACGCTTAGAGCAGACTCCCCTGCTTGTCGTCGCGGCGCCGGAGTGGCGCTTTCGCCTCGGGCGCGGCCTTGCGCTCGCTTCCGTCGGCGTGCGCTCCAACATGGCCATCGGCGAACTCGATGTCCAGAGCCGACCCCGGCTTCACCTCGGCGGCGCGGCGCAGCATCGCGCCGTCGGCGGAGCGCACCAGAGCGAAGCCGCGCGCGAGCACATTGTGATAGCCGAGCGTGAAGAGAAGCTTCGCCTGGCCGTCGAGCCTCGCCTGCGAGCGCTCGAAAAGCATCGCGACCGACCTCGCCCGCGAGCGGTCGAGGCGGATCAGCCGCTCGCGGCCGGACCGCGCCGTGCGTGCCACGATTTGGGGCCTGAGCCGCGAGGCGCTGCGCTCGAATGAGGTGCGGTGCGCCCGCGCATTGGCGAGCAGCGCACGCTTCAACCTCGCGCTTGCATTGTCGAAGTGCTGGCGCGGCAGGTCGAGAATGTTGGCTTTGCGCGGGAGCCCGCGTGAAAGGCCCGCGAATCGATGCCGCTCGCCCTCGATCCTCCGCCTCAGCGAAGTGGCGACGCGAAGGCCGAAGCCCGTCACCGTGATGAGGAGATCGGCGCGCACCGGCACGGCACGCTCGGCGGCGGCGGTCGGCGTCGGCGCACGGAAGTCGGCGACGAGATCGATGATGGTCCAGTCGGTCTCGTGGCCGACCGCGGAGATGAGCGGGATGGCGCTTGCGGCAGCGGCGCGGGCGACGCTCTCGTCGTTGAAGCCCCAGAGATCTTCGAGGCTGCCCCCGCCGCGAGCGACGATGATGAGATCGGGCCGCGGCACGGGCCCCAAACCGTCGAGCCCGTTGAAGCCGACGATCGCCGCGGCAACCTCGATGGCGCAGGTCTCCCCTTGCACCCTCACCGGCCACACCAGCACATGGCAGGGGAAGCGGTCGGCGAGGCGATGGAGAATGTCACGGATCACCGCACCGGTGGGCGAGGTGACGACACCGACGATGCGCGGGAGGTAGGGGAGCTTCTTCTTGCGCGCCTCATCGAACAGGCCTTCGGCGGCGAGCATCTTCTTGCGCTGCTCGAGCAGCGCCATGAGCGCGCCGATGCCGGCGGGCTCAAGCTCATCGATGACGATCTGATAGGTGGACTTGCCGGGATAGGTGGTGACGCGGCCGCGCACGACGACTTCAAGCCCCTGCTCCGGCTTGAATTTGAGCCGCTGGAAGGTGCCCTTCCAGATCACCGCCTCGATGGCGGCCTTGTCGTCCTTCAAGGTGAAATAGCAATGGCCGGATGAATGCTGGCCCTTGAAGCCGGAGATCTCGCCCCGGAGCCTGACCAGCCCATAGGCCTCCTCCACCGTCTTGCGCAGCGCGAAGGCAAGCTCCGAGACGGTGTATTCGACGAGATTGGTCGGCGGCGTGGCGGCTAATGTCTGCTCGGCCATGGTCTCAAATCATCTCGTTTCGCCTGGCGCGCTGTTGCGTGCTAAGGAGCGCCAGTCTTGGGGGCCTGAGCATTACTAGCCTCGGCGCCCCCTCACAAGCGGAGCGTGATCGAAGTGAAGGTGCTTCTCATCGGAGGCGGGGGCCGCGAGCATGCGCTCGCCTGGAAGCTCGCACAAAGCCCCCTGCTCGATACGCTCTATTGCGCGCCGGGCAATGCCGGGATCGAGGAGATCGCAGAGTGCATCAAGCTCGATGTGGCGGACCACGCGGCGGTGGCGCGCTTCTCTAAGGTGAACGACATCGGACTTGTGGTGATCGGGCCCGAGGCGCCGCTCGTGGCAGGGCTTGCCGATGATCTTGCGGCGACAGGCATCAAAGTGTTCGGGCCGTCGCGGGAAGCCGCGCGGCTCGAAGGCTCGAAGGGTTTCACCAAGGATCTGTGCGCGGAATACGGCATCCCCACCGCTGCTTACCGCCGCTTCGCCGAGGCGGGCGCCGCCAAGACTTATGTGGCGACGCAAAGCCTGCCCATCGTCGTCAAGGCCGACGGGCTCGCCGCGGGCAAAGGCGTCGTCATCGCCGCGGCACGCGAGGAGGCGAATGCCGCCATCGATGCCTGCTTCTCCGGCGCGTTCGGCGCTGCCGGCGCGGAGGTGGTAATCGAGGAGTGTCTCGTGGGCGAAGAAGCGAGCTTTTTCGCCTTGGTCGACGGAGAGACCGCTTTGCCGCTCGCCACGGCGCAGGACCACAAGCGCGCCTTCGACGGCGACCAGGGCCCGAACACCGGCGGCATGGGCGCTTACTCGCCGGCGCCGATCATGACGCCCGCTCTCGGCGCCAGCGTCATGGAGGAGATCGTCCTGCCGACAGTCCGCGCCATGAAAGCGCGCGGCACGAAGTTCAAGGGCGTGCTCTATGCCGGGCTGATGATCCAGGACGGGGCGCCCAAGCTGATCGAATATAATGTGCGCTTCGGCGACCCCGAGACGCAGGTGCTGATGCTGCGGCTCAAGTCCGACCTTCTGCCGGCGCTGCTCGCTGTCGCCGAGGGGAAGCTCAGCGGCTTCACGCTCGACTGGCATGACGATGTGGCGCTGTGCGTGGTGATGGCGGCTAAGGGTTATCCCGGCGTCTATGAGAGAGGCTCCGAGATCAGGGGGCTTGAGGAAGCGGGCGCCGACCCGAAGGTCGAGATCTTTCATGCCGGCACCAAGCGCGACCGCGCAACACGCGACCGCGTGCGCATCCTCGCCGATGGCGGCCGCGTGCTCGGAGTAACCTCGCGAGGTAATACTATCGCCGAGGCTCGGGCCCGCGCCTATGCGGCAGTCGACAAGATCGATTGGCCGGAGGGCTTCTGCCGCCACGACATCGGCGTCCGCGCCGTGGCGCGCGAACGGAGCGTGTAGCAAGACGGATTCAGCCGACAGAATTTGCCTAAAACTTTTGTTCACGCTCTCATCAGCGCTCAAGTATGCCTAGCAAATCCGCACACGGTTACTGATTTTCTCAACCTCTTGGTAGTCCGGCGCGGCGACATTGCACGCTGCACCACGGAGACTGCCATGAGATCTTTATTGCTTGCCGTTTGCCTCCTCCTCATCTCGACTCACGCATCCAGTGCCGCCCAGAGCGTCGGACAGCGATGGGAACAGGCTCTCCTCAATGCGAAGCGACACGGCACGCTGCCTGGCCCGCGGCCTGGGCAAAAGTGCTTATGGTCTAAGCCTCTCGGCGCGTGCTTGTGGTACACCCCGGCCAAATGGGACCTGCGGATCTATTAGCTGCCCCGGCTGAGCGCCCCGGGGCGGTTCCGGATCGCAAACCACTTATTAGCTCAGACGATGGTTGCAGGCGCTCAGGTTACCACGCGAGCTAACCCAATCGCGGAGTCGAGTGGCCCTGCGGCTTCCTTCGCCGCGAGATCGGCTTCCGCGCGCTGCTGCGGCGGGGCCGGATAGGAAGCAGGCGCCCGAGGCCAGTGGGCGCCCTTGCCCTCGCGAGTGTCCCCGTGCACATTCTAAGCAAGGTCGGTCGGGGGTAAGCGACAATGCACGACTGGCGGAAATTCGTTTGGGCTGTCGTTTGCGGCTTCGCGGGCATTATTGTCCTTCTGTCGGTCTTCATCCTGTTGATGAACCCCTACGGCAACCTGCCCCGCATCCTTCTCAGCGAACACGTCATCAGCGACATCAATCAGCGGTTTCAATATCCGGCGCTGATCCGCTCAAAGCGATACGATTCCATCGTCATAGGAGCCTCCGATTCACGACTGCTGCACCCCAGGGCCCTTGAACGCGTGTTCGGCGGGCGGTTTGCCAATCTCGCCATGAATGCGGGACTGGCTTATGAGCAATATCGTCTCTCCGCTCTTTTTATTAGGGAGGTGAAGGACCGGCGAACGCTTGTGGTCGGCCTCGACCGCGTGTGGTGCGATGAACACGCAGATGAGGAGCGCATCACCTTTCGCGGCTTTCCAGAATGGATGTATGACGACGATTGGCGGAACGACCTCCGCTATATGCTGAACGCCAAGACGGTGGAGATCAGCGGACGCAGGTTTGGACAGGCCCTCGGATTCAGGGAGGCCCGCTTCCTCGACGGTTACGAGGTGTTCACGCCGCCCGAAAGCGCCTATGACCCGGTGAAGGTCAGGGCCAAGCTGTGGGGGAAAGGAGGTCCCAACTCAGTCGAACCGGTCGTGCCGGCCTATGCAGCAAGCGCCGAGGAGCGTGCGCGCTGGCAATATCCAGCGCTGGCTTGGCTCGACGAGATTGCGACGAGATTCGCGGGCCGCGTGGTGTTCGTCTACGTGCCGGCCCATATCGCCGCCCAGCCGACGCCAGGCTCCGCGACGGCCGCGCGGCGAGAAGAATGCAAGGCGCGCATCGGCGCGATCGCACGGCGCCATGCGGCGCCCTTCATCGATTTCTATATCCACTCCGAGATCACGGCGAACGACGCCAATTGGTGGGACCGCCTGCATTTCCGACTGCCGATCGCCGAGCGAATCGTCGACGATATTGAGCGGGCGCTTGCCACTGGCAAGGACGACCCGATGGGCGATTGGCGCTATTTGGAAGGACCCCGCACGGGGGCAGTTTCCTCAACCGCCGAATAGGGGCAGTCCACGCGAGGACGAGACCAAGACCGAGTTAAGAGCCTGGGATGGATTGCGCGTAAGCGATGCTGTTTCATAGCCAGGAATTTGTCCTCCTTTTCCTGCCAGTAGCCGTCGGCATCTATTACGCGCTCGCCCGCCACCCGTCCGCGCGCCAATGGTGGCTGATCGCGGCCTCACTCGTCTTCTATGGATGGTGGGATATTCGCTTTCTGCCGCTCCTCATCGGCCAGACCCTGGTGACGTGGTTGATCGTGGAGCTTGCGATCAGAAAGGATTGGCGCTGGCTGCTTTACTTCGCCATCGTCGCCAATCTCTCGGTCCTCGGCCTGTTCAAATATCTCGATTTTGGGGCGAGCATCCTGGAGCAGGTAACCGGCCGCGAATTCGCCAAGGCCTCGCTGATCCTGCCGATCGGCATCAGCTTCTACACTTTCGAGCTGATATCCTATCTCGTCGACCGTTTGCGTGGCACCGCGCCACGCTATGGCATCCGCGTGTTCGGCCTCTTCATCGTGCTCTTTCCGCACCTGATCGCGGGGCCGATCATGCGGCACAACGAGATCATCCCGCAATTCGCCTACGACCCGCTGCGCCGGGGTCTTTATGAACGTATCGGCCGGGGTCTCGTTCTCTTCCTCATCGGCTTCGTTGAGAAGTTCTTCATCGCCGATCAGCTCGCCACCATCGTCGATCCGATCTTTGCCGAGGCGGCGCTCGTGGTCCCGACGTTCTCACTAGCGGGAGCAGGAGCGCTTGCTTTCGCGCTACAGATCTTTTTCGACTTCGTCGCCTATTCGAACATGGCGATGGGCATTGGGCTGATGTGCGGGCTCATGCTGCCGGTGAACTTCAACGTGCCGTATCGCGCCGTAAATCTGCGCGACTTCTGGCGCCGCTGGCACATCACCCTGTCGCGGTGGCTGCGCGACTACGTCTACATTCCACTTGGGGGTAGCCGCGAGGGCGTGGCCGTTTATATCTGGGCGACGCTCGTCACCATGGGCCTGTGCGGCCTTTGGCATGGCGCCGGCTGGACCTTCGTCCTGTGGGGACTTGGCCATGGAGTCGGGCTCCTCGCTTGCAGGTTTTGGCAGCGCTACGGGCCTCCTTTGCCGGCAATTGCGGCCTGGGCGATCACGATGACCTTTGTGGTCCTGCTTTTCGTCCTGTTCCGCGCGGCCGATCTCGCGACCGCTTCGCATATGTTCGCGGGACTGATCGGCCAAGGAGGGCTCGGGGCGCTTTGGCCTGCCGGCACCCTGGTGCCGATCACGATCGCAGGCACGATCGCGCTGTTCAAAGTACCGACTTTCGAGCTTGCCATGCGGCTCCGGCCGAGCTGGCCCGCGGCGATCGGCTTCGTCGTGCTGTCCGTGATCTGCGTGCTTGAAGTGGGCAAAGGCGCCCCGTTAAGCTTCATTTATTTTCAGTTCTAGCGGCGGGCGCTTCCTCCCCGAATGGGGAAAGGGGTTACGCATTCCCTTCGCGCACGGCATTAAAGCGATGGCAGCGCAGATTGTCGCTGCCGTCGAACAGAGTGAGCTCGAGCGTTAGATCCGCCGGGTCGCAGTTCTCGGGCAGAAATAGCCAGGCGGTTACCTGCCCCTCGGAGGCTCGCGAAACGGTTCCCGCGCGCGCTTCATGCGGTCCAAGCGTGAGGTCGAGGGGAATGCTCGTCTTCGCCTTGTCGGTGGTGGGGTGCGACCAGACCTGAAAATCGCCTTTCCTGGTGCTGACCGACTTGATCGGGGCCATGAGCCGCGCCGATCGCGGCCGCACGCGTCTGAGCTCATCCACCACCACGCCATAGGGCGCCTGATTGGCGACCGCGACGTGGACCTGGTACCAGCCCTTCTGCAGCTCCCTGAAGGAGGCTCTGATGATCGGCTCGGCGCCGCTGCGCGCCGCCCTCACCACAAATCTGATGGTTGAGGCGGCGACCAAAAGGATCAGCGCCACCGCAATTCCGAGCTGGAGGGGGAAAAATGACCCATTCATGGTTGGTTCGCGCGATCGGCAGGCTCGTTCCCACTCTTTTACGGTGAGTCGCTTACAACAACCGTTACGGCAGACCGTTGCGGCGCGGGCCCCCCGTCTCTAAGCTCTTTCCTGACCAGGCAGGAGATTCACATGCGGCACCGATTCCCCCCTCTCGCGAAAATGGCCCCAGTCCTTGCCGGAACGGCCATCGGACTTGGCCTCTTCCTGTACGCAGGAACCGAAGAGGCGCAGGCCGCGCCTCCCTTGGCGTCCGGGCTCGGCGGCACGGCTTCGCACATCACGCAAGTCCGCGTCTACCGGCGCGGACGGCCGCCCATCTATCCCTATTATTACAATCCCGGGCGCCCGGGCGGTTACAGCTTCTATTTCGGCTTCGTGCCTTACGCGAAGGGCGATTACGGGACCCAGGCGCTACAGCGAAGCCTCTACCCGCAGGACATCCAGTGGCCTCCTGGCATGTACGGCTACGGGCCGCGCCCGGGCTGGGGGCCGAAGCGCGCGGATTGATGCGGGATGACGCAGCTCAGCGCCGCCTAGCGAAAAATTCCCTGAGCAGGCTTGCGGCTTTGGATTCGCTTAGGCCCCCGATCACTTCCGGCGCGTGATGACAGGTCACTTGCGAGAAGAAACGCGGGCCGTGCTCGACCGCGCCGCCCTTGGGATCGGCCGCGCCAAAATAGAGGCGGCGGATGCGGGCAAAGGAGATGGCCGCCGCGCACATGGCGCACGGCTCGAGCGTCACATAGAGATCGCAGCCGGTGAGCCGCTCGCTGCCGAGTTTGGCGCAGGCAGCGCGGATCGCCAGAAGCTCGGCATGGGCGGTCGGATCGCGGAGGGCGAGCGTGCGGTTGCCGGCGCGTGCCAGCACCTCGCCATCGGCGCTCACCACGACCGCGCCGATCGGCACTTCGCCTAGGTCGCGCGCTTCCTCCGCCTCGGCGAGCGCGAGATCCATGGGCGGCCCGGCCTTGCCTCTCACCCCGTCATCTGCAAGCTTCGGCCTCATGGGCGGCAAAGTGGGGGTCAAGCGCGGGCAGGGTCAAGCCCCACGGACGGGGAAGGCCAAAGCGCCCGCGGCCAAGGCCGAGTCCATGCGCATCGCCAAGGCCATCGCCCATGCCGGCCTGTGCTCCCGCCGCGACGCCGAGGCGTGGATCGCGGCTGGCCGTGTCGCCGTTAACGGCAAGGTGCTCGCGACGCCGGCGCATGTGGTCAAGCTCAGCGACAAGATCACGGTGGACGGCAAGCCTCTGCCGGAGGCGCAAAGTGTGCGGCTGTGGCGCTATCACAAGCGGCGCGGCCTCGTCACCAGCCATAGGGACCCACAGGGGCGGAAGACGGTGTTCGAGTCTCTGCCGCCTGGTCTGCCGCGCGTCGTCTCGGTGGGGCGGCTCGACATCAACACCGAAGGCCTGCTCCTGCTGACCACCGACGGGGAACTGGCGCGGCATCTCGAGCTTCCGAGCACCGGGTGGCTGAGGCGCTACCGCGTGCGGGCGCATGGCCGCGTCGCTCAAGAGGCGCTCGACCGCTTACGCCAAGGCGTCACCATCGACGGCGTTCATTATGGGCCGGTGGAGGCGCGCATCGACCGCGAGCAGGGATCGAATCTCTGGCTCACGCTCTCCTTGCGCGAAGGCAAGAACCGCGAGGTGAAGCAGCTCGCCGAGCATCTCGGACTGACCGTCAACCGGCTGATCCGCGTCTCGTTCGGGCCGTTCGCGCTCGGCGATCTAGCCGAAGGCGCGGTCGATGAGGTGAAGCGGCGCGTGCTCGCCGATCAGCTCGGAGCGAAGCTCGCCGAGGAGTTCGGCTTGTTCGATGCCGCCAAAGAGCGCCGGGCGCGCCGCCGATGAGAGCCGGCTCATGCGCATCGTAGCCGGCAAATTCAGAGGGACTCAGATCGAGGCGCCTAAGGGGCTCGCCACGCGCCCGACCTCTGACCGCGTGCGCCAGGCCCTATTCAATGTGCTGGAGCACGGCGCCCCCCATATCGAGTTCGAAGGCGCCCGCGTGCTCGATCTCTTCGCCGGCTCTGGCGCGCTCGGGCTCGAGGCGCTGTCGCGCGGCGCGCGCTTCTGTGTCTTCATCGAGGAGAGCGCCCATGCGCGCGCGGCCATCCGCCGCAATGTGGAGGCGTTGGGCTTGACCGGCGTCACCAAGATCTGGCGGCGCGATGCGACCAAGCTCGGCGCGGCGGGCACGCTCCAGCCCTTCGATCTCATCTTCTGCGACCCGCCTTACGGCAAGGGGCTTGGGGAACGCGCGCTCGCCGCCGCAGTCGAAGGCGGTTGGGCCGGTGACGTGGCGATCGCGGTTCTCGAGGAGCGCGCGGATGTGAAGATCGCCTGGCCCGCTCCCTTTGAGGAGATCGACCGGCGGCGATACGGCGATACCGGGATCGCCATCGCAAGGGCAGGACCTTGAAGGGATTTTCGTCCTTAACCCGGCGAAGGTTCGGCTATGCTTAAATGGCCGGAACGTGCCGTCCAGGACCCGCCATGACCTTGAGAGCGTCGCTCTTCGTCCCGTTGCTCGTGGCGGCGCTATTGGCATTCCAGGCGGAGAAGGCCGCCTTCATTTCCGGGGTGTGGCAGGGCGACGCCAATTACGACGGGGACGGCAAGTTCTCCGATTGCACCATGACCGCGCAAGCGGAGAGCGGCGTCCTGATCGGCTTCGTCATCAGCAAGAATTACGATTGGGGGCTCGTGCTGGCCGACGAGACGCGCGAGTTCAAGGTGGGGACGACGGAAGCGGTGGTGCTATTGATCGATCAGAGAGACCCGATCCCGGCCATCGCCAAAGTGATCGACCTCCACGGCATCGTCATCCCGCTCGAGAACTCAGGTCCCGTTCTCGATGCGCTGCGCGAGGGCAAGGTGCTGACCATCGTCGCCGAGGAGGCCAAGATCAGCTTCAAATTGACCGGCACAAAGGAAGCGATCGCCGCGCTAGCGGCTTGCGTCACCGAGTATCTCGGAAGCGAGAAGGTCTAGCTCGAACGCCGCGGCTTGAAATGCGTTATTTGTAATGTCTATTCACCGGCCATAAAGAACAACGCGCTTTCAAGCCGGCGATGTCAGTCCATGCCGTGGTCAATTGATTCAAGTATTGCCCATCCATATCAAATAAGACTTCCTTCGGCCTGTTTGCCCTTGAGTGCT
>Ga0209521_10005339_pt1 | contig 10178 bp, 11 predicted proteins | sample Rifsed19ft4_FD_184016 | JGI IMG/M metagenome (GOLD analysis project Ga0209521, IMG submission 184016) | Soil microbial communities from Rifle, Colorado, USA - sediment 19ft 4 (version 2) | ecosystem: Environmental > Terrestrial > Deep subsurface > Rock core/Sediment | place: Rifle, Colorado... | reverse complement strand
CCGATCTTCACTGTCAGGTCGATGCCGAACCACTGCTCCGAGAGCTGCGAGAGTGTTCCGTCAGCGTGCATCTGGAAAATGGCCCCGTCGAGCGCCTGCATGAACTCCCCGTGGGCGGGGCCGCTCTTGTCGACGGCCACGGCCAGCGGCTCGTAGAACTGCGGCTCGCCGACCTTCACCATCCCGATGCCGGCCTTGATCGCTTCCTCCACGGTCGTGCTCGAGCTCATCCAGCCCTCGAACTCGTGGCGTCCGGCCTGCCATTCGTTGGCGCAATCGCGGTCGGTCGTCCGCGTCACCGTCTTGACCCCCTCGGGCGGCTTGGTGGTGACGACAGCCCCCGGCCCGAAGTCGAGCGTCCCGGTCAGCCAGGTGTAGTACGTGGTCGCCTCACCCACGCAGGTGGTCTTGCCGGCAAGCCCAGCGAGGTCGGTGATGCCCGACTGCGTGCTGGCCGCGATCTGGGCGGGCGTGTAGTAGTAGGGCGGGCTGAAGTCGAAGATCTGCGAGCGGTCGGTGGTGATGGCCATCGAGCCGACGCTGACGTCCCAGCGGCCGGCCCAGCTCCCCGCCGTGATGACCGACCAGTCCTGCGCGGTGAACTCGACCGTCACGCCGAGCCGCTTGGCGATCTCGGTGGCCACGTCGACGTCGAAGCCCTCCCATTTGCCATCCGTCAATGAGGACTGGGGTGGGTAGGCCGCGTCTGTGGAGACGACCAGCTTGCCGCGCGCCTTCACGACCGCGAGCAGGTCATCCGGGTTCGGCGTCGCGGGCCCTTCGGTGGGCGTCGCCGTGGGCTCGCCCGTTGGCTGCCCGGTCGGCGATGGAGTCGGGGTCGCGCCCGCCTGGCAGGCTGCGCCGACCACGACCAGTGCGATGAGCACCACGAGGGTGCGCGGGAACGTACGCATCGGCTTCCTCCTCATGCCACGGGGCGATGCCCCGGGTGCGCGTAGTGTCGCACCGTGCTGGTTGCGCGGCAACACGCTCGTGCCAGCGTGTTCATCCCGCGGTGCCCCCTTTCGCAAGCGCCGCTCGCTTTGCAGCGGTCAACGCGGGCCCGCTGGACGGCGGCGCAGCTCCAGCGCCATGAGCGCGGCTCCGACGGCCAGCAGGGCCCCACCGGCAAGGGCCCAGAACGGGTCACCCGTCATGAAGCTGCCCGGCACGTAGCCGAGCCCCTGCCCGATCCAGACCACGCCCACCAGCGCCAGCACGCCGGCGACGACGATCCGACTAGAACGGGCTCGCGGTCGACCAGTCAAGGTCGCGGTCGCTTTCCCAATCGGTTGCCGCAACAGCTGTCGCGCTCGAGAGCAGGGCACGGAACCGGGTCCCGGAGCCGGCCGCGGACAGGACGAAGACGTCCTCGAAGCCGTTCCCGTCCAGGTCCGCGGCGCCGGCCTTGAGCCCCGCCCACGGGAATCCGGCCGCCAGCCTGGCCAACATGGATCTCGTGAATGAGCCGCCGCCTGCCCGGTACAGGTAGACCGTCAACCCGGTCTCACCGTTCCGGACGAGAAGGACGATGTCGTCACGCCCGTCCCCGTCGACGTCGGCCTCGACCGGGAGGGCGGCGTCACCGGCGAGGGCGCGTTCCACATACCAGACCGCGACCGGCCCGAATCCTTCCCCGTCCCGCCGGGAAGGCACGACCACGAAGGCCAGGCCCGGCCGCCTTTCATGGCCGGCAGCGGTCGGGTCTCCGCCGCGGTGATCCTCGACGGCGGCCAGATCTCCACGCCCATCACCGTTGAAGTCGCCGCCGTAGACGGTCGCGTTCCGCGGGTCGATCGCCCCCTCCCATGCCGGTTCCGGCGACTTCAGGCCGGCGCCATCCGAACGCAGCTCGTACAGCCTTGCCGTTCCTGGTGCGCCCGGAACCGGCGCCACGAGCCCGAGGTCCGCCTTCCCGTCGGCGTCCCAGTCCGCGGTCACGAGCTGGACCTCCGTGATCGATAGCCCGCGATCCGGGGCTGCACTGTCCCACCAGACTTCGGCACGGGCGAAGCCACTCTTTCCGGCCCGGACGACGCGAATCTGCACGCCGCTGGCGGTGCGCATGAGGACGGCGAGATCCGCCGTGCCGTCGCCGGTCAGGTCGGCGGTGGCCTGGCCCAGCAAGCCGGAGAGGGGGAAGCTCAGCGGCTCGTCGGAGAGCGTGCGGAGGGTGTCGCCCTGCGACGGCAGGACGAGAGGATACGTGGTGTCCGGGCCGGCTCCGCCGACGAAGACGCCGATATCGTCACGGCCATCGCCGTCGAGGTCGTGGCGCCCCATCGTGACCACGCGCAGGTTCGGCCCGTAGTAGGTGCGCAGGATCGCTTCGAAGCTGTATCCCTCGGCGGCGCAGTCCGCGGCCCCTCTCTGCCACAGCTTCCAGCCGGTCACGCCCGAACCGCAGGCTCGGGATGTCGAGCCGCCGTTGTACGACGTGAGGAAGAAGCGGCCGCTCGGATCCTTCCGGCTGTGCTTGCGCAGGGTGACCGACCAGGATCGCTCGACCGCGGCGCGGTGTTTCGCGGTGGGCGTCTTCGTCGCGGGCTGGTAGACCTGGTCGACATTCGTGTCGCGCACGTCGTAGCACGTGCCCCCGTAGCGCCCACCGCGCCAGTGGCCGGCCATGGCGTGGTACCAGGCGTACTGCCTGATGGCGACCGCGCCGGCCGCCAGGGCCTCCGGCGGGTTCGAGGGGCCCCACTCGGCGGCCAGGACGAATTCCACGTACCGCCTGAACGGCACGGTGTCGACCCTGCCCAGCGCGGTGCGCAGGACGTTGATGTGGAGGGGCGGGACCACGGTGCTCTTCCAGCCCGTGCAGGACGACGCGGCTTCGGTCGCTGGGGCTGTCTGGAGGAAGATCCCCGCTGCCAGTGCCACGATCAGGGCACCGACTCCCGCCGCCGGCAGGCGACGCATGAGGCGCGCAGCATACTGCAGGTGACGTATGCGTGCGGCATTCCAGGCACGGCCCACCGCGTTACGCGGACCGTGCAGCGGCACGGCGCCTAGTCCGGGACGGCGACCTCGATGCGGCCCGCCCTGACGCGGACGGGGTAGAAGCGCATCCGCCGCACCCGGGTCGCCGCCCTCGCCTGTGCCTTCAGGTCGGTCGGTTCGGGGCGGGGCTCACGGCCGGGCGGCGTCCACGGTGGGTGGTAGCGACCGTCGGCATCGAGCCCACCGGTCGTGGGCATGCGGACCGTCTCGCCGGTACACAGGTCGAAGCGGCCGCTGTGCAGGGGACAGTCGACGACGCAGCCCTCCAGCAGCCCGAGCGACAGTGGTGCCGACATGTGCGGGCAACGGTCGTCGGTGACGACGATGCCGCGATCGAGATGCGCGACAAGGAGGTCGCGGTCCTCGTAGCTCACACGGTGCATCGCACCCGGGGGCAGATCGGCGACGGCCAGTGCGTCCCGGAACGGGGCGGTGGCCGATCCACTGGCGGCGAGGGCCTGCGGCGTCGGTGCCGGACGCAGCGCATTCACCGCGTCATCGTACGCGTGACCGCGCTCCCCGGCCGGTCCCCGTACCCCCGGCCGACTCCGTGTCCCGGGCCGATGGAGCGAGGCTCAAGCCCGGTGGTTGCGGCCCGTCAGAGCCCCGTCAGGCAGCCCGACTCGTCGGGGAGCAGCGGGCGTGGCGTGAGCTGATACGTCGCGCCCTCGCTCCGCCAGAAGGTCAGCTGGTTCGAGTTCTCCAGCGCGGCTCGGAGCGCCTCGAGCTCGTTGCCGGTGACCACGCCGCAGCGCATCTCGGCGAAGCCGACCAGTGGTGCCCCGAACGCTGCCAGCGGGGTCGCCAGCGGCCAGTCGGCGAAACTCGGCTCGAGGTCGGCTGGCTCCTGCGGCTGGGCCGCGGTCACGAAGACCCGCAGCGACTGGTACCGGTAGGCCGCCTCGGGCTCGATGATGGCCTGGCCAAGCCAGGAGCGCATATCGAGGGCCCGCTGCTGGAGGGCGGAGAGGGCCGCCCGCGCCCGACGCACGTCTGGCTCCAGCTGCGCGTCCGGGGCTCCCGCCTCGGAGAGCGCGTAGGCGGAGATCACGTGGCGCCGCCCCTCGGCGACGACGGTGAAGGTCGTCGTTCCCGCGTCGGCGATGCCGGGATGGTCGTAGTGGGCATCAGCGCCGAGGAGGCCGGCTGCCCGGGCGTTCTCGAGGAGCTCCTTGAGTCCCTCTTCCGACAGGCGGAAGGTCACGAGGTTCGGCAGCGCGGGCCCGGGGAAGATGGCGATCTGCGGGCCGAGGACGATGACGCGCCCGTCGCCGAAGACCGAGAGCTCAGGGATCCGGCCGACGATGAATGACGGTATGACATGTCCGCCGCCCATCTCGATGCGCAGGACGAGCTCGAGGGCGGTCATCGTGCTGGGCTCGCCATCGGCCAGCTGCAGGAGCGCGCGGAAGTGCGTCATGCTGATGCCGTGCCGGGCCAGCCGGCTCGCCGGGGCGGCGTGGCGGCGCGAGACAGAAAGGATGTGCCGATGAGACTGGCCCTCATGTCCGAGCCCCAGCAGGGCCTTTCGTACGCCGAGATCCTGGCCCTCGCGCGCCTCGCCGAGGCCGAGGGCTTCGAGGCGTTCTTCCGCGCCGATCACTTCGGCAGCTTCCCGGGCGCCTCCGACCACCCGACCACGGACGCGTGGGCCACCCTCGCCGGCCTGGCTCGCGAGACCGATCGCATCCGCCTCGGGACCCTTGTGTCGCCGGTGACGTTTCGCCACCCGGGGAGCCTCGCGAAGGTGGTCGCCACCGTGGACGAGATGAGCGGCGGCCGGGTCGAACTGGGCGTGGGCAGTGGCTGGAACGGGGAGGAGCACGCCCAGCTCGGGCTTCCCTTCCCAGGGCAGGCAGAGCGCTTCGACATGCTCGAGGAGGAGCTCGAGATCCTGCACGGTCTGTGGCGGGAGGCGGACGGCTGGTCGTTCGAGGGACGCTACTGGCAGGTCCGCGGTGCGATCGTGCGGCCGAAGCCGGTGCAGCGACCGCACCCCCCGATCATCCTTGGAGGGAAGGGCAAGCCGCGCTCCATAGGTCTGGCCGCGCGCTGGGCCGACGAGTACAACATCCTTGGATTCGAACCCGCGGCCATCCCTCCCGTGGCCGCCGCGCTGGCGCGCGCCTGTGAAGAGGAGGGCCGCGACCCGGGGTCGGTCGTGCTCTCGGCGATGGTCGGCATCGTGGTGGGCGCCACCGAAACCGACTTCCGCGCCCGCGTTGACCGGATGATGGGCGTCTTCGGGTTCCCGCCCGACGAGGCCGAGGGGTGGATTGCGCGGCGCCGGCCGACCTACCTGATGGGCACACCGGACGAGGTGCTCGAGGGAATCCGCGAGTACGAGCGGGCCGGCATCGATCGGATCATGCTCCAGGACTGGCTGCCGACGGACCTCGAGATGGTCTCGCTCATCGCCAGGGAGATCGTGCCGAACTCCTGACGCGCGAGGCGAAGTCGGCTGGGCGGCTTTTTCGTGTCGCCACCGCACCAGAACGGCATACAATCGACCGGGCCCCGGCCCCGGGCGGCTTCATCGTCCGGACAGCGCCGCGAGGCATGGCAGTGAGGGAGGACAAATGCAGGGAGGCACAATGCAACGGCCGACGGGGGTCACGATCCTCGCGGTCCTGGCCGCTATCGGCGGGGTGTTCGGGATCCTGGCAGGTCTGGCGGCCATCGGGTTCGGCGGGGTGGCCGGTGCAGTCGCCGGGGCGGCCGTGGGCGGAGCTGTGGTGATCGGCGGCCTTGTCTTGCTGGTCGTTTCGGTCGTCGAGCTGGCGCTCGCCTACGGCTTCTGGACCCTCAAGCCTTGGGCCTGGCAATGGGGCATCGTCCTGGCCGTCGTGCAGATCGTGATCGCCCTCCTCGGCGCGGTCGGGATCTTCTCGGGTGGCGTTCAGGGTGCCGTGATCTCGATCGTCATCGGCGGGATCATCATCTATTACCTCAACAAGCCCGAGATCCGCAGCGCCTTCGGGGCGCCGGACAGGGGCTGGCCGTTCATCGGCGGAGCCTGAGCGCAGCACGCGAGCCCAGTGGCGGGGAGACCCGTCCCAACGAGAGAGTCGCTCTGGAGCGGCGGGTCGCAGGCCCGCCGCTCGCCTTTCGGCCGTCCGCTACCGTGGCGCCGGTCCGACCGATGAAGGCGTGGGCGCGGCGCGTGGGGATCATCTCCGCGATCGCGACGATCGTCGTGACCGTCCCAGCGATCCTGTCGCTGCAGGACGACACCATCGTCATCGTCAATGCCGCGATCGGCGTGGTGATCCTGGCTCTCCTGTCCCGGCCTGGGGTGCGGGCGGCCCTCAGCCGAAGCTGAGGCGGAGCGTTCAGCGCACCCGACCGATACGGCCGGGTGGCCAGTAACGGAACCAGGGCCGACCGCTCACCGTGGACACAGCGAGCACGACCTCATGGCGGTGACCTCCGCCAGACGGAGCATCCCCGGCGAGCAGCAGGGATGTCGGGTCCAGCCGCTCCGCCACGCGCTTGACGACCGGTCCCGCTGAGGAATCGGCGACGACGAGCTCGCCTGGCGTGGGGGACCTCAGCCGGTAGGCGTCGGGGTCGACGAGGACCCAGTCGCCATCGCGGAGAGTGGGCGACATCGAATGCCCGGTGAGCGCTACGCGGGCCCGCCAGGAGGCCACGAGGCGGGCGATCCCGTTCACCGTCTCGAGTCCCCCCGCGATCAGGCGGCCTTGGTCGCGGGCTGCCCGCCCTTCGTCTCCCAGAAGATGCGAGCGATCTCGGCGACCGCGGCCTCGAGATCCCTGGCGGCCGTGGCATCGATCGACTGCTTGTTCTTCGAGGCGAGCTTGAGCGCCTTCCAGACCTTCTCGTGGAGGTCGGGATAGCGCTCGAGGTGTTCCGGCTTGAAGTAGTCGCTCCACAGGATCTGCAGCTCGCGCTTGACGATCTCGGCGTGCTCTTCCTTCACCTTGACGCAGCGGACGAAGGTCTGGCGCGACTCGGGGTCGGTGCCCTCCTGGGCCTCCTGGATGAGTGACACCATCTTGGTCACGGTGCGCGCCCCGAGCTCGGCGCCGTGCGGGTCGTAGATGCCACAGGGGATGTCGCAGTGGGCGCCTGCCGTGCGCGACGGCGCGAACAACTTCCTGAGGTCCAGCATGGCTGTAACCACCTCCAGCGGTCTGTTCGGTCGGTCTCAGGGTAGACCCGGACCCGAAATCGGTCTTGCGCTCCGGTTGAGATGCCCAAGCCTGTCATGCGAGGCGGGTGAGCGTCCTGACGAGTCAGCACGATCGTGAGTCATGAGCCTGCGGCGCACGGCGGGGCGCGCGTCCACCGGCTTGTCGCGGCCGATATCGACTGGGCTCTTCACGTCCTCCTGGCCCGCCCAGCAAGGCGGCCGGGTCACGCCGCCCCGATGTGGATCCGTGCCCCTGTGGGTCGCCCTATCGATCCGGCCATGCACGTGTGAACGATCCCGTCGGTCTGCGCTTGGATAGCTGCGAGGCACGGATCCTCGGATGGCCCGTACCGAGGGCCGTTGCATGGGGGCGAACGGTCCACCCGATCTCCGTTGGTCACGCTGGAGAGCGGCCGCGACCTCAGCGGATCGCTGTGCGGTCCCTGCCCAGGTCAGAACCTGGCGGCGCCCCACTTCTGGACGTACAGGACGATCCCCAGCCCGATGGCCCCGGCGACCACGGCCACCGCCGCGATCTGCGGCCAGTCGAGCGGGAAGTGGCTTGCCGAGGCCATGAAGAAGAGCATCGGGAACGAGAGGGTCACGTTCGCACGCGAGGCGTAGAGGGCGTTGCGCCCCCAGCTCGGGTCCGGAGCGGCCCCCGAGGTCAACGCGCCGATGATGCGGCGCTGGTTCGGCCAGATGATCATCCACACGTTGAAGAGCATGACGAGGCCGAGGGCCATCCCCGAGAAGATCGTCTTCGCGCTGTTGCCCGTCACGAGGTCACCGTTGGCCCAGTAGGTACCGTAGATCAGCACCAGACCAGCCAGCACCGTCACCCACGCAGAGTGGCGGAACCAGAAGAGTGCCCGGGTCAGGAGTGGGGGGACCACCACCGGCCTCGTCGCCGCGTCGAGTGTCTTGGCGAACGGGAAGTTGACCAGGTTGAACCAGTAGAGCAGGCCGATCCACGTGATCCCGGCGACAAGGTGAGTCCAGCGCACCACGACGAGGACTTCGGGCGACATCGAGAACCTCCCCTCACACTCCGCGAGCTCCCTCGAGCGACGCGACATTCTAGGCTCGGACGGGTGCTACCCTGACGGCCGATGACCTTCGAGGCCGATCGGGGCGCGGGGCTGCCGACGGCCTGTCCCTTCGTCGCCTTCGCCGATGAGCGCGATCTCCGCGCCGTGCGGCCCGATCATCGGCACCGCTGCTATGCGGAGCCCCGACCTGCGTCGCGCGCGCTCGCCCACCAGACGCGCTTCTGCCTGAGCCCGGGCTTCACCTCCTGCCCCACGTTCCAGGACTGGGCGAACCGCGAGGCCGCGCACGTGGCGGACGAGGCCGTGCCGACCATGGCGGCAACGAGCGGATTCTTCGATGAGGCCGAGGCGGCGCTGGGCGGCGAGACGGGGAGCCGCCGAGGGCTCGATGGGTCGGAGGGCGACCTCGTCGCGGCAGGCGCGGATGGCCCCGTCGTGCCGGGAAGCGACGAGGTTGCCGGGCAGGGCCACGAGGCCTTCGCGGAGGCCTCGGCGCTGGCGGCGCCGGCACGCGTACCCGACTGGGACCGCCCCCGGCCGCGCAGGGACTACCCGCGGCTCGACCGATCGAGACGGTTCCCCCCTGTCCTGGCCGGGTTGATCATCCTCGCCGTCGCGGCCCTCGCGGTCTTCCTGCTGCCAAGCGTCATCACCGGCATGTTCGGGGGCAACTCGTCCTCGCCGAGCTCGCCCGCCTCCCCGACGCGCGGTGCGACCGCGACCCCCGGGGCCCCGACCCTCACGCCGGCCCCCAAGCCGCTCGTCTACGTCGTGCGTTCAGGGGACACCCTGTCGAAGATCGCGAAGCAGTTCGACGTCGGACTCGACGAGCTCCTCGCGGCCAATCCTCAGCTCAGCGACCCGAACAGGATCAACGTCGGCGATCAGCTCACCATCCCGACCCCGGCACCCTCCCCGGGTGCCTCGCCGAGCGGGACCGCGGCGCCGTGACGCGGCGAACGTGCCCTACCGGGGCGAAAGGTTGATGGCCGTGATCTTGCCCGTCTCCACGCGGAACGTGGCGTCGAGATGCTGCGATGGCGCGCCGGGGCGCAGCACGAGCAGGTCGCACTCGTAGTTCGGACCGGTATCCCGGGCGGCGCCCGGGATCATGCGGAGGCCCTTGTCGGCGCGGAGGAACCAACCTCCGACCTCCTCCGCCCCGCGCAGCGTGCGCACGCCACCCCCGACGTGGACGCGCATCTCCGTGCGTGGGTCGAGGAGGGTCACGGCGCCGTCGCGGTCGCCCGCGTTCAGGCGCTCGAAGAAGATCTCCATCGTGTCCCCGGCGCCCATGGCCCGAGTGTAGCCTCAGAAGCCGCCGCTCGCGCCGCCCCCGCCGCCGCCCCCGCCGAAGCCACCACCTCCGCCGAATCCGCCGCCGCCTCCGTCCCCGCCGGACGACGCCGCTCCGATCGTCCCGACGGCCGCGACCATGCCCGCGAAGTTCGGGACCGCCGATGAGGAGAACAGTCCGGGGGCCAGGCCCCCGATGCCGCCGGGCCCGCCGCTCGAACCAGCCTGCCAGGTCCCGCCGCCCGATGAGACGTACCACGCGGGGAGCCAGGCCTCGCTCGCCTCACCATCGCGCCGAAGGTCCTCGAGGCTCCGCGCGAGGACGCGTTCCACATCCCGGTGAAGTCCGAGCGCCACGCCCCACACGAGCGCCTGGTCGGGCGCCTCGAGCCAGGGGAGCGCGCGGCTGTCGACGACCTGCCGGAGCGAGCGCGCCTGTTCCATGGTTTTGTGGAGCGTTCGCCGGTAGGCGTACAGCATCGCCCGGACCATCGCCCCCGAGCGGGTGACTGCGGGCATCCAGCGCGACCCGCCCAGGGTCACCAATCCGGCGACCGCCAACGCCGGCGCAGCAACGACCAGGCCGTCGCTGGGCAGGTTCATCCCGACGACGAAGACGACAAGAGCCACGACCAGCTCGGTCCCACCCAGGGCGGCCCAGCGGAGGATGA
>Ga0209521_10005338_pt1 | contig 10179 bp, 13 predicted proteins | sample Rifsed19ft4_FD_184016 | JGI IMG/M metagenome (GOLD analysis project Ga0209521, IMG submission 184016) | Soil microbial communities from Rifle, Colorado, USA - sediment 19ft 4 (version 2) | ecosystem: Environmental > Terrestrial > Deep subsurface > Rock core/Sediment | place: Rifle, Colorado... | reverse complement strand
GAAGGCTGGACTGGAGAACGAGTCTATGCAGGCTGCAAGTTCATCGACCAAGTTGAACAGTTGTGCATTGACCTGGCCAAAGAATTGTTCCGGGTCGAGTTCGCGGACGTTCGTCCCATCTCGGGAGTTTGCGCGAATCTTGTCGCGTATACTACCTTCACCACGCCGGGCGATACTATGATGGCTCTGGCGATTCCGGCGGGCGGACATATCAGTATGGGGAAGAAGGATTTCGGAGGGACAGCTGGGTCGGTCCGAGGGCTGAACGTTGAGTATTTTCCGTTCGACATCGACGAGATGAATATTGATGTTGATGCGACAGAAAAGAAGGTCAAGAAGCTGGTATCGGAGGGTAAGAAGCCGACACTCGCCATGCTAGGCGGGTCCGTCCTACCATTCCCACACCCGGTCAAGGAGCTCGCCGCAGTCTTCCACGACCACGGCGCAAAGGTCTGCTTTGACGCGGCTCACGTCGCCGGCCTTGTAGCAGGTGGACAGTTCCAGGACCCGATGCACGAGGACGCTGATGCCATGACGGCTAGTTCTCACAAGACCCTTCCAGGACCTCAGGGCGGATTGATCCTTTCGAAGGCGGAGAATTCCGATGCTATCAAAAAGTCCACTTTCCCCGGAAACGTGAGCAACCACCACCTCCACCATTTGGCGGGGAAGGCTGTGATGTTTGCCGAGATGATGGCTTTCGGCAGAGAATACGCGGCTCAGATTGTGAAGAACGCGAGGGCATTGGCCCAGGCCCTGAACGAGCGTGGCTTCCAAGTTCTTGGAGAGAAGAAGGGGTTCACTAAGTCGCATCTTCTAGTGGCGGACATTACAAAGTATGGTGACGGTAAGACTATCGAGAAGAGGCTTGAGGACGCGAACATCATTCTGAACCGGAACCTGTTGCCCTATGATATTAAGGCCGGGAGGCATTTTGAGGCCCCGGGCGGGATAAGGTGTGGAGTAGCAGAGGTGACTCGGCTTGGCATGAGAGAGCCGGATATGGAAGAGGTGGCCGACTTGATGACCCGTGTAGTCGTAAAAGGAGAAGAATCTAACAGGGTTGCGGAGGATGTTGCGAGGTTCCGGAAAGGCTTCAACAGGGTCCATTATGCGTTCGAGTCAAGCAGAGATGCCTATGAGTACGTTCGGCTGCGTTAGTGCGCGGTATCCTTATTACACGGCCTCCGCCCGGAATCGGCTGACCTGGTGTAAGGCTTGAGCAAGCGAGAGAAGAGACGCAAGAGTGAGGCTCCCATGCCGGCCGCGAGCGCTGGATTGTTGCGTTTCTTTGAAGAAGATACGCCGGGCGTTAAGCTGAGCCCGCAGCTCGTGGTCATATCTGGAGTAACCCTCGTCGTGTTGGCTTTGATGGCCCTGTTTCTCGCCCCGGTGGGCGGGGTCCCAGTGCCCTGAAACGACGAACCCCGCGGAACTGGAAGGGTTTCACCCAACAATATGCGGCGTATGATTAGCGCGGTCATTCGATTCGTTTTAGAGATGAGTTGGGTGAGGTCGAGTATTTCGGGCAGAAGTTGTCTTGCTGAGGCGTGATGTTTTCGAGCTGATAAGGAAAGAGTTGGCCCGGCTTTCTGGACAGGCCGCGAACGTAATCTTGGAGATTGCCGGTCGTAGGGTTGGGACTGAGGAGGGGCGGGCGTTGAACGCCAAGGCTGAGTCCTTGGGCCTGAAGGGTCCCGAGTCTTTTCCAGATTTCGTGAGGACAGCGGTTGAAGAGACGAACATTGGAATTGGCAAAGTTCGAGTCTTGGACCTTGGCCAAATCGACGAGACGGTCAACATTTCCATCCAGAACGGGTTCGAAGCCGAGAGAGCTGGGGGCTCGCTGAGGCCGACCTGCTTCTTCACCCTGGGTTATCTTGAGGGGGTCTTCTCTCAGCTGCTCGGGAAAAACGCGCAGGGCAAGGAAACGGGTTGCAGGGCCCGTGGTGAGGATTTCTGCCGGTTCGCGCTGAATGTTCGACCCGTTTAGTCTAGCAGCGTTCGCCCGGTCTAGGATTCACTACCTGAGAAAGACTCCACTTCATCGTCTTTCTTGGAGTTTTGGGCAAACACTCGGACGATTAGATAGGCAACGAGCACGAAAACAAGTAATGCAATGAGGATCATGACCACCACGTAGGTCGAATCCAGTAAGTATACCACGGTACTCCCTCGGGGCGCGACTGTATTGCCGATCCGACTTATGCGGAAGGAGAATGTTGGCTCTTCGTCAGTAGTCTTCCGACAGGGTTCGCTGAACGTAGGACGGTAATACTTGAGCTTCTAGTCCTAAACGTGTCTTGAGGGCTCTTCGAAGCTGGTCGGCAAAGCCTGTGAAAATGTAGACCTTGCGAGGGCTACAGGCTTTGATGAAGCCGACGAGCTGGTCGAAGTCCGCGTGGCTGCTAAGGGGGAAGGCTGTCGTTCTTTCCTTCAGGGAAAGGGCCCAGCCTGTCGCGTAGGCCCTGCTGTGGCGGCGGCCGAGACGGTGTTTGTCACTGGGGGTGGTGACGTAGACGCACGGGTCCCGTTCGAGGATGTGCTTTCCCTCTTTCGTGTCGGAAGAGTGCCAGTGGAGCTTGTGGCCCCTGGCACGGTAGGCATCATTGACGCCGTCGAGTAGCGGGTTGACGATTACTGGTAGATGGGTGTACACGTTGAACAATCGAACGATCTCCTGAGCCTTTCCGGCGGCGTATACGTGTAGGCACGGTATGCTTCCCTGTTTGATCGTGTCCAGGGCCCATTCTACGATTGCGGAGTAGACGTGCTCACGTGGAGGGAACTTGTAGTATGGTGAGCCGTATGTGGCCTCGATGACGAGCGTATCGCAGCGTTCTGGCTGGGCTGCTTTGGTTGTTAGCGTGTCGATGCAGTTGATGTCGCCGGTGTAGAGGATTGAGGAGGATGGTGTTTTGACCAAGAATTGGGCGCTCCCCAGCATATGCCCAGCGTTGAGAGCAGTAATCTCTAAATCATCAAAGACGGTTTTGTGGTCTATTTCCAACGAGAGAAAATTTGCGACATGGCTGTCGTTGAGGGCTTCGTGTATGTCGCGTGTCTCGCTGGTGGATTGCTTTAGGCCTTTGTGCCGGAAGCCTCTGGTATGGTCGGAATGTGCATGTGATACTAGGACCCGTGCAGAGTGTGGGAGGCGGTGGGTGCGGGTTGGGTCTAGGACGACTGTACCGCTGGAGGCCCTAACAACTAGTCCGTCAAGCCATCCTATCAGGTCGTCTCGCGTTTTGCTTTTCCCTCGGGAATTGTCTCGAGCCTCTGTATCGCGTCTAGGTGTAGGAAGATGTCTCCCTTGGGTTCTCTATTTACGACCTGTGGAATAGGACTCACGACTGTAGACCGGAGGATAACCGCTTCTGAATCCGTCAGCCATATTCCCGGAGGCTGGTGTGAGACCACTGCCAGTCGGCCTTCGTAGCCAAAGTCGCGGCTTATCGTAGTGAGGATTTTTTTGCCCACTATCCTTTCGAGCATGTGGAAGACAGTGGGGCTTGCCGAGGACATTGTCCAACCGCCAGGTAAGGGTCTGGGCGGTCTCTCCGGGTTGCCTTTTAAAGCCGGGGTTTTGCCGGCCCCTTCGGGATGGGTATCGCATGCGTATTATCGGGTTACGGGTCCACGTTCATATGCCAGAGACGCGTAAAAGTTAGGCAAGGTTAATCTTAGACCTCGGAAGAAACCAAGTGATTCTATGGCAGTAGAAGACATAGAGAACGGTTTCGAGGACGCGGAAGAGGAGGCCCCGAACCTCGTACGGATAGGCAAGAAACCTACCATGAACTACGTCGTTGCATGCGTGACCCTCTTCAACACTGGGGTTCCAGAGGTCCTTGTCCGGGCGAGGGGACAGTCGATTACGAAGGCCATTGACACGGTGGAAATGCTGCGTAGGGCTTTCTTCAAGAACGTCCAGGTCGTGTCTGTGGGTATCGGGACGGAGGATGTGACCCGGGAGGACGGGTCCACCGCCAGCCTCTCGACTATCGAGATTACGCTAGGCCACTAAAGGGTCCGAGAAGGGCCGGCAAGACTATTCGACAAACCTAGCTTAGCCTCACATTCGGGAGGTTCAATAAGAAAAAAGAAAGAAAAGGGGAGAATACCTACTTCCGAACTCTGCTTCTCTGATACTCCGGGTGCTCCGGGCCAAACCGCTCTCCCCTATTGTCCGCATGTGTTCTGTCTTCCGTGCCTGCGGGGCTGTACGCGTCAGAGCGCTTGTCGGTTGGTGCCCGTCCTGCTTTGTCCTTTTTGTCCAAGAAATTTCACCAACAGCCTTTTTCCCGTCACAGCCAGTTAGGTTTGCCGGACCTAACCCTGACGGTTACCGAGGACTCTATGGAGTGTCATGTCATCTGGCCACGCAATCTTATTAGTGGTCTAGAAGAAGCATCGCGGCAGATTACTCATGCCGCAGGCGAAATACCCCAAGATCGTAGTTACTCCTCCAGGCCCTAAGGCTCGCGAGCTTGTCCAGCAAGACCACTCCCTGATCTCGCAGTCTCTTGTCCGATTCTATCCTCTGGTCGCGGAGTCGGGCCAGGGCTGTATTGTCAGGGATGTTGACGGCAACGAGTTCATAGACTTCAACTCGGGACTGGTCTGTCTGGCCGTGGGGCACTCCCACCCGAAGGTCGTGGCTGCGATAAAGAGCCAGGCGGAGAAGCTCATTCATTACTCATATACTGACTTTTACTATGAGAAGGTTGTCCAGTTTTCGAAAGAGCTGACCAAGATTACCCCTGGGAATTTTCCGAAGAGGGTGTTCCTGGGGAACAGCGGGACCGAAGCTATTGAGGCTGCTATGAAGCTGGCGAAGTGGCATACTAGGAAGCACGGGTTCATCTCGTTCATCGGCGCATTCCACGGCAGGACCCTGGGCTCATTGAGTTTGACGGCTAGCAAGCCGGCTCAGAGACGGCATTTTCTTCCCATGGTGCCCGGAGATACCCACGTCCCGTTCGCCTACTGTTACCGATGCCCGTTCAAGCTCGAATACCCGGACTGCGGAATGTACTGCGTCGACTTCATACAGGAACAAGTGTTGGACACATATCTTCCGCCCGAGGATGTAGCCGCGTTATTCACGGAACCGATACAGGGCGAGGGCGGGTACGTGGTACCGCCGGACGATTATTTCAAGCGGCTGAAAAAGCTCTTGGACAAGAACGGGATTTTGATGGTGGATGATGAGGTTCAAGCGGGTATGGGGCGTACAGGGCGGTGGTTTGGAATTGAGAACTGGGGCGTGGAGCCGGATATTCTGTGTACTTCGAAGGCTCTGGCTTCAGGTCTGCCGATAGGAGCCACCGTGGCCAAGGCTGACATCATGGATTGGGAAGGCGGGTCTCACGCGAACACGTTCGGCGGAAACCCTGTCTCATGTGCCGCGGGTATTGAGGTTATCAACGCGATCCGGGACGAGCATTTGATGGAGAACGCTGTCAAACAGGGGAACTACATCATGAAGCGGTTGAAGGAGTTTCAGGAGAAATATCCGATCATTGGCGATGTTCGAGGTAAGGGTTTGATGATAGGGGCGGAGATCGTGAAGGACCCTAAGACGAAAGAGTTCGGTGAGACAGAAGCGAAGGATATCATGATGAAGTCGTTCAGAAGAGGCCTCGCATTGATCACCTGCGGGCATTCAACACTGAGAATTACCCCGCCTTTGACGATAACCCGGGACTTGATCGATCCCGGCTTGGATATTCTAGAAGGTGCAGTTAAGGAAGTAGCAGGCGCCAATAAGTAGGATCTAAGCGGCACAGCCAGGGCTTAGACTCGTTCAAGTCCTGTTAACTGGGCTTGCTGTCTGCGTACCAGTCATTGAGCTCGCTCTCAAAGGATACCTGGGCGCACGTCTTGGAATACTGCTAGCTGGTTCCCGCTAGGGTCTTTAAAGACAAAGCATGGGCCATTTGGAATCTCAACTCTCCCGCCCTCGGGCTTCCAGCCCCTGCTCCTCAGTTCTTTCTCCGACGCTTTCAAGCTCTCAACTTGAAAAATAGGGAGGATAGATGGTGCGGGACGGTGGCCTGCTAGTAGAAGCAGGGGGCCGTCGCAGAGCTCCACTGCCGCCACGCGTGTTCCAAACGCTGTACGGTCCCAAACCTTTCTCGAACCCAGAACCTTCACGTAATAGTCGAGGTCGCGTTTGACGTCTGAGCTGCCCGCGTAGAGGAACCTCAACTTCCCGAATGGTGTAGACACCATAATCTCCCTCGGGTCCCGCTGACGCTTATCTAGGCTTAGGTTTGCAAATTAGGCAAACTTCCAAGGCGCCTAGGTCGTTCATTCTGGCGTTCGGATTGAACTCAGCGAACTTTGATGTCCCGCAGTGGCAGCCCGGGAATGAGACTGGTTCCTTGCCTTTCTTCTTTGGCTGTCTTCCTAGGGTTCATCTATCTTGGCAAATGTAGACTTGGCCTCGGCCACTTCTAACAAGATGATGGCCGTCAGGAGCACTCCCAGTAGGCCTGAGAGGATCAATATCTCAGACACCAAACCCGCAGCCATGTTAACCATCTTCTCCCAACGAGTGCCAAGACTACGAGGCTACGCGTAATAAAAAGGACCTGCTCAATTACCTAACAAAGGTAGCACGATACCGACGACCATGGAATTCTTGGTCGCGGTCTCTGATTACATGAGTCCGACTTGTCACAGCGAATGATTATGAGGATCTGCCTACCTAGGCCGGTCAATATGTGTCACGCGAGGTGAGTGTTCTCGCATGGAAACAAAACCAGTTCTCACTTTCACCCAGGAGGAGGTCGACTACATCAGATCACAACGCTTGGCTCGTATCGCAACTGCCAGTAAGAAAGGAGACCCCGACGTAGCCCCTGTAGGTTTCGACTTCGATGGGACGTACTTCTACGTCGGAGGCCACATCTTGACCAGGACTATCAAGTACAGGAACGTGCTTGAAAATCCAAAGGTCTCCTTCGTCATAGACGACCTCGCCTCCATCAAACCCTGGACCCCCCGAAGCCTCAAAATCCGCGGTACAGCCGATCTTGCCGACCGCGACAACGGCTACCTCGGACCTGCAAAATACATACGCATCAAACCAACCCACAAGACGACCATAAACATCAACAGACCATTCAAGTACCGCTAGCCGACGGAAAATACAAGCTAGGGGTCTAGTACTCGAGACTTACAGATTCCAGCAACGAATCTGGCTGTGAAACACATCTCCTAAACACGAAAACTAGAGGTTCGCTATTCCCCGAAACGGTATCCTTTTGAGTCCAAGAGCTAACCAAATAATCGGGAGAAAGCCACGAATACCGAAGACGGGTCCATCGACACGGGAGGATTCCTTGTCATTCCACCGCCTCCATGCGTGGAGCCCTGGAGCTCTCAGACGAATGAATCACAAACGTGCCCGGAGTGCAAGAACCCAGTACAGCCTGGCTGGAAATACTGTCCACAATGCCGAACCGTTCTCGCCTGTCCGGCTTGCGGAACACCAGCAGCTCTGGGCAACAACTATTGCGCGAATTGCGGAAAAGCCCTCAAGCAACAGACACCCTAAGCAAATGCAGAAAACTACCGTTTGTTAGCCTGAGCTTCAACTCTTCGAAATCCTTGAAGTCGGCCGTTCAGCTTCTTCTACGAATCTACTCAGATACTCGTTGAGTAGTCGGCCGAACTCGCTTGCTGTAACGTCCTCTTTCAGCTCCATCATCACCCTGTGAAAATACTCGAACGCCTCTGTTCCGCCAGCTGGAAGCTGTGAGAGGAACCGTCTGTTTAGCTCAGCGGCCCTATTTCCATTATCAGGTACCCCATGCCTGGCCATGTTACTCAACGCGAAACTATTCCTCAGCATAAGTGCCGCGTTCACCCATCCATCACGACCCGCGTTGCCCGACACCTCTGGTTCAGGTGTTAGCCAGCTCAGAAAGAACCTGCCAGCGGTTTCGACTGGAAAGATTCTCGCTTTTCCAAAGACCTTGAACGCCACATCGTCGGCATACAAGTCCTCCAGACTGTTGACTATGTCATGCAGAATCTTCTGCTGGTAATCCCGATCATAGCCTCGGTTCATGAGTCGGCCGATGGCCGCATTGATGATTTCAGCATCATGTGAAGGATGCTTGCTCTTCATACGATAAATATGGGACATCTCGTGAATCAGCAAACCCTCCAGCATACCAGAATCAACTGCCGCCCCCGAAACCACAATGTTGAACCCTCCCTCGCCTGGAAACGTATAACCCATGAAAGAAAGATTCGGGTCCACCACCACAGACACGTTCTCACCAATCCCGTAGCCCGCTTCCTCCATCATTCGCAAAGCCCGCTGGAAAGAATCGTTCACAGTTCTTTGGACCTGCATGCTGCCTGTGGAGCTGGCTTGCTTCTCTGCTCTTTGTTCGACTGGCATATGTTGAATCACCCTAGTATGGGAGATAGCAGCATTAGCCGAAACCCGACCACGCCCAGTAACAAAGCTATCGATGCTAAGTCAAAAAGGCTCAAGGAGTCTCATCGCAGCTCTACCATCCCAGAAGGCGGTCCAACGAGTAAGTGCCGGCTCCTAAGATCGCAATAGCAAGTGCCGCTAGCAGGAGCGTAATGTCCAGCTCGTACCCGCCCACGTATTTCTTCTTCAGCTTAGACGATGCGAACCAGGTCGTGGAAAGCATCCAAAGTGCACTCAGCAATGCGACGATTGGAGTGAGCAGCCCAAGGATTAGAGCAAGGCCTCCGAAAAGCTCGACGACTCCAGCGAACACTATCATATTCGCCGGCATCCCAGTGCTTTTCATGAAACCTCTACCAGCTTCTCGTTGTGAACCCAGCTTCGGATAGCCATGAATCATGAAGAGGCTGCCCACAGTCACTCGAAGAATGAAAGAGGCGAGGTCAGCATTTACGCCGAAGAGCGACTCTATTGCCATTCTAGAGAACCCTCTCTATCAGGTCTCGGTAGTGCTGTAGAGGAGCTGCGCCGACGAATCTCTCGGCTGGTTTGCCGCTCTTGAAGACGATGAGGGTGGGTATGCTCATTATTCCAAACTTGTCTGCAATCGTTGGGTTGGCGTCTACGTCCAGCTTCGTGAACTTGGCCTTGCCATCGTACTCTGTGGCGAGTTTTTCCATTATTGGCGTTACGAGCTTACACGGTCCGCACCAGTCAGCGTAGAAATCCACGACCACGACAGGGTTGTGCTCCATGACCTCTTGGAAGGTCTTGGAGGCTACTTGTGCTACTCCGCTCATTGCCAATTCCTCAGGTCCGGGTCGGAACGTGTGTCAGGCGGCCATAGTCTTCGGGGCACTGGGAGGTCGATTATCTGATTCTCAATTGTTGGTAATTCCATTCTAACACCTACTACGGATAGTGTTAGTCTTGGCTATAAAGTAGGTAGTTGAATACTACTAAGTAGGTTGGAACAATCTGACCTAGTAAACCAGGCTTGACTAATCAAAACTCGTGCTGTGGACAATGAACTTTCCAGGGCATGGGGCTTGGCGGCACTTACACTCTGAGATGGCATATAGCGCCATCCGCATAGCAACCAAGGCTTGGCCTAACCTCGCACGGTTAGGCCTGTCTTACTAACACCTCGAGTTACACAGGTGGAGGTCCCAGCTTCTTGCTAGGTATTGTCAATTCTGTTTCTGCATTTCATTCCGCAGGCGGTCTTCAAATTCCTGGGTACCCCAGACCAAAGTCTATGGCTAGAACGAGCCGACGAACCTGGCCCATCACAACCTGCGTAGCAGGCTTCCCCTACTGACCCGACAGACCAAGTTCCCATCTCTCTCTTCTCTTAACCGGGGGACTGGAACCTGAATGTGTAGAGCATGCCATGATTAGCGGTCAGCGAGCTGGGCAACGCCACACTGCTTCAGAAAAAAGGGAGAAAAAAGGGGAACTTACTCTCTGCTAAGGTAGACTGGGCGCTTGTGTCTAATTTGAACCGGGCCGGTCAGGTTCCGGAGGGTGCGGCTCAGCGCTGTGCGTGACAGCGGCAGGCTCTCCGACGTTCACAGTGACCTCGACGCTGACGGTCACGGCCTGGTTTTCGACCGAGTGCGTGATGTGCACGCTCTCGCCAGGGTTGATTTCTCTTGCATTATTCGGCTCGGTAGCCTGTTCTGGTTTCGCGGCCTCAACGTTCTGAAGTCCATGAA
>Ga0209521_10005337_pt1 | contig 10184 bp, 12 predicted proteins | sample Rifsed19ft4_FD_184016 | JGI IMG/M metagenome (GOLD analysis project Ga0209521, IMG submission 184016) | Soil microbial communities from Rifle, Colorado, USA - sediment 19ft 4 (version 2) | ecosystem: Environmental > Terrestrial > Deep subsurface > Rock core/Sediment | place: Rifle, Colorado... | reverse complement strand
GTCTTTATCCACTCTCTGGCCTTCTGAAACAAGCCACTTGAGAATAGTACCTTCTGCAACACTCTCTCCCATCTGAGGCATAATAACATCTTTAGACATGTAAAAAACCTCGCAAAAGATTTTATTGAAGGATTAATAGGCTGCTAATCTTCTGGCGGCCTTAACAATGTCATCCACTTTTGGAATATAGAATTCCTCCAGGGGAGGGCTATAAGGGACAGGTGTATCAGGGGCGCTTATCCTCACAACAGGTGCATCAAGGTACTCAAAAACTTCTTCTGAAATAAGTGCAGCAACCTCAGCTCCAACACCACCTGTCCTCGGGGCTTCATAAAGTATAATGACTTTGCTGGTCTTCTTTACTGATTCATATATCCCTTTTTTATCCACAGGTAACAGTGTCCTAAGATCAATAATCTCAAGGCTGATACCCTCATCCTCAAGTATATGTGCAGCCTCGATGGCAATATGTACCATAGCAGAGTATGTGATTATGGAAATATCCTCCCCTTCCTTTATAACCTTTGACTTGCCAATCGGTACAATATAATCATCTTCAGGTATAGTATCCTTTATCCTTCTGTACAAATATTTATGCTCAAAATATATAACAGGATCATCATCCCGTATTGATGCCTTGAGTAGACCTTTTGCATCATAAGGATTGGATGGGGCAACTATCTTCAATCCCGGTACATTGAAAAACCACCCTTCCGGACATTGTGAGTGATATGCTGCACCATGAATATTTCCGCCGAATGGCGCCCTTATAACAATAGGGGTTTTACCTCCCCAGCGATAGAAATTCTTTGCGGCTACAGAAACGATCTGGTCAAAGGCACATGAAATAAAGTCTGCAAACTGCATCTCAACAACAGGTCTCATCCCCATTAGTGCAGCGCCAATAGCTGCACCTGTAAAACCGCTTTCTGAAAGCGGGGTATCTATCACCCTCCACTGGCCGTACTTTTCATATAAACCCTCTGTCGCACGGAATGCACCACCATAATACCCTATATCCTCTCCCATAAGGAATACATTACGGTCCCTTGTCATCTCCTCATCTAATGCCTGTTTTATTGCGTCCAGATATGTGATTTCCATAGATAATAAGCCCCTTTAAACAGGTGTTGCATACACACCTTCAATGGCCTCTTTCCCTTCGGGTAACGGGCTTTGTTCTGCAAACTCCACTGCATCCTCGATCTCTTTAACTACCTGTTCGCCGATCTCTTTCAGCTTCTCCTCTTTTGCGATATTATTAGAGATCAAGTGACTCTCCATATTAATAACAGGGTCTTTCTTTTTCCATTCATCTATTAGTTCCCTGGGGACATATTTAGCAGCATCATGCTCTGAATGCCCATGCATTCGCATTGTCTTACATTCAATAAACGAAGGCCCCTCACCAAGCCTTGCCCTCTCATATGCATTCCTTGCAGCCTGATATACAGCCACAACATCATTCCCATCTACTATCTCTGATGGGATTGCGTACGCCAGTGCCCTCTCTGCAACATTCTTTATGGCCATCTGGAGTTTAACAGGCGTGGAATAGGCATACTGGTTATTATTACAGAAGAACACAACCGGTACTTTCCAGACAGACGCCATATTAAGCGCCTCATGAAAATCACCCCTGCTTGTCCCTCCGTCTCCTGTACATGCAGCAACAACCCGCTGCTCGCCACGAATCTTAAAGGACAATGCAACCCCGACAGCAACCGGGTAATTATCAGCAAGATGACTTGGATAGCCCAATACACCGAGGTTAATATCCCCCACATGAACATTCCCCTCCTTACCTCCTGTAACCCCTGTCTTTTTCCCAAGATACTGGGCCATAATCCTCCTTGGTGTAATACCTTTAACAAGAAATGCCCCCATGTCCCTGAAATACGGTGCAATAATATCGTTCTTATTGAGTGCACAGGCATAACCTACGGAAATGGCCTCCATACCGTTACTTGTCCACACACCGCCAAGTATCCTTCCCTGGCGGTACATAGCAGTTATACGGTCTTCAAGACTGCGTGTTAGCTTTAGGAAGTAATACAAACGGAGGAGATCTTCTTTTTCAATATCCATGATTATAACCCCCAGGGAAAGTCAGAAAGTGAAGCAAGATGAAAATCCCCCTATATCCCCCTTTATTAAAGGGGGGAAGGGGGGATTTTCAAGTAAACTGATCAGAAATTAGCTGTTATAGCCTTATCAATGAACGTTTGGGCTTCAAGGTCTGAGAGTTGTTTTGCAAGTTCGAGGGCGTGTCCCCTCTCCATCTCAGCAAGTTTAAGGAACATCTTTTTTACCGCAGGCTTAACAGTCCCGGTCGCAGCCCTGTTATAATAATCACATGAAACATGCTCTTTATTGATTGCATCTTTAAGGACTTCAACCAGGGAAATGATTTCATTGGATTTGTTATCAGTCATACAAACCCTCCTCACTGATTAATAATAAAAGATTAACAGTATAACAAGCTTACTGTCAACAAATTATTTTGAATATTACTTCAAAAACCAGCCTGCCCCCTTTCCCCCTCTTTTCCCCTTTTCATAGTTGTTAAACTCTGCTAAACTTCGCATTGAACTTATATCCCACGGAGGTGTTTATATGAAAATTGAGAAAGATATTGATAAGGCCGGTTTCTATCACTACTATCCTGTTGTGCCGGCAGTGGTTGTTGTTAAATCAGGGGGAGAGTTGGATGCACTCGCATGTGCATGGCATATTGCACTCTCTTTTGACCCTCCTCTCTTTGCAGTGGCCATATCGCCAAAGAGATACTCCTATAGACTGCTTAAAAAGAGTAAAGAGTTTACTGTCAATTTCCTTACATTTGACAAAATTGGTATAATTGCCACCCTTGGGAGAACATCAGGAAGGGAGATTGATAAATTTTCAACTTATAAGATAAAAACAACCGCATCTTCAGAAATAGAGACTCCTGTACTGAAGGACGCTTATGCGGCTTATGAATGCAGGCTTGTTAAACAATACCGGACAGGTGACCATGTACTGTTTGTTGGAGAGGTACTTGCAGTTCATTATAAAACCAGGTTTTTTGATAAGAAAAGAAAGACCCCTATTATGAAAAGTTTTACACCAGCCCTGTATCTCGGTTCTGACCACTATCTGGGTATAAAGTCGTTTGGTGAAATTAAGTATGGTAAAGAGGAGGTGTTTGGCAAAGAGAAAGGGATAAAAGTAACACAGAAGAAACTGGAATAAGAATTTGAAAAAAGTTTATTCAGTCTGGATTAAGAAATCACCGCTGCTAAAACCTCGCTCCCACTCCGCTATTGCAGCATATAAAGAAAAGATATATGTCTTTGGCGGAGGTGGTGAGGGTTTTCAGAGTCTTAAAAGTACTGAGATTTATGATATAGAAAGAGATGTCTGGTATCAGGGGAGGGATATTCCAACTACCCGATCAGGTGCAGCAACTGCTCTTCTTAATGACAAGATATACGTAATGGGTGGAGGCTTGAAACTTCCTGACGGGCAATTTGAGTTTTTTAATATAGTGGAGATTTATGACCCTGAAACAGATACATGGGGCAGGGGTACTGATATGCTAATGCCGCATGATTTTCCGGCCTCTGTTGTAGTAAACGGATGTATCTATATCATAGGAGGTCATCACCCGGATGCAACAAAGGGGGGGCCTTTGACTGACCCTGGTTTTTCCTTCTGTGAGGTCTTTAATCCGGATTCGGGAAAATGGAGAGAGATTGCACCTATGCCAACTTCCAGGTTTGCCCTGGCATCTGTTGTCCTGGATAATAAAATAGTTGCCCTTGGAGGGGGAGGTTTAAGAGGAGATGGATTTAAAAATTTCGATATTGTGGAATGTTATGACCCTCTGAACAATACATGGAGCAATGCAGGATTTAATCTCCCATGGAGCGCTGCCGGACTGGGGGCATGCACTGTAAATAATAAATTATATATTGTAGGGGGAAATAGTGGTGAGAAAATAGAAGATCGATTTGCATGTTATGATCCACTCACCAGGAAATGGATTGAGCTTGAACCTCTGGATGAAGGAAGGATTGTGATGGGTATTGTCCAGGATGGCCAGGATGGGAAGACAATTTATATTATTGGCGGCCGTGGAGGTGACGGGAAAACCCCTGTTAACAAGGTGGAAACATACAGGGTTTCACTTTGATACCCAGTCATCTATTGCGACAGCAACATCTTCAGGCAGATCAAGAAACCTGATGCCGTATCCTGGTTCCAATTTACTTCCAGGAGTATATTTTCTAATCCAGATTACCTCACATTGACATCGTACTTTAATATCTGACTTTGGTATCTGGAATGCTATGTGGAACATCTCTCCAGGATGTCGTGGATTTATGGATGCAATAAAAAGCCCTCCACGACTTATGTCCTTTGCATATCCGAAAAGATGATGACGACTGTTCTCCTCTGTAACTTTAAATACGATTATAGGGTCTCTTAAATACCGTCTTCTGTCTGCATTTTTTTGTGGCTTTTTTGTATCTTCCATGATATAAAAGATATAAATCAGCCTGAATATTATATGAATGTAGTGATAAAATCAAGTCGTTTAAAATACATGGGGGTAGAGACTATATGAAAAATCAGATTGGAAAGAAGAATATTGTATTCGGTTTTGCATTTTTTATTACTACCCTGATACTCGGCATATACCTTGGCTTCCGGGCAACGAGCGGTGACCCTGCATGGGAGGAGAACCCGATGCATGAGATACTCGGCGCTGCACATGCTCATGGGAATCTCGAATCAGTCCTGAACATACTGATTGGTTATATTTTATGCCAGCTCGAAGCGCCTCTGGCTATTATTAAACTTACGAGTATATTGCTGCTCATAGGGGCCATTTTTCACTCCGGTATGCTCTATCTTACAGGGCTCGGGGTTGCTGCTGCCATAAACATTGCACCCATCGGCGCTATTTCCCTGATAATCACAATGGCACTGATGGTCTATCTTACTGTAGTGGGACTTAAAAACCGGTCTTGATAACTAAAAAGGATTCCTTTTAAGACCACTTAATACAGAGATATTATCAAATCCTTTCTGTTGAATAAGGATTTTAAAGACCTCACCCATTCTGCCAGGCATAATAAGATTCTTTATGAGGAGTCTCTGCTTTAATGCCTCTGTCTCTGTATCAGCCCGTGAACCAATAGACTCAATAATCTCACCGATACCTAATCCAAACAGGAAGTGCATCTGGTCTGTAAGGCCAAGAGTCATCATTCCCTCTCCTTCGCCAACTTTAATAAGGGTTGAAAAATCAACATGTGAAGTAATGTCCTGTTCCCCGATGTTTATATATGGATCTTCTATAACCATGTGTTTGTAATAACATAGGAGTGTGCCGGATTTTCTATGAGATGCGTATAGCTCCTCTGCCGGGTACCCATAATCGACTGTAATAGCAAAACCCTTACGAATAGACCTTGCCACCCATCTCATCCATTCCAAGGCCTTGAGATTAACCTCAGCCCGCTGTCCATCTTCAAGGACAATCCCATGACGAATAAAATACCTTATTAGCTCAGGAGTAGAAGGTGAATCAAGAACTTCTATAAAGGAGTTGTCTTTGTAAGACACAAAAACCTCCTTTAACTCCCCTCCCCTCTTTTCAATGATATGGACAGGGAAGGCATCAATAAGTTCATTAGAAAGAAAGCATCCATTAACCCCTGTAGTGAATAATGGGTCTGAATAGTCCGTCCATAGGATATTATGATTAAGTAATCCGGCATTATGCAATCTTGCCTTCTGCAGCCCTTTCATATATTCACTCTCTTCAATAATTATATATTTCAAATTGTTAAAGAAATCCGAATACTCTCTCTTTGCAAAATTCAACATATCAAGACATAATGTACCATCACCGGCGCCCATTTCTACAATAGTAAAGACCATCCCTCCTGAAATATTCCACATCTCTATAATCTGTTTTAATATAATCTCCCCGAAGACCTGATGGACTACCGGTGAGGTGTAATAATCTCCTCTTTTACCTATCTTTACCCCTGGAGAGGAATAATATCCGTACCCCGGGTGATGCAGGGAAAGGTTCATGAAATCAGCAAAGGTAATCTTTCCGGCCTCTGATATCCTGGCTCTAATTATGTCTGTTAGCGTTGTATGATCTTCCATAAGTACTTGACGCATATATCCTATTCTGTATAATAATAAGCTAATTGTCACTGAAAAACATCTAATTGCGGCTATAGTATAATAAGCTAATTTCCTTGAAAAGGATATTATGGAAAAGGATATTAAATTTGAAAAGGCTATGGCAAGGCTTGAGGAGATAGTACAATCTCTTGAAAAGGGGGATATCCCCCTTGAGGATTCTCTGAAGATCTTTGAGGAGGGAATAAGACTATCACAGGTTTGTATGGCTAAATTAGACGAGGCAGAAAAAAAGGTGGAAATATTAATGAAAGATAAAGGAAAGAGTATATTAAAACCCTTTTTACCTGATGTAACTGAAAATAATGATTATAAAAAGCCTGAAGAATAATATTCCCCTAAGTCAATACATCGATAAATATAAGGCGATTATAGAAGAAAATCTCCTCAGGTTACTCGGGCCTTCTGAGATAACCCCTGTCACCCTTTACCAATCAATGCACTATAGCCTCTTTGCCGGAGGAAAGAGGATCAGGTCTATCCTGTGTATTGCTTCTGCTGAAGCAGTTGGCGGGGCAATAGGCGATGTAATTCATATTGCATCTGCTATTGAAATGATACATACATATTCACTTATCCACGACGACCTGCCTTCAATGGATAATGATGATTTGAGAAGAGGAAAACCAACAAATCATAAGGTCTTTGGTGAGGCAACAGCAATCCTTGCAGGAGATGCACTCCTGACGCTCGCATTCACAACCCTTTCAGATATCAGTGTCTTAAGTAATATCCCTCCGGAAAAGGCATTGCATGTTATTAACGAAATTGCCTTATCATCAGGTCATTATGGTATGGTTGGCGGACAACAAATAGATATGGAGTCACAGGGTAAGAGGATAGACATATCAAGCCTTGAACAGATGCATATGAAAAAGACAGGTGCGCTGATACGGGCTTCGGTGAGGTCCGGGGGGATTGTTGGTGGCGCTGCCCCTCCCCGGTTACTCGCATTGACAGAGTATGGGGAAAATATAGGTCATGCCTTCCAGATAGCTGATGATATACTGGATGTTGAAGGCAGAATAGAAGATGTAGGTAAGACCCTAAGAAAAGACCTCGTACAGAATAAAAATACATATCCGGCCATGATAGGATTAGATGAGTCAAAGGCCCTTGAAAAGAGTCTCATAGATAGGGCTATAGAAGCCCTTAATGACTTCGATGAAAGTGCAGACCCATTAAGGATGATTGCAAAATACATAGTGGAGAGGAAAAGATAAGAGACAACGATGAAATATCTGGATACTATTAACAGTCCCAAAGACCTGAAACAGATTCCTCTTGAAGAACTCCCCAATCTGGCAAAAGAGATCAGGGAGAGGATTATAGAGGTTGTATCTAAGACAGGGGGGCATCTCGCATCAAACCTCGGCATAGTAGAACTAACAATAGCTTTGCATTATATATTTGATGCACCGGATGACCTTATAATCTGGGACGTGGGGCATCAGGCCTACGTACACAAGATTCTGACAGGACGAAGGGATAAATTCCATACCCTGAGACAGCATGGCGGCATAAGTGGTTTCCCCAGACCTGATGAAAGCCCGTATGACACATTTAATATGGGTCATTCAGGTACATCCCTTTCAGCCGCTCTGGGAATGTTGGAGGCCAGGGATAAAAAGAAGAGAAAAAATAAAGTAATTGTGGTGATAGGTGATGGTTCAATGACAGCAGGAATGGTTTTTGAGGGGCTTAATCATGCCGGTGACCTTAAAAAAGACATCATTGTAATCCTCAATGATAATGAGATGTCCATATCAAGGAATGTTGGGGCTATATCATCTTATTTAGGCAAGGTCATAACAGGTGAGCTGTACACAAAAGTAAAAAAAGAGACCGAGCAATTGATTAAGAATATCCCCCGCATAGGAGAACCCATGTTAAAGGTCGCCAAAAAGGCAGAGGAATCCGTAAAAGGTCTAATGGGTCCTGGAATGCTTTTCGAGGAGCTTGGTTTTAAATATGTAGGCCCGATTAGCGGGCACAGGTTTGATCACCTCTTCCCTACACTTGAAAATATCAAGAAATTGAATGGCCCTGTACTTGTGCATGTTGTAACAAAAAAAGGTAAAGACTATCCCCCTGCAGAAAGAGACCCGGCAGCATACCATGGTGTTCCGGCATTTGATATAAAGACAGGTTTACCATTAAATAAATCCACCATACCCACGTATACAAAGGTCTTCGGCCAGACAATATCAAAACTTGCTGAAACAAATGAAAAGATTGTTACAATCTCTGCGGCAATGCCTGAAGGAACAGGATTGAGTATTTTTTCAGAGAGATATCCTGACAGGTTTTATGACGTCGGTATTGCTGAACAACATGGTGTTACATTTGCTGCAGGACTCGCATCCGGCGGTTTCCATCCGGTTGTTGCCATATATTCAACCTTCCTGCAAAGGGCGTATGACCAGATCGCCCACGATGTCTGCCTCCAGAACCTCCCTGTCACATTTGCAATGGACAGGGCAGGTCTTGTTGGAGAGGATGGACCAACACACCACGGGACTTTTGATATAAGTTACTTAAGGCATTTACCAAATATAATAATAATGGCGCCAAAAGATGAGGATGAACTGCAGCATATGCTCTACACGTCAGTAAACTACCAGGGCCCATCTGCCATACGATATCCGAGGGGGACAGGTGTCGGCGTTGAACTCAGATCCCATTTCAGGCTTCTTGAAATAGGCAAAGGTGAGATAATATTTGAAGGGAGTGATGTTGCAATCATTGCAATAGGGAATATGGTCTACCCCTCTATTGAGGCAGCAGGTATCCTTAAGAAAAGAGGGATCGATGCAGCAGTGATAAACGCAAGATTTATAAAACCTGTAGATGAGTCTCTTATAATATCTCTGGCCAACAAGTATCATAATATCATAACAGTAGAAGAAGGTGTCCTTGCCGGCGGTTTTGGAAGCGCTGTTTTAGAGACACTTGAGAGAAATAGTTTATCAGATGTTAAAGTAAAAAGGATAGGTCTCCCTGACAAATTTATAGAACATGGATCAATAAAGGAATTGCATAACATTTATGGACTTGATGCCCCCGGGATTGCACAGGATGTCCAGTCATTTTTAAGTATTAAGAATGAAAAACCACTGAGGGGACTATTACGAAACCTGAGACTTTGAAAAAGGTAAAGGTAAGATTGGACACTCTTTTAATAGAACGTGGACTGGTGACAACGAGACAGCAGGCAATAGGTCTTATTCTGTCAGGAAATATCCTGGTAGACGGAATAAAGATTGAGAAGGCAGGGAAGGCAGTTCCTGAAGATGCTGAGATAGTTGTTAAGGAGACTTTGCGGTATGTTGGCAGGGGCGGCCTTAAATTAGAAGAGGCTATAAGGTCTTTTAATCTAAATGTAAAAGATAAAAGTGCAATTGATATAGGAGCTTCCACAGGTGGATTTACAGACTGCCTCCTCCAGCATGGGGCAAAGAAGGTCTATGCTGTAGATGTGGGTTACGGACAGTTACACTGGAGGCTGCGTCAGGACCCCAGGGTTATAAATATCGAGAAGACTCATATATTGAAATTTGACTGGAGACTGATACAAGACCCCATTGATATAGCAACAGTTGATCTCTCTTTTATCTCAGTAACCAGGATATTTCCTGTACTATGTGAACATCTCCAGCAGTCTGCAACTGTAATAATACTGGTAAAGCCCCAGTTTGAGGTGGGTAAAGGCGAAGTCGGAAAAGGAGGCATTGTCCGGAATATGGATAAGATTCAGAAGGCTGTAGATAAAGTGATAAGTCATGCTGTAAAGGCCGGTTTTAAGGTAAGGGGTTTAATCAACTCCCCCATCACCGGTCAGAAGGGAAATATTGAGTATCTCCTGTACATAGAGAAATGAAAACCCCTCACCCTTACCCTCTCCCCTCAGGGGAGAGGGATGGGTGAGGGGAGGATTTTCAGGTGAAATTAACTTAAGCCGTATAATAATGAAA
>Ga0209521_10005335_pt1 | contig 10188 bp, 12 predicted proteins | sample Rifsed19ft4_FD_184016 | JGI IMG/M metagenome (GOLD analysis project Ga0209521, IMG submission 184016) | Soil microbial communities from Rifle, Colorado, USA - sediment 19ft 4 (version 2) | ecosystem: Environmental > Terrestrial > Deep subsurface > Rock core/Sediment | place: Rifle, Colorado... | reverse complement strand
GTGAAGCCTGAAACTGCCTGGAGTCGTGTCGGATTCGTCTCAGGCGCCGGTACTTCTACATCTCCGAAGGATTACCTTTTCCTCGATCAAAACGTTCCCTCCGGGCGTTATGGATATAGAATCAAGCAGGTCGATCATAGCGGCTCAACATCCTACTTCACAGCCGCTGAAGTGGAAATCGGGCTTGCGCCGAAAGAATTGTCACTCGGTTCCAATTATCCCAATCCCTTCAACCCCTCCACGACCATCGAATTCACTCTCCCTGAGAACGGGAAGGCACGTCTCAAGGTCTTCGACATGATCGGGCAGGAAGTCGCCACACTGTTCGATCAGAATGCAGAAGCCGGGAGATTGTATCAAGCCACGTTCTCAGCATCCACGCTCCCCTCAGGACTTTACTTCTATCGCCTCAATTTCGGCGATCAATCGATTGTCAGAAGAATGGCACTGGTAAAATGAGGTTGGCTGTCAGCTCTCAGCTCCCCGCATACGCGGGGACAGCATTCAGCTTTTTTCCCTTTTCCCTTTGCCTTTTTCCGTTTGACTCTTCATTTTGCCCTTTGCCTTTCTTTTTCTTTTGACTTTTTCATTTTGCCTTTCTACTTTTACCTTTTCACTTCTGAGGAATTCCCCCATGGACCGATTCATCATCATCGCGCCCCACACGCTCGAGGGCTGCACCAAAACGCTGCAGCAGATTGAAGCGATGGGTTACATCACCCATTTCGATTGGGGATGCAAAGATGGAGAACATTGCGGGTGGGCAGTCATTGAAGCGGAAAACGCCAAGCAGGCCCTCTTGGTAGTCCCTTCCTCTGACCGCCATTTGGCAAAAGCTGTCAAACTAACGAAGTTCTCTCCTGATGATGTGCGGGGAGCACACTAGGCAATCAGCCGGTTTTTTCACTGACCGGTTCATTGGAAAACTGGTTTCGGCCACAAAACATTCGCCTTCCTTTTGGGGCATATTCTCTCCGATTTCCCTTGACAAGAAACTATTTTCTTCTGTCCTTCGGTTAGGACATTGAAATGGGAGCATGTTTTCCTCGCTCCGGCGATATGATATCGCTCTCCGGGCATTCTCCAATCACCAGAAAGGAGGGTCTCGTCATGAAGCACTTGTTCGACAACCTTTGTCCTCGATGCAAGACAATTATGATTCTTACACATCCGCGCGACCATGCAGTTCCGATCTGGATTTGTCCTGTTTGCGGCAAAACGTGTTCCGTCGCGCTTCCCATGGAAACCGAGGCACTCACCTTCGACAACCCCGCTGAGCGTCTTCCATAGCCCCCGGCGTGAAAGGACTGGCATGCAGAAAACACGACCCAAAACGAAAACAATTCACCACTCCCGATCGAACGGTCGTCGGCGTGCACCCGTCAAGAAGAATTCTGTTCGGTCCGCGCGCACGCAAATTAAGGAACAAGATTTCGAACACTTCAAATCTCTCGTGATAGAAATGAGGGATGAGACAGTGCGTGAGCTTGATGTGTTGAGCGAATCCCTGACGCAGGAAGCCGTCACAATCGGCGAACAGCCGGATGAACCACCAGAGTCGATGCAAACAGTGCTGATGATCCACCGCCAACGCAAATTGCTGCATTCGCTCGAAGCCGCTCTCGTGAGAATCGAGCAACGGACCTATGGCACTTGCTCCTCGTGCGGGAATCCGATCGACAAGGGCCGATTGGAGGCGATTCCCTATGCAACACTGTGTGTTGAATGCGGCAGGGGGAAGCAGGAATAGGTGGAGTATTTGAGTTGTGCTTGCCCGCCGAAGCCGTTGTTTGGCGAAGGCGGGGAGTAGACGAGAGAGGTAGTAACGATTCAACGAAGCAACGAGACAACGAGGGGAACGAAGCAACGGTGGATTTCTTGATGTCTCGTTACCCCGCCCTTCGCTGATTCGTTGATTCGTTGGTTCGTTGAGTCGTTGGTTCGTCCATATCTGTTATAGCTTAGTAGAAATGTCATGTTTTTGTGCTTAGTAGAAATGTCATGGTGGAAGAAGTAGTGTTTTTTGTTTTGAAGCAAGGATCCTTTGTCGTTGAGATCGATGGAAGCGTGCCTTTCCGATTGTTCCCCGCCGCCACGGGTGGGCATCGCTCGGGGGGTGAGGAGATTGTGGGTGTTGTGGACGTGATCGCAAGGGTTGAAAGGCCAGTTCATGTTCATGGTAGAAAATGTGGAGAGAGCCATCGAGCCAATGCCGAACGGTTACCGAGCTGCGTGGTGGCGGTAGTGGGGCATCGCCCAAGCGTTGGAGCTGGATGAATTGCGCATTGAGGGTAATGGTGTAATCGTTATAAACACTCCGTTGGGTCTCAAAGCAAAAGATGTTGCGCAGGTCGATACCAGTGCTGGGGCGGTGAACATCACGGAGTCGACTTTCAGCAAACCGCCTGTTATGATCCTTTAGGTAGTGTTGATCCAGAAAACGGTTGGCGTCGTCGATCATGGAGATGTTGTGCTGTCGTAAGGCTTTGATGAGTCTGTCTTGGTGAGTACGATTAGAACGTTCCACCCTTCCCTTGGCTTGCGGAGATCGGGCATAGATCAGTCGAACACCAAGCTTGGAGAGAGCTCGTGCAACATCAGTTTGGCAATGATGCTTATTGTGATACACCGATCCACGATCGCAATAAAACTCCTGTGGAATGCCATAACGCTCTACATAGGCGCAAAGAGTTACCAGAACGTCGGAAGTGTTCTCTGAGGGAGCGAAGCGCAAGAACAAGCGGCCGGATGCGTCGTCAATGGTTACCAGAAGACAACAGGCTGGCCCACGGCCTTCAAACCAGTCGTGAAAGCTCCCATCGAACTGCACCATTGCGCCGATGGCTTCCCGCCGTTCCCGTTTACGCCGATGCCGGCGGACTGAACGAGCACCAGCCCACAAGGCGGCGCTTTTTAACCAACGTCGAACAGTATCAGAGTCAATCTCCAGATCATGATGCTCTAAAAGCATCTCAGAGAATAACGTCGGTCCATAGTCACCGTAACGTTCCTGGTAAAGCTGCAGAACCTGGTCCTTGACATCTTGGGCATAGCCCCGGTTCGACGGTCTTCCACGAAGCTTGTGGATCAGCCCCTGATCGCCTTGGGTCTTGTGTCGCCACAACAAGCGATACATCTGTCGCTCGCTGATCCCAAGGCTCTCTGCAGCCTCGGCAACCGTTGTATCACGATGCTTAATCCGGGTAACAACTTGGAGTCGTTGTCGTTCCGTTGTGCTCATCTGCAGGACCTCCGGCATATCGGGTTCCTCCTAGTTGGTCGAGAATCCCAAAATGCATTATCCTGACACTTCTATCGAGCACAAACCCTGACATTATTAATAAGCTATTACAATTGGTTCGTCCATATCCCCTGCTGCCCTTGACTTTCCCTCTCCCCTTCCCTACCTTAGTCGAGATTCTAACAGGGGAAGAGTACCGCATGACAAAGGGGTAGTACAAGAAAACTCGCGTTGTTTCGCTGCACCATTCAATCATTGTCCAAGCGACCTCCCAAGGAACGCGAATCATGGAAAAACTCTCCCGCTACTTTCCGCTGGCAGCTCTCCTCGCTCTCCTACTCTTCTTTCTTCTGTTCATCTATTCCAACAGCCGGTTGAATGAAGCAATTGATCGCCTTCACGCGGCAGAGAAGAAGATCGACGAGACTCTGCTGACTCTCACATCGGCAAAAACGACCATTGACACGGTTCAGAAGGACCTTGTTGCGTTCGGAACATATGTCAAGGATATCCAGGGAAGAGTCGAGATCATGGATCTGACTCAGAGGGCGGAGGACGAGCAATTCAGGAGCCAAAGGTCAAGGATCAAAGTGAGGCTGAAGGAATTGTACAGGGACGTGGAAAGTACCGGACGGGAGCTTCCTGAAATCCCGATTGTTGAAACAGAGAAAAAAACAGTAGGCAGGATACAGTAAGGAGTAGGCAGCAAGCGCCAAAGAATGTTTGAAGACGTGGGAAACACTGACAACTACAACCGATAACTACCATGAGACTCTCAACATCAACTTCGACCCTTGTCTTTCTTCTTCTGTTCCCTCTGATCACCCTTGGTCAGCCGAAGGTTTTTTCCGACGGGGGGACAATTCAGAGCGTCCTTTTCCTTGCCGGGGACCTTGTGGACATTCAGTGCGATAGCGTGTTCGTGCTGAATAAGCTCACATTCCGCCGGTACGATTCGGCGTATCGGGATCTCAGGAAAAAGGGCACCAGCATTTCGGGCCTGATGAGTGCCTATGACGAGATTATTACCTTACAGGAAAACAGGTTGAGAGAACAAACCAGAAATTATGAGGAATTGCGCACGCAGTTTTCGGCACTCACGTCGGAGACCCGGGAACGGATTTCGGATTCTTCCGCGCGGCTTGGTTCCGCCGTCGCCTCGATGGAGAATCTCAACCGGGATCTGATCGAAACAAAGAAACTCCTCGGGGAGGCGAAAGCGATCATAGAGGCCGAACAACGAGGCCTGAATCTTGAAAAGCTGCTTTGGGGATTCGGTGGAGTCGCCGTCGGAATTGTTGTTGGTGTGGTTATCTCAAACTAGCCCCTTGGAAGTTGAACATTGATCGTTGAATATTCGACATTGTCATTTCATCCAGGGTAAAAAAGACAACACTCAATATTCAATGTCCAATGCAGAACGCAAAAGGCCTGCCAAACCGGAACCTACCTCATGACCTTCAACACGACCGAAGCGATCGAAATCCTCTCTCGCACACCGGGCATACTGAGAGCGATGCTCTCCGGATTGTCCGACAGTTGGATAAAGACAAATGAAGGGGGCAAAACGTGGAGCCCCTTCGATGTCGTGGGCCACTTGATTCACGGTGAGGAAACCGATTGGATCCCGCGCCTGAAAATCATCCTTGAATCCGGCGAGTCAAAGCCGTTCTCCCCCTTCGACCGTCAGGCACAATTTGACAAGAGCAAAGGAAGGTCGTTGGGCGAACTTCTGGACGAATTCGGGAAACTTCGGATGGAAAATATTGCCACTCTGAAGCAGATTTTCGCCAAAGGAATCGAGCTGGACCGACGCGGGACGCATCCTGAGTTGGGCTCTGTCACGATCCGCGAATTGATCGCAACATGGGTGGTGCACGACCTCGACCATCTTGCCCAAATTAGCAGAGTCATGGCAAACCGGTACGTTGATGATGTGGGACCATGGAGGAAGTATTTGGGGATTTTAGAACAAAAAAGAGTCAAGAAAGGAACAAAGTAAAGAACCAGTCAGACATACATTCACCGCATTTACAATTTGCTGTCCACCTTTTCATTTTCCCCCGGGGGTGTTATGGTAACGCAGACCGACAGTCTCGTCATTCTCATCCTGGTCATCGCGCTCACGATGATTTGGCATAGGATCTCGAAAAGCTGGAACCGAAAAAGATTCCACTAAGACCCGAAGAAACGTACTGCTCAGAAACGCGCAATTGAATATTGCACTGGGTTTCGGTAGCTTTGATCCCAGCGGTATGCAGGTGCCGGGATTGGAACAACCATATGAATCTTCTTATCATTGGCGCAACTGGAGGTACTGGACGTGCCCTGGTGGAACAAGCTTTGGCTCAAGGCCACACGGTAACCGCGTTTGTCCGTAATCCGGAAAAAGTAAAGACCTCCCATGAGCGCCTTTCGATTGCCCGCGGCGATGTTCTTGACCCCGAATCAGTTGAATCGGCCGTTCGCGGAAAGGATGCCGTCCTTTCAGCCCTCGGACACAAGCGCTGGTTCATCAAGACCTCCATCCTCTCCGATGGAACAAAGAACGTCATCGCTGCCATGGAAAAGCATGGCGTGAAGCGATTCGTTTGTGAAACCACCCTGGGGATCGGAGACAGAAGAGGACGACTTGGTTTGTACTACACTCTGTTTGTCGGGATTTTCATTGTCTACTTCTATTTTCGGGACAAAGAGCGACAGGAGGAACTGATTAAGACGAGCAAGCTCGACTGGATCATCGTGAGGCCGGGCCGACTCACCAACGGCAGGAAACGAGGCTCCTACCGGCATGGTCTCGATCTTGGGAGCCTGATTTTCACATTGAGCATTTCACGCGCCGACGTTGCTGATTTCATGCTGAAGCAACTTACCGATAATTCCTACCTTCGAAAAACACCCGTTGTGGTTTATTGAAGATTGTTCCAGGGATGAACACTGAAGGCCGACTGCCTTCAGCCAGAATGAACCAAGGAATGAAAGCATCCTTTTTCATGGTCGGACAAGCAAATCCAAGAAGGAATGAAGCGATCGTAGAAATCTTTCGTTCAGGTCGCGCTCTGTACCTTTTTCCTCTGACTTTGCTGCTCATGCTGGCGACGGCAGGCTTTACAGAGGAATTCTTTTTCCGCGGGATCTGAACACGCTGCCTGCAATGACGATGTTCAGGATCGGCGGATCCTGATCAACGGGTGCCATGGACTATGACCGATCAAGACAACAAGAATGACAGGAAACTCTTTCTCATCAGGACCGTTCATACGCTTATTTGGATCTTCTTTGTAAGCGTTATTGCGTATGTCGTCTATGCAGGGGTAATCGACAGGATTACATCAAGCGTGTGGATTGCCATTGGGCTCGTTGTGTTTGAGGGGATCCTTTTGCTCATCAACGAAGGGAAATGCCCTCTCACTCTGATTGCCAGCCGGTATACGGATAAAAGAGAGGATAACTTCGACATATTCCTGCCGAACTGGCTCGCAAGAAACAACAAATTCATTTTCACAGCCATTTTTGCAGTGGGGGTTGTTTTGGTGGTGTGGAGGGTGGTGGGATAGTTTGGAGTGATGTATCCGGCTTAGATCGAATCTTTCTCCACCAACAGTCTATCGCAAATTGTATGGCTTAGCGTCTCACGGTGCCTTTTGCCATACCTGATCAAAACACTTCCGTCGACCGGTTCAACCGATTCTATTCTGATTCTCAACCCCAGATGTAGCTGACGGCTGCTTAAGAACTTAAGAAACTCGGCAGACGCGTTTGCAACCGAGCGGAGCGTCACCGCCTCACCCGCTTTGCAGCTGCTGAGTCGATGGTATGAAGCTCGTTCCAGCTTTCCATCCTTATCAGGAATAGCCTCGCCATGTGGATCGATCGTTGGAAAGCCTAGCATGCTGTCCATCCGCTCGAAAAAATGGGGAGCTTGCACATGTTCTATCTGTTCGGCAATGTCATGCACCTCGTCCCACCGGAAGCTCATCTTGTCAACAAGAAACAACTCTATAAGGCGATGCTTGCGGATGATCAGGAGCGCTTCCCGTCTCCCTTTTTCAGTCAGCTTGAGGGGTTTGTAGGACCGGTAGGAAACAAGTCTCTTTCTTGCCAGCTTCTTCATCATGCTGGTAACAGTGGACATCTTGATTTCAAGCTTCTTCGCGAGTGCACTGACTGTGACTTCCCTCGACTCCCCCGTCAGTGTCAGCAACGCCTTAAGATAGTTTTCCTCAGTGAGCGATTCCATAAGATCAATATACAAAGAAAATCTATTAATCGAACATGAGAGCTTGACTTTCATCGATTGTATTGTTAGATTATTCTAACTTCATAGTTTGAATATCAAAACAACGTCTATCTGTAGAAGGAGAGGGGAATGAAACGAGCGTATGCCGTTGCGATAGCAGGTGCGGCGGTTCTTATGATCATCTTCATATCGTGCGAAAAAATGGAGCCCGTTGCGCCGGCATCGGATGAGGTCCTGGATGGACCCCTGGAAAGCCTGACGTATGCGCAACGTGCACAACATCTGCGCGGTGACATAGCTTTCTTTGCTCCTTTTACTCCGCAGACAGGACTTGGGCCGGTCTTTGTAGCCACGAGCTGCGGTAGTTGCCATGCAGGTGACGGTAAAGGGCATCCGTTTACGACTCTTACCCGTTTTGGACAAACCGATAGCACCGGAAATCACTTCCTCGATCAGGGTGGTCCACAACTGCAAAACAGAGCGATACCGGCACACACGCCCGAGCAAATCCCTGCAGGAGCTACTTTTGCACGATTCACTCCGCCCATCAACACAGGGCTGGGATTCCTAGAAGCGGTTTCAGATGCAGACATCCTGGCCATGGCAGATCCAGGCGATGCAAACGGAGATGGTATCCGGGGTGTTCCACATTGGATCGGCCTTCCGTCATACGTGATTCCCAGACCTGGAGCCCTCACCCAAGGTGGAAGATACATCGGTCGCTTTGGAAAAAAAGGGAGCGTCTACAATCTTCTGCAGCAAACGGCGACTGCCTATAATCAGGACATGGGCATAACATCAGACTTTGAACCCATAGATGCTCACTCGAACAATCCCGTTGATCCCGAAGTGGCGACCAATGTTGTTCACGATGTGGTGTTCTACCTGCAGACTTTGAAAGCCCCCATCCAGCGTGGTCCAACGGATCCTGAGGTGGCAGCGGGCAAGCAGGTTTTCACCTCGATCAACTGTGCGGGTTGTCATAAAACGCAGCTTACCACCGGCTATTCGAGTTTCGCTGCATTGTCCAACAAGACGTTTTCTCCCTACACTGATCTGCTCTTGCACGATATGGGACCCGGCTTGGATGACCATTACACGGAAGGCAGCGCGAGAACCAATGAATGGAGGACAGCACCATTGTGGGGCCTCGGGCTTGCACCAAACTCCCAGGGCGGACAGTATTTCCTGCTTCATGATGGCCGAGCGCACAGCATCGAGGAAGCTATCCTTCTGCATGGCGGAGAAGCCACAAACAGTGTGAACGCGTTCAAACAACTCTCTCCCGTCGCGAAACAGCAGCTCATCAAGTTCCTGGAAAGCTTATAAGGCATGAAGAGAAGAGATTTCATCAAGGCAAGCTGCATATCCTGCCTTGCCGGCGGTCTGAGTCTATCCATTCTGGAGAGCTGTAGCGCAACAAGAATGACCACGGGATCGATTCTTGGCTCCGATCTGATAATTCCTCTCGCAGATTTTGAAATGAAACAGGGTAACCGGACGCAGTTCACACAGTACGTCATTGTGCACAATGATACTCTGCAATATCCGATTTGCGTGTACCGTTTTGGCGAACATGAATACAAAGCAATCTGGATGCGATGCACTCATCAGGGCACCGAACTGCAGGTGTTTGGCGAAAGGCTGGAATGCCCGGCTCACGGAAGCACGTTTGATAACGAAGGCAGAGTCCTCCATGGTCCGGCCGCTATCAACCTGAGAACATTTCCGGTAACAATAGAAAACAACCAACTGAAAGTCTCCCTTCGATGAAACTACGAACCTTTCTTGTTGTGCTTGTCTCGTTGTTGCCTTTTTACAGACATGTCGAAGCACAGATCGACACCACGTTGCTGAGACATATTCCGAAGGATAGTGGGGGACAGGCTTTGAATATGGACGCTGTGTACAGTCGTTCATTCCTGAAGGTCGGGAAGTTGCCAATTTCAGTCGGCGGTTATATGGAGGCCAACTGGCAACATTTTGGAAGCGACGGCGTCTCGGATGGACATCAGTTTCAGTTCAGAAGGTTCACTTTGTTTCTGTCATCCAGCATTTCGGAACGAATCAAATTCCTGTCTGAACTTGAATTTGAAGACGGGGCAAAAGAGATTTCGGTTGAATTTGCGGCATTGGATATCGAGTTGGATCCCCTTCTGAATCTACGAGGTGGGATGATCCTCAATCCCATCGGGGCATTCAACCAGAATCATGATGGGCCAAAATGGGAATTCGTCGACAGGCCCATAGCTGCCACCCAGATGTTGCCTGCTACCTGGAGCAACGCAGGTTTTGGGCTTTATGGAAAAGAGTACTTCGATCGCTGGTTGTTTGGGTATGAAATCTATTTGTCGGGAGGCTTTGACAACTCCATTATCGAGAATGTGGAGAACAAGACGTTCCTTCCGGCAGCGAAAGAAAACCCTGAGCGGTTTGAGGAGATTGCCAGCGGCGAACCTTTGATAACGGGAAAAGTTGCCGTTGGCCATGATGTATTCGGTGAGGTAGGCTTATCCTACATGGGAAGCGTTTACAACAAATACCAGGATGATGGTATCATTCTTGATCACAAGCGCCGGTGCGATGTTTTTGCAATTGACTACAATACCAGGCTCCCGGGAATCGACACCCGCATCGTTGGCGAATGGGGGTGGATCTTCGTCGACGTCCCGCGTACATACTCGCAACAATTTGGCAACAGACAACA
>Ga0209521_10005331_pt1 | contig 10191 bp, 10 predicted proteins | sample Rifsed19ft4_FD_184016 | JGI IMG/M metagenome (GOLD analysis project Ga0209521, IMG submission 184016) | Soil microbial communities from Rifle, Colorado, USA - sediment 19ft 4 (version 2) | ecosystem: Environmental > Terrestrial > Deep subsurface > Rock core/Sediment | place: Rifle, Colorado... | reverse complement strand
CCTGGCGCTCGATCTGAAGGCTCGCAGCATCCGCATCCAGGCGCCCATACCGGGCGAGGCGTACGTGGGGATCGAGATCCCCAACACCGCGTTTGACCTGGTCACCCTCAAGGAGGTGCTCGCGTCGAGCAACTTCGAGGAGGCCGCAGATCGCAGCAAGCTCGCCTTCGGGCTCGGCCAGGACGTCGCCGGTCAGCCGTTCAGCGCCGATCTGGCGCGCATGCCGCACGTGCTCATCGCCGGTGCCACCGGCTCGGGCAAGAGCGTCTGCGTGAACGCCATCATCTGCTCGCTGCTGATGCGCGCCACACCGACCGAGGTGAAGCTGATCCTGATCGACCCCAAGCGCGTCGAGATGGCCCAGTACAAGGGGATCCCGCATCTGCTCTGTGAGGTGATCGTTGATAACGACAAGGCGGTCAACGCCCTGAAGTGGACGGTCGGCACCATGGATAGCCGGTACCACGAGTTCTCGCAGCGCGGTGTCCGCAACATCACCGGCTATAACGAGGCCCTGCGGCCCGGCGAGCCGCGGATGCCATACATCGTGGTGATCATCGATGAGCTTGCCGACCTGATGATGGTCAGTGCCTACGAGGTGGAGGCCACCGTCACGCGTATCGCGCAGCTCGCCCGGGCAACCGGCATCCACCTCGTGGTGGCCACGCAGCGACCCTCGGTGCAGGTGATCACCGGCCTGATCAAGGCAAACATCCCGTCACGGATCGCGTTCGCCATGACCAGTGGCGTGGACTCGCGCACGATCCTGGATGCCGTCGGCGCAGAGGACCTGCTCGGGCGCGGCGACATGCTCTACCAGCCGATCGACGCGCCGCGAGCTGTGCGCCTGCAGGGGGTGCTGGTGACCGACGCGGAGATCGAGACGCTGGCGCGACACTGGCGAGCCCAGGGCGGGCCGAGGTACCGCCCGGAGATCACCGCCCCCAAGCGTGACGGCAAGCCCGGTGGCCGCCCCGGCGAGGAGGGTGACGACACAGATCCCCTCTATTCACAGGCGAAGGACATCGTCCGGCGCTCCGACAAGGCATCGGCCTCGCTGCTCCAGCGGCGGCTGCGAGTGGGATATGCCCGGGCCGCGCGGATCCTCGACCAGATGGAGGACCGCGGCATCGTTGGGCCCGCTGATGGAAGCCGCTTCCGCGAGGTCCTGATCACCCCGGATGGCTGGGGAGGCGAGGTGGGTCCGGACGAGGCCGACGAGTGACCTCTCGCGAGCCGACCCGGCTCGGGGAGGTGCTGCGGGCCGCCCGGGAGGCCAGGTTCATCGACCTGCCGCGCGTGGAGCGCGATACCAAGATCCGGGTCCGATACCTCGTCGCCCTGGAGAACGGCGACTATCGCGAGCTGCCGGGGGCGGTCTACACTCGCGGATTCCTGCGCAACTACGGGATCTACCTCGGTCTTGACCCGGAGTACCTGATCGACCTGTACCGCCTCGAGGCGGGCACCCCCACCGAACGGCGCGTCGCCCCCACCGCACCGCAGCCGGTCAGCCAGCGGCAGGGCCGCCCCCTGGTGATCAGCTCGGGAGCGGTCGCAGCCGTCATCCTGACCGCCATGGTCGGGCTGTTCGTGATCTACCTGGCCGGGGAGTTCATCACCTTCGCCCGCACGCCGGAGCTGCGGATCACCGACCCCGCCACCGACCTGGCCGCGTTCAGCGGGACGGAGTACACGATTCACGGCGTGACCGAGCCCGACTCGACGGTCACCGTGGACGGTCTGCGCGAGAACCCGACCGTCACCGCCGCCGCCGACGGCTCGTTCGCCATCACCATCGGGCTCGTCCCGGGCGCAAACGTGATCACGCTGGTCGCGAGTGATCCCCTGACTGGGCGCGACAGCGCGGAGGTGCGCCGCTCCATCACCGTGGTCGGCGTGGATCCCAGCAACGCACCCGAGGGCGCCGTCGTGATCTCCGAACCTGCCGACGGCCAGCCTGTCTCTCCCGGCGGCGTGGAGGTGAGCGGGCGGGCCGCGGCCGGTGCTGCGCTGCGGCTCAGCGTCGCATTCGTGGATGTCGCGCCGGCGACCTTCAGCATCGTTGCGCTGAGCGGTGTCGTCATGCCCCTTCCTGGCGATCCGCCGGCGGCGCCGGGGGCACAGGAACTGCTCGCCAACGCAGCCGGCCGATGGAGCGCCACGCTGCAGCTCGCGCCGGGCACCTGGGATGTGTCGGTCGAGCCGGCCGATGGCGCGGCGGCAGCGTCGGCACGCCGGATCGTGGTCGCGGCGGGTCCGGGCCTGTCCGGCCTGCTCAGCGTCGCCGGGGGACGCTCGTACCTTGAGATCGACGAGGATGGGACGCCCAAGGCTGAGATCTCCGGTCGCGAGGCCGAGGCGGGATCAAGCATCGAACTGACGGCCGATGGGTCGCTGCGGATCCGGGTCGGCAACGCCGGCGCGGTATCGCTCACCATCAACGGCGTGCCCCTGCCGCGCATGGGAGGCGCCGGTGCCGTCGTCGAGTGGCTCATCACCGCGGTGCCGTGAGCGTATGCGACGCGCTCGGGCGGCCGGTCGTACGAAGATAGCGGAGAGCACCGGGAGGCAACCATGGCCGACTCATCGTTCGATGTCGTGAGCGACTTCGACCAGCAGGAGCTGGTCAACGCGCTCGACCAGGTCCGCCGCGAGGTGGGCACCCGCTTTGATTTCAAGGGCGCCAGGATCTCGCTGGAGCTCGGCAAGGGCGAGCTCATCCTGCTTGCCGATGATGAGTTCAGGGCGGCATCGGTCAAGGACCTGGTGCAGACCAAGGCCGTGCGCCGTGGCCTGTCGCTGAAGGTCTTCGACTGGGGCAAGCTGGAGCCCGCCGCCGGCGGCACGGTGCGACAGCGCATCGGTCTGCATCGCGGCCTGACCCCTGAGCAGGCCAAGGAGATCAGCAAGATGATTCGCGACCGGTTCCCAAAGGTCAAACCGGTCATCCAGGGGGACGCGGTCCGCGTTTCCGGCAAGAGCAAGGACGACCTGCAGGGGGTGATCACCCACCTGCGCGACCTCGATTACCCGGTCGCGCTGCAGTTCTCCAACTACCGATGAGCGGACCCGATCAGCATGACCTGGCGGCGGCGGCGCTGGAGTTGGGCGACGCGCTGCGTGAGCGTCGCTGGCACCTGGCCACGGCCGAGTCTTCGACCGGCGGCCTGATCGGACACGCCATCACCGCCGCCCCCGGCGCCAGCGACTATTACGCTGGCGGCGTGATCTGCTACTCGAACCAGGCCAAGGAGGTCGGGCTGGGCGTTCCCCACGAGCTGATCGTCGAGCACGGTGCCGTCTCGGCGGAGGTGGCATCGGCCATGGCGGTCGGTGCCGCGCACCGGTTCGCAGTCGAACTCGGGGTGAGCGTCACCGGGATCGCCGGTCCGGACGGCGGCAGCGAGCACAAGCCAACCGGAACGCACTTCGTGGGCATCGCGCTGCGCGGCTATCCACCGCGCGTCGAGCGGCACACCTTCGGGCACGACCGCGAGGGGAACAAGGCGGCCGCTGCGCTCGTGGCGCTCAGCCTGGCCCGCGACGCGGTTCTCGCCGCGGCCGGGGAGGGGTAGGGCACCGATGGTGCGCGCCGGCGAGCGGATTCACCTGGTCGGGGCCGCCGGCTCGGGTGCGGCGGGCGTTGCGCTGCTGCTGCACCACGCCGGCGCGCTGATCGACGGATGCGACGCCGACACGCCGTCGCCGTACACGCCGCCGCTCGAGGCCGCCGGGATTGCCGTCCTGTCGGGCCACGACCCTGCGCACCTCGCCGGCGTCGATCGCGTGGCGATCAGCCCCGCCGTGCGCGTCCACCCCGACCTGCCCGAGCTGGCCGCCGCGTTGGTGGCGGGGATCCCGGTCGTCCCGTGGCAGGCGCTGCTCGGCGAACTGATGGCCGCGCCGGGGCGGATCGGTCTGGCGGTGACCGGGACGCACGGCAAGTCGACCACCACCGCGCTGCTCGGCCACCTGCTGATCAGCGCCGGGATGGACCCGACCGTCGAGGTGGGCGCTTTCATCCCGGCGTGGGGTGCCACCGTGCGTCCCGGTGCGGGAGCGCCTTTCGTCGTCGAAGCAGACGAATTCGGCGACAACTTTCTCCACTACCACCCCGCCGGCGCGGTGGTCACCAACGTCGAGATGGACCACCCTGACTATTTCGCCGATCGAGAGGCCGTGCTCGACTCGATGGAGCGTTTTGTGCGCGGAATGGGGGAGGATCCGCGACTTGGCGGGCGCCTGCTGCTCACCACGGCCGCCGACAGCGGCTCCCAGGCGCTCCTGGAGCGGCTTGGGAGCTGGCAGGGGCGCGTGGTGCGGTATGGGCCCGGTGGCGAGGTCGAGGCGCGCAGCGTGGCGCTCACCGCGGGCGGGACCGAGTTCGAGCTCTTTGGCGAGCGATTCCGCTCACCGCTGGCCGGTGAGCACAACGTGCTGAACGCCACGGCGGCGCTCACCCTGGCGCGCGAGCTCGGCGCGCCACCTCCCGCCCTGGTTGCCGGACTGCACAGCTTCCCCGGAGCCGGTCGGCGGATGGAGCTGATCACCGATACTGCCGGCGTGATCGTGTACGACGACTACGGGCACCACCCGACCGAGGTGCGCGCCACGCTGGCCGCCATGCGCCAGAAGGTCGGGCAGCGACGCCTGTGGGCGGTCTTTGAGCCACACATGTACTCCCGGACGGCATTGCTGCTCGACGAGTTCGCCACCGCGTTCACGGCCGCCGACGAGGTCGTCATCGCCGACATCTTCGCTTCGCGCGACAGCGACGAGGCGATGCGTGCCACCTCGGCCGAACATCTCGCCGATGCCATCGAGCGCACGTCCGCGGTGCCCGCCATCGCCACCGGCGACGTCGACGCCACCGCTTCCTACGTGGCCGAGCACCTTCGACCGGGGGACGCGGTGCTCGTGATGGGCGCAGGGAGGTCGTACCGCATCGCCCGTGGACTCGCGGACGCCCTGGCGAGGGGAGTGCTCACCGCGCCGCGGAGCCTGAACGACCGATGAGCGGACCGCGGACCGCCATCATCGGTTTGGTGCTGGCCCTGGCGGTGGCAGTCCTGCAACAGGGGCTCGTGCGTCTGGTCGACGCATCGGGCGCCAAGGAGCAGCCAGCGGTGCTGCTCGTGCTCTTGCTCTCGGCGTTCCTGGGCCTGCTCGCCGCGGTGGCGACCCGCGCGATCCGCCTGCCCGGGGCGATGGCACCCACGGTGCTGGTGCTCGCCTGGGTCGCCGTGCCCCCGATCCTTGGGGCCATCCCCTCGGCCGCCACGCAGTACTTCGCCGGCGACGCCGCTCTGACCGCGGCCGAAGCGGGGGCGCTGGTGGTCGCGGTCCTTGCTGCGACCGTGACGCTCATCGTGTCCGGGAAGCCGGATTGAAGGCCAGGCCGACGTGCGCGGTCGGATCGTTGCACCCGCAATCATAGTGTGCGAAGGTACCGGCACAAGGAGCCTGCATGCCAGCCGTCACCGTCGCCGATAGCACCGCCCTGCCACGCGTACCCGCGCCGGATCCGGTGCTGGCACACGTCCGCCCGGTGAGAGCCGTGACGACCGCCCCGCGCGGATTCGAGGGGGAGGGTTTTCCGGTTCGCCGCGCATTCGCCGGAGCGGACCTGGCCGACCTCGACCCGTTCATCCACCTCGACCAGATGGGCGAGGTGGAATACGCGCCGGGGGAGCCGAAGGGGACCCCGTGGCACCCGCACCGCGGCTTCGAGACGGTCACCTACATGATCGACGGCACGTTCGAGCATGCCGACTCGAATGGGGGTGGGGGAGTCATCACCAACGGCGACACGCAGTGGATGACGGCCGGAGCGGGGATCCTGCACATCGAGAAGCCGCCCGAGGCGCTGGTAGTAAGCGGCGGGCTGTTCCACGGCCTGCAGCTGTGGGTCAACCTGCCGCGCGCCCAGAAATGGTCGCCCCCGCGCTACCAGGACATCCGCGCCGCTCAGGTCGGCCTGTTGGCCTCCCCCGACGGGGGAGCGCTCATCCGCGTCATCGCCGGTGAGGTGGCCGGTCAAGCCGGTCCCGGATCGACCTATACGCCGATGTCGATGATCCATGCCACGCTCAGCCCGGGGGCACGCCTCGACCTGCCCTGGCGAGCCGACTACAACGCGCTCGTGTACGTCCTGGCCGGCCAGGGCAACGTGGGGGCCGAGCGGTGGCCGATTCAGGCCGGTCAGCTCGCGGTCTTCGGCGAGGGCAATGTCATCAGCATGGCTGCCAGCGCCTCCCAGGAGAGCCGCAGTCCCAACCTGGACGTGATCATCCTCGGCGGCCGCCCCATTCGCGAGCCCGTTGCCTGGATGGGCCCGTTCGTGATGAATACGCGCGAAGAGGTGCTCCAGGCGTTCACCGACTACCAGGCCGGCCGGCTCGGCAGCATTCCGGCTGCACACGGCGCCCCGACCACGCTCCAGGAGTCTCCCGGTCCGACCGATCCAGCCCCGTAGCTGACGGCGCCCCCGACTCTGATATCACATAACATCTCTTTGCGGAAGTGCTGGCAGAGGACGAACGGGTGTCTGGTCATGACCCGATCGGGCCTCTCCGCATTCGCCCAGCAGCGGCGTAGCGTGCCGACATGCGCACTTCATATCTTCCCGTCGCTACCTTGGCGGCCATTGCCGGCGGCATCGGCCTCATGGTCGCCGGCTCGCTGATCGCCACCGAGGTGGGCTCACTCATGGTCGGCTACGGCCTGCTGGTCGGACTCGCCGGCGCCTACCTGGGGGCTGGACTGGCCATCAGGGAACGGGTGCGGCGTGCCAGAGCGGGGCGCAGAGCGCCGGCGAGGGTGCAATCGCTGCTCGGCCGGCGCGTGTTCTAGAGTTCAATCCCCCACTGCACGCGGGCGGTGAGCACGAATAGTACAGGCGTTCTCATGTCGGCGTCGGCGAGAACCTTCGCCACCGCGCGCCGCGAGTCGCTCATTCAGACCCCGTGGCGGCGGCCATCACCTCGGCGGCGATCGCATCGGGCAGGTGGCCTGAAAGACGGACGCCCGCGTCGGTATAGCGCTCCGTGACGTCGCCGGCGGCCTTCGCGCGGGCCACGAGCTCACCGCGCGCCCATGGCACCACCGCGTCGACCGCGGTCATCCGCTCACGAAGCACCGTGGCGACGCACTCCAGGAGCTCGTCGAGCCCCTCGCCGGTAGTCGCACTGACCAGGACGACCCGTTCGTCTGCAGGCCGCGGCGCCGCCCGCAGATCTGCGTCGAGCAGGTCGATCTTGTTGAAGGCACTGATGCGCGGCTTATCCCCCGCCCCCAGCTCGGACAGGACGGCCTGTACCGCCTGCTGCTGACCGATGAAGTCGGGGTCCGCGGCATCCACCACCTCGATCAGCAGATCCGCGCGCAGGACCTCCTCGAGCGTCGCCCGGAACGCCTCTACCAGGTCGTGCGGTAGCTTGTTGATGAAGCCCACCGTGTCGGTCATGACGATGCGCTGCCCGGACGGCAGCATGACCTGGCGGCTGGTGGGGTCGAGGGTGGCAAACAGGATGTTGGCGACGTAGACGTCCGCGTCGGCGAGGGCGTTGAGCAGCGTGCTCTTGCCCGCGTTGGTGTACCCCACCAGGGCCACGGTGCCCACCTCGGAGCGGTCCCGCTGTCGCGACGCGGTGGCGCGCTGGCGTTTCACGTCCTCCAATTCGGCTCGGACCTTCTTGATCTTCTCGCGGATGAGGCGTCGGTCGGTCTCCAGCTGACTCTCACCGGGTCCCCGCGTTCCGATCCCGCCGCCCGTGCGCGACAGGTGCGTCCACATCCTGGTCAGGCGGGGCAGGTGGTATTCGAGCGCCGCCAGCTCAACCTGGAGACTCCCCTCTCGTGTCCGTGCGTGGCGGGCGAAGATGTCGATGATCAGTGCGGAGCGATCGAGCACCTTGCAGTCGAGCAGCGTCTCCAGGCCGCGCTGTTGGTTCGGGGCGAGCTCGTCGTCCACGATCAGCACGTTGAAGTCGGTCGCGGCCTTCTCGTCCACCAGGTCGGCCGCCCGCCCCTTCCTGAAATACCACGCCGGGTCGGGGTGACGGCGCTGCTGGGATGCTCTGCCCACCACCACGGCCCCGGCTGTTTCTGCCAGTGCCGCGAGTTCGGCCAGGCTGCGCTGCACCGGCCAGCGGCCGTCCCCCGGCACGTCCAGGCCGATCAGGAAGGCGCGCTCCTCGGGTGCGGTCAGCTCGATCAGGCGCGGGCGTTCAGGCATTGGTCTTGCAGCATGGTAGCCCAACCCGGGGTGAGCTCCGCGCAGCGCACATCCTCTTGGTCAGACGGTACTTTTTGGCTAAAGAACACCCGACCCTGTTCTGCCATACCTATCCGCACCGGACACGCACGGGAGACATGCTTGACCCTCGACGCTGATCCACGGCCGAACGCAGACCGAGCTGGAGGGATCGCCACGCTCGGCGTTGCCCTGCGCCTAGCGGCCACGCTCGTGGCGACTGCGGGGTTGAGCGTTGTCACCAACGCGGCGCTGGCCGACACGGTACCGGGCGATCTGCTGCGCGGTGCGATCAGCGTGGGTGTCGCCGGCATCCTGCTCGGAGTGGTGACCGCCGCCCTGGTGGTGCGGCCGTTCGTGCGCTCGCGCGCCGATCTCGAGATCCGCTACCGGGCCGCACTCGCCGACGCCCTGGAGGACCAGCTGACCGGGCTTGGCAACCACCGCGCGTTCCAGGAGGAGCTCGATCGCCAGGTGGCGCAGTCGCAACGCTACGGCGTGCCAGTGTCGCTGGTCCTGATCGATCTCGATGAGTTCAAGCTGGTCAATGACAAGAACGGCCACGCCGACGGTGATCGCACGCTCGAGGCGTTCGGGCGCCTGGTGGGCAGCGCCGTGCGGCGCGTGGACCGCGCCTTCCGGATCGGCGGCGACGAGTTCGCCCTGCTCCTTCCGCATACCGAGGCCGAGGGAGCGAAGGTGTTGGCGCGTCGGCTGCTGGCCTCCTCGCTGCAGCCGGCGATGCGCGCCGGTGCGACGCGCCCCATCTCCTTCTCGGCCGGGATCTCGTCGATCCCCCAGCCTGCCGGCAACCGGGCTCAGCTTTACTCGCAGGCCGATAGTGCCATGTACGCCGCCAAACGCGGCGGGCGGACCGATGTGCTCGTGTTCGATCCAACCGATCCGGTCACGCAGACGGCATCCGGCGCCGCAGCCGCAATCGTCGAGGTGATCGCTCGCGGTCAGCTGCGGCCCGTGTATCAGCCGGTGGTCGAGTTGACCACCAGTCGCGTCCTCGGCTACGAGGGGCTCATTCGCCCCGTCGCGCCGGCGCCGTTCAGCGATCCGGCCGGGCTGTTCGGTGCTGCCGAGACGAGCGGCCACGTGGTGGAGCTCGACTTCGCCTGTCTCGAGACCATCGTGGGCGGCGCTGCGCTCATTCCGGACGACGCGTTCCTGAGCGTCAACCTGACGCCAATGACGGTTGAGGCGCCCGAGTTCAGTACGGCGGCCCTGCTCAGCATCCTGACGCGCCACGGATTCCCACCCAAACGGCTGGTGATCGAGCTCACGGAGCACGCACCGATCACCGATCTGGAAAAGGTCCGGCTCAAGTTGGACACCTGCCGCCGCGCCGGCATGCGCCTGGCGGCCGACGACCTGGGGGCAGGCAACGCTGGCCTGCGGCTGCTCAGCGAGCTGCACTTCGATATTCTCAAGGTCGACCTCGGCCTCGTGCAGCGGTCTGCGCCGGGCGGCCAGGCGAGCGCCGTGGTGGAGTCGATTGTCGCGTTCGCCACGCGAACCGGGGCGCTGGTTATCGGCGAGGGTGTCGAGTACAGCGAGCAGGTCGACCAGCTCATCGCGCTGGGCGTGCCGGCCGCGCAGGGCTACCTCCTCGGCCGACCCGAGCCGCTTCCCGTCGAACCGGTGGCTTCCGAGGCTGCACCACGGATCGCTGGTTCGGTGGCGACGAAGGTCGCCGATCCCCCACCGCACGGCCTTCCCGACATGACCAGCTGGCGGCAGTCGATCGGCCTTCCGGTCCCGGCTTCTGCCGGCCGCCAGTAGGCTCAGCCGACAGTCGAGCCCAGGGCCGATAGGGCACGACCCACCAGGTCGGGTTCAGCCCCGCTGGCGCTCCCCGCATCAAGCCAGCAGATTCGGGCATCTCGCCGGAACCATGTCTCCTGGCGGCGGGCATATTGGCGGGG
>Ga0209521_10005329_pt1 | contig 10195 bp, 10 predicted proteins | sample Rifsed19ft4_FD_184016 | JGI IMG/M metagenome (GOLD analysis project Ga0209521, IMG submission 184016) | Soil microbial communities from Rifle, Colorado, USA - sediment 19ft 4 (version 2) | ecosystem: Environmental > Terrestrial > Deep subsurface > Rock core/Sediment | place: Rifle, Colorado... | reverse complement strand
CCGCCGTTCCCGCCCAATAACAGGAAACCTCCAATTATTGCTGCTCCTCTCCATTGGATATGGTCCGGGGCCGGCATCCCTTTTAACCTCAGGAAAAGGTAAAGACCGATACCAACCAAAAGGAAGCGTATCCCTGCCATGAAAAACGGGGGAAACCCCTCTAATGCAATGCGTATGGCCAGATAGGTTGAGCCCCAGATGAAGTAGACAGAGAGGAGCGCAATCAGCACTTTAAGTTTGTGATCTTCTTTGATTTGTAAATTACTCACTTTGCCTGTCACCAGCTCTTTTCAAGACCACCCCTTTGTCTTTTATCTCCTTTTCATTGCGGCGCATATTTACTTTCCTTCCGTCCTGTAGAAATAACCAGCACCCCTGTCATCACCAGCGCCATACCGATTACCTGCATAAAATCCATATGCTCGCCAAGAAATATATTGGCAAGAAAGGCAGTGGCCACAGGCCCAATAGAACTGACAATTGCCGCCCTGCTGGCGCCAATCCTTTTTATGCCCATAGCCAATGTTACAACAGGGATAAAGGTAGAGATAAATGCCAGCAGGAACAATATGCCCCACACCTTCACGTCATGTGGTATGTAAGTCCCATGCCATGTCCCTATAAAGGCAAAGGCGCAGGCTGTTATTGAATAGGTGGAAATCTTAACAGAAGAAACCCTTTTGCTCAATACCTCTGTAAGAATATAACTCAAAGCGCCTACAAAAGCTGAAAAAAGCACAAGCCCTGCGCCAAGAAGATGCCCATTCAGATTCCCGCTAAAAATCTTGAGAGAAAAAACCAATCCACCATAAGTCAGCATCAAAGCAAATAGTTTTCTGGCATCTATCTTTTCTTTAAATAAAATCGCTGTAAGTATCACTACCATTGTCGGAAATGAGTAAATTATTGTCCTCTCCAGCGACGCACCAATGTATAGAAGCCCGTAGAAATCCGCAAGTGCAGAAAAATAAAAACCGACAAGACCACTTAATATAATTAAAATAAGGTCTCTTTTCCCAACCCGCTCCGATTGATAGATGAAGAGAAGCCCCCAGAAAAACGGCAATGCAATGGCAAACCGTAATGCCAGAAGCGTTACAGGATCAAGGCCGTAGTTGTAGAGAACCTTGGCAAAGATGCCTTTAGCTGAAAAGGTTACAGCAGAGATGGCTATGAGTATATAACCTGTTAATGACGAATTTTGATTTTGCATAAAATTTCCCTATTCACAGTGGAAAATTTCTATCTTAAGACAGAAATTTTCACGGTAAGGTATATTATAATTTGCATAGCTCGCATAGACCTTCGGTCTAATGCGTGCATTCCGTTCACGCTCAAAAATGTCCCAGATGCAAGGCGCTGTAGTTTGCCGATTTATCGGCGCTTTTAAACCCCCACACCAAAGATTTTGGTGTGGGGGTAAAGACGCCCATAAATGGGCAAGCTACAGGTATGTGAGCAGCGCAGCGACGACGGCAACGCAGCAGATGGGCATTTTTCAGCGTGAACTCAAAAACAAAAAGGCCGTGAGCTTTTACATTGCCCACGGCCTTTATTGGTTCGTTAATGTTTTATGTCTTTTAATTCCTAAACTCTCCGAACTAAAAAGGTCATGGATAGATTTACCCTAAGCCACCATCTAAGGTGGAGGATAACTCGCTTTATGTCTAAACATTGAGCGCCCATAAACCCTTGCATAACTTATTCAGAGGCAATATACATAAAACTATTTGCCTCGTCAAGGCTTTTAATGTCTTATTTCCTTTCTTTCACTACCCCTGAAAAGATAAATTATTAAAAATATCATAACACTCAGAAAGACAGGCCCCGTGAGTAATGTTACCACCATGGGATAATCGACTTCGTATTCCCCTGTTGCCTCATTATACTTGTAACAGAAAAGCAGTACTTTACTTAACATACCTGAAGGTTGGGCAAGTGGCGCTCTTTTTTGAACAGCGAGTGATTCATATATGGGCTGCAAAACTTCTTGAGGCTTGAAATCCATGCCATAAACCTGTTTGTATATCTTCCCGTCTTTATCAACAATTGTTACAAGATTTATATGATCGAAACCATTATCCACCTTGTTGAAATAAAAACCAACATCACTTGCCAGCTTCTCTATGGTTTCCTTCGTAGCTGTGGCAAATCTCCAGCCTCGAAAATCATTGGTAAAGTTGCTTCCATATTTCTTCATCTGCTGCGCTGTATCATTTGCAACGTCAAAACCAATGGTTACTGCATTAAATTTAGAGCCAAAGTCTTTGCCTGCCTCTCTGATGGCATTTTTTAGATTCAGGGTTATGGTCGGACAGATATGGCCGCAGCTTGTGTATATGAAGCTTATGATTAGAGGCTTGCCAATAAACTCTTTCAGGCTGAAATTATTACCATCCTGGTCAATAAGGGTGTGCTCACCAATATATCTCCCAACGGCCTTGTCAGCCATTGTTAGAGACGCTCTCTCTTCTTGATAAGAAAGGGCTTTACTGGAAGAGAATATAAGGATGAATATAAAAAATATGGTTAAGGTTGCAATGTTAAAAAATGCAACTGCATTTTTTGGGTTAAGGCTTTGTATTTGCATTGAGAAATACTCCCAGTTCTTTATCTACTCTTCTAAAATGATTTAACAGCCATATTCCCATCTGCAGAACTATTATGAGAGCCAGTTCTTTTGTAGGACCAACCAGTTCATAATCCTTTTTCCAGGCTTGGAAGCTATCAACAAACTTATTATGTTCTATCTTATGTTCTCTATAATATTGGTAATTATTAAGAGACATATAATGCTCTTCCATTCCGAAATGCTCCTTTATATAACCATCCAAAAACTTAATTGCCTCTCCGACTTCTTCCTCGCCTTTATCTAAATCTAATGCATTAATTAATCTGTTAAGTCTATTGATAAATTCTTTGTGTTGTTCATCTATCTTATCAAAATTTACACTTAAGTCAGTATCCCATTTAAAGATTTTAGACATTTTCACCATTATAATTTTTAAGACAAGAATTTATGTAACAAACAATTTCAGAAGAAAGAGACATCTATTATCACAGCCAGAAACAGGCCGCCTAAATATATCATTGATGCCTTAAAGTTTTTCCAGGCAATCTCTTTTGATATATTTAACATGAGTTGTATATTTCTTATGATAAAAAATGCTCCGAGGCTAAAAACTACGACTGCGTAAAAGGCGCTAAAGTACCCAAAAAACAATGGCAGCAAGGTTGAAATGACAAGGAGGATTGTATTGATGAGAATATAGCTTGCTGTCCTTGAGTCCCCTATTATATTAGGAAGCATGGGAATACCTGCCTTTTCATATTCCTCTCGGTGCACTATGGCAAAACTCCAGAAGTGTGATGGTGTCCAGAAAAACATTGTTACCGCCAGAAATATAGGCGGAAGGCATAATTCAGGTGCTGCGGATGCACCACCGGCAAGCACAGCAAAACTCCCTGCCAGTCCGCCTATAATAATATTAACCCAGCTCCGCCTCTTAAGCCATACCGTATAGACTATGGCATATACAAAACCGCCGAGGAACAGATGCAACCCTGCCATATAGTTAAGCGCCTTGAATGAGATGAGGATGGATATAGTGAAGAGGCTCACAGCGATAACCAATATAAACCTTGAGTCAACAACCTCGCCGGAAGGTATCGGTCTTTTCTTTGTCCTCTGCATAATTGCGTCTATATCCATGTCAAAGTAGTGATTGAACATGCTGGCACCTGCAGAGGCCATCATGGTAAGAATTATTAAGTAAAAGATAGTTACCGGGGTAATATTAAGAGATGACGTAGAGATAAGACCAACAACTGCGCTGAATGTAATCAGCGAGCATATCCTGAATTTAAAGAGGGGAAGATAATTTTTTACAGCTGTCAGCATAGAGTTTATATCCTAAAAATAACCCTCACCTTCCCCTCCTACGATGCAATGCCGGGAAGGGGTATAGGTGAGGCATCTCTCTCTTACTTTCCGTAGCCGTATGGATCCCAATCTTCAGACACCTTTACCGGTTCAGCATAGTTTCCTGGAGGAGGAGGCGATTGGGCGTGCGTCCATTCAAGAGATTTTGATCCCCATGGGTTTTGCGGGGCCCTTTCTCCCCATATTAGCGCATGTATCCACGATATCAGGATAACCAATGCGCCCAAAAATATTATATATGACCCTACTGTCGCTATCTGTTGTAAACCCTCTACTTCAGAAAATTGCGCATAATCATAGGAACGTCTCGGCAACCCGTAAGCAGCGCCCATGTACATCATAATGGAAAATGTAATATTTACGCCTATAAAGAAAGTGAAAAACCCTAGTTTTCCAAGGACTTCATTATACATCTTGCCGGTCATCTTTGGCCAAACATAATAAGTGCCTCCAATGATCGCAGTGGTTATGGAGACAGCCATTACATAGTGGAAGTGGCCTACTATCCACTGGGTGCCATGTATATGACTATAGATGGATGACATGGCATTGGGTATGCCCGTGAGTCCGCCTATAAGAAATAGAAACAGAAAGCCTGCGGCATAGAGCATGGGGGTTTTAAATGCAATGGAACCCTTATAAAGAGTGCCCAGCAGACCTAACATCAAGAGACCCACGGGAATGCTTATCAAGAGCGTGGTAAAGGTCATGACATAGGCCATCCAGTTGGGAATGGCTGAGACATAGATGTGATGGCCATAGACTATACCGCTTAAAAGCACAGTGCCCCATATACCCCCGTATACGACCCCTTTGTAGTTAAAAACCCTGTTCCGAGAGAATGTAGCGACGATTTCATAGATTATACCAACCCCAGGGAGAAGGATTACATAGACTGCCGGATGTGAGTAGAACCAAAAAAGGTTCTCGTAGAGAAGCGGTGTTCCACCTGCGTTAGCATCAAAAAAATGGGTGCCAAGATATTTATCAAAAGACAGCATGGTAACTGCCGTGCCTAAGAACGGGACAAATATAAGCTGCATGGCGAATGCCCCCATGGTGCACCAGATAAATATATTCAGTTTATTCCATGTCATGCCAGGGGCACGCATCCGTATGATGGTGGTTAAGAAATTCACTCCGCCGGCAATGGATGAAAAGCCCATCAGGAGAACAGTAAAGGTATAGAGGGCGGTATTGCCAGGGGTGATGATGGAGTAAGGGGGATAGCCTGTCCACATGATGTCCGGCGGGTCAGGTACTACAAATGTCAAAAGCGCCAGCACAATCCCCATCCAGTAAAGCCATACGCTCAACGCATTGACTCTTGGAAATGCAACATCCTTGGCGCCGATCATGAGCGGAACATAATAGTTTGCAAAAAAACCGGTGAGCGCAGGTATCTGATAACCCAATATCATTGCAGCGCCGTGAAAATAAAGCCATGTGTTGTATGTTGATGGGTTTGCCGTTACTGTCGGCCCAACGGACAAGAGTTCTGTCCTCATGAGCATTGCCATAAGACCAGCCACAAAAAAGGCTGCAAACGAACCTATAATATACAGTATCGCTACCCTTTTATGGTCGGTTGTAAATATCCATTCTTTAAAGCTGAATTTAGACGGTGCAGTTAAAGTTGCTGCTGTTGCGCTCATATCGCCCCTCCTTCTTTGGGTTTATTAGCTTCAACCCACTGATTAAATTCATTCTCCGGCATGACAATGACCTTGCCGTGCATAGCGTGATGAAGAACACCGCAGAATTCAGTGCACGTCATAACATGCTCTCCAACCTTTTTAGGATAAAACCAAATATAATTCTCTCGGCCCTTAACCGTGTCCCATTTCACCCTGTAATCAGGTATGAAGAAGCTGTGCACAACATCGCGGCTGGTCAATCTTACCTTAACAGGTCTTCCTGCGGGAACCCGCAGTTCATTAGTTGTAGTTATCCTTTCAGGATACTTGACATCCCAACCCCACATATACCCTTCAACATTTATCACGAGGGCATTTGCAGGAACATTTCTATAATGACCCCAAAGCTCAAAACTCTTTGCGGCAAGATAGATATCATCCGCCATAAACACAAATACAGGTATAACAACCCATCCAAACGCTGCTAAAGGGCTAAGTTTTTTGGCGCTTCCCTCCTCATTCGGGCTTTTTCTCTTGTATCTAATCAGCAGATATATGGTTGATACCGCAAATATAATACCAATAATAAGAAGATCTATCATCAACTCGTGCCACAATTCATTCCACCCTTCCTTGATGTCGAGTGGTGCTTCCGCATATCCAGTAGCTGTAAACTGTAAGAAGAGGACAAATAAAATCCCAAGTATGATAAAAAAACTTTTACGACCCATAATTGTTCCTCCTTTCGTTCTGTTTAAAAACAATTGGTATTAGGTATAAACGCACGATTTGAGCCAAAGATTTCATTTGCATTACATCACCAGAAATAGACCTGCGACATAACAAAGAACCATACAATATCTACAAAATGCCAATATATGGACGCTGACTTTACAAATGGTTTGCTTATCTTTCCTGCAAAGGCAGGTATAAGAATACAAGCAAATATACCTAAACCAACCAGCACATGAGAGCCGTGGAAGCCTGTCAAAGAGAAAAATGATGTGGAGTAGATATTTGTCTTGATATTAAATCCCTGATGTATAAGTTCAGACCACTCATAGGCTGACAAACCGAGAAATGCCACGCCCAGTATAATGGTTATAATAAGCCAATTTAAAAAACCGCCTTTATTGCTCGGCTCATGCTCAAGATTTTTCTCTGCCATGTGGATGGTGATGCTTGATGCCACAAGAAGGGCAGTCATGATTAATGGTATTGTAACCGGCATCTCAGGTGTCCCGGCAGGGGGCCACACAGGGGCGGTAAGTCTTGTCGCCCAGTATGCAACAAAAAAACCAACAAAAAGAAGCGCCTCAGCCACTATAAATATAGGCATGGCCCAGACACTGTGCCCCTCGCTATAACCGTGTGCATCTTCTATCCCTTCCTTAACCCAACCTGCTATTGATATAAGCGTTAAAGGAGCGCCGACACCAAGCGAGACTATTGACATCATTGGGTTTTTGTAAACAAAGTAAAAAATAAAGGCTAGCGGCACAAGAAACAACACCCCCACGCTCGCTAAAAGAGGCCAATAACTTGTATGCCACTGGTGTCCGTGTTCCATTGCTTTTTCACTCATAAAATATTTACCTCCTTGAGTTTTATGATGCTTATGCTTACATCATAATAGTATTTCGGACTTTAAGACCTAAAAAGTCCAAACATAAGAAGCATAGCACAACAAATCAACGCGTCAACCAGACTAACAAGACCAAAATAGTCCTTATTAGCTTTAAAAAAACACCTCCTTTCTATGCTGAAAGTTTTTCTTTAATTCTCCTTACCTTTATTTTTGACGCCTTAGCCATGTCTTCAAAGGTGCATCCCTTAAGATAGTCAACAAACCTCCTCTGCGCTTCATGCCATACATCATGAACAGGACATGTTTCATCCCTTGGGCAGTAGCCATCGCGTATTAAACAATCATTCAAATAGATATGGCCCTCCATGGCCTCTATAATATCAAGAAGGCTAATGTCCTTCGGCTTTTTTTCAAGGATAAAACCACCTTCAACACCTCGGAACGATTTCACAAACCCTTTTTTTGCCAGCGATTGAAAAAGCTTTGCAAGATATGCCGGCGGCACATCCTGAGCCTTTGCTATCTCATCTATACCGCATGTCTCTCCTTCTGCTTTGAGTGAGAGGTGTAAGACGCCTCTTATTGCATATTCCGCTGCTTTGCTCAATCTGAACATCCGGACACCACCTTTAAAGTCTTTTAAGACCTTATTTATCCTATTTCATATCCCTTGTCAAGAGATTTTTAATATGCTTGTATAATGACGACTCATGAGGCAATATTTTTGCTGAATAAAATAAACTACAGGAGCAAGCTTGGCACAACTCAGTAAGTTGAACAACGCATAAACCACCCTACTACAGACACTTTAGTTATAGGCCGTAATACATGGTATCCTAAACAGGCTGTTTGAATAATTTGAGTGAAAGGGTTTACTTAGAACCGTTTTTTTGTAAATCTTCTTTTCTTTAACATCACTTACTATCCCCCATTGCTTTTATCCCACGGTACATATACTGGAGACCGGACACAATGGTAAAGGCAGCAGTTGTTATAATAAAACCGTGCAATAGGGTAGGATATTGCTTTAGAGAGTAGAGGGTAATAATTATGGTCAATATTTGAAATACCGTAGTAATCTTGCTTAAAACGGAAGGACGAATATCTGGTCCTTTGCCCATTAAAGACATGACTGCAATGCCTGAAAAGATTATTATATCCCGACTTACAATCACGACAGTAAGCCAGCCCGGCAGTATGTCTTTTATGGTCAGGCTGATATATGCAGATATCAGCAGCATTTTATCAGCTATCGGGTCGAGGTAGGCGCCAATTACTGTCTTCTGATTCAATAATCTGGCGATGAGACCATCCAGGCCATCTGTTATGCCTGCCAGGATAAATATAACCAAGGCCATCCAGAAATTATTGTGGATAACATAGATGACAAATACCGGGACCAGTAATATTCTCAATATGGTAAGGAGGTTTGGTATATTCATAGTCAGTTATCAGTTATCAGTTATCAGTTATCGGTGATAGATTTTGTCTTTAACTGATTAACGATAACTGTTTACTGCTCACTGTTTTTACGGTAGCCAGTCATAATATGTTTTCTTTGAGCTTCCTTTTGCACTCATCTTGTTGTCAGGCATGGTTGAAAAAGCAGCATCTATTATACGTTGTATAACAGGCTCATAAGCCTTGATAACTCCAAGTTCAATAACATCCCTTTCCAAACCCATGTCAGAACCCTTGGTATTAAACTCAGCTTCCCACAATCGCCCCCCTTCAGCCCCATCATACAATGCAAACTTAACCTCTATCTTCTGCGACGCATAACTAAGAAAGAGGGTATTATCCCACTCGGTTATAGTGGTGTGCAAGATAGAATCCACACCAAATATTGCCGCAAGCTCTTTTGGGGTCTTGTTGCGGGCTTCCTCCCTCCTCATGCCGCTGCGAATAAGCCTGTCATCAATGGTTTCCAACGAGATAGGAGAATACCCCATCTGGATGAGTTTATTCTGCGCCATAGTCCTAAATAGGTATTGCGCATCTTTATCCTCACCACCGCCTTCTACAGGCAGCACTGCAACAGTCTTCGGCATTTTCGCATTATAATCAGGCACCAAAGTATGCCGGATGACACTACTGCAACCGCTGAAAACAGTGGACAGTGCCCAGTAAACAGTGAGCAGTAAGAAAAATCGAGATTTAAAATCCGTAATTCGAAATCTAAAACCAGAAACCTTGCAACCATTCTTGTATCTACTCTGCATCATTAGTTCACCTGCCTTTTAATTGGAAAAAATCTTATTTCTATTTTGTCAGAAGCAAACCAACCTGCAACAACCGCGGCCTCTATTTTCCCTTCCTTCATATTCATATCCATAATTTCTTGCTGTAGGGTGTAAGCCCCCACACTTGCCTCTACTGCTAATTCTATCCTATCCCTGGTAAATGAAATGTAGTGAAGCTTTTTCACGCCCCTTGCCTTGAAGATATTGCTCTTAAGAAATTCAAATGCCTTATAGTTACGAAAATTAAGCAGGGTAATTGAGATCCTTTTAACCTCCCCCTCTTGAATAACCCCTGCACTGGTAAGATCCTTGGTTAATAATTCAACCGCAATATCCGCTTCTATATAAGCGTTATATATCGCTATCCCCCCTTCTGTTACAGGGCTTTCATCTTCCATTATCTCTTTCGAAAGGATACGATAATTTAATATGTAACGTGCCGCATTGCTATATATCTTATCGTCCAAAATCAAAGCCCACTTATCTAATTCTCCTTTTGGCACAATGCTCTCTACACCTTTCGCAACAGCCCTTTTCAATGCATCCTCCAGGGCTAAACGATCAGCGTCTGCTGTATTCTCAGTGATGGCAATGGTGCCCAGGGCCTCTGTGTGCATAACATTGCTGTCAAGAGAAAATGCAAGGGATGGAAGAAAGAACAGTAAGGAGTAAGCAGTAAGGAGTAAGCAGCAACTGCCTACTGCGTACTGCCTACTGCGTACTGATTTCTGACTTCTGACTTCTGATTCCCGATAAAATGCCTTCATGTAAGAAACCTCTCCAG
>Ga0209521_10005322_pt1 | contig 10204 bp, 8 predicted proteins | sample Rifsed19ft4_FD_184016 | JGI IMG/M metagenome (GOLD analysis project Ga0209521, IMG submission 184016) | Soil microbial communities from Rifle, Colorado, USA - sediment 19ft 4 (version 2) | ecosystem: Environmental > Terrestrial > Deep subsurface > Rock core/Sediment | place: Rifle, Colorado... | reverse complement strand
AAGGAACTGGGTTAGTAAATAAAAATAATTATCATTTGAAAAAATTTATAATTACATATCTTCTTTTACTTACGGCGATTTTGTATTCCCAGACTAAAATCATCTTTACTGCTATTGATTACTCCAACAAAGAAGTTCGCGCTGCAATTTGTGACAGTGATGGAGATAACCGAAACGAACTCGGTTTCAACAAAACATATCTTCCGGCATGGTTTAACGATAAAATTTTGCTCAACAGTGATACTTTCATTTGGCAGTGCGATACTTCCGGTGCGAATCTCACAAAATTATTTCCCGGTTACAGAGTTTCGATTTCTAACAATAAAAAAATGTTTGCATTTTATGATCAGAATGGAATTGGTATTTCAAATGAAAAAGGAAAAATTATCAAGCAGCTTATGGTAAATGCTTTTGAGGATGTCGCAATTACATGGTCGAAAGAAGATGATAAGGTTTCCTACTTCGATCCCGATAAGAAAATTTGTTATCTATTTAATCTTACTAATGATTCTTTAGAATTATTTGGAGATTCGATTTACCATCCTTTGTGGAACCCGGTAAATGATTATGTTCTCTTCAATCGTGCTTCCGCTGAGAATAAGTTTGAAATCTTTTTGCAAAGAAGCGATTCGGCTAAATCAAAGGTCATCATAAACAAAAAAGATGAAAACGCCGTTGTCCCGATTTGGTCGAACAACGGGAGTAAGATTGCTTACCTTTCATTTAAAACTGCGTTAGACAACTTTCCGGAGAGCGATCTTTATCCATGCAATTTAGTTTTATATGATATTGAAAAAAGAAGCTCGCAAATAATTTCCGGTGATGCTGGTTTTACTGATAAGGCATTTCCGCAAATGTGTTTTGATGAGCAGGACGAATATATTTACTTTACAAAAATTAATGAAGCCGGCTTGGGTTCAATAACAAGGATAAATCTGAGAACTTTGATGCAAGAAACCATAAGTAAGGATTTAAATTTTGATGAAAGATTTCCGCAAGTAATGTCATTTTAATTAATTTTTATACTCAAATTGACCGCCTAAAAATTAAAACCGTTAAAACGGTTGCCAACTTGCATTTTGTATCTTATTCTCAACGGGATTAATCCCGTTAAGAATTGGAAAAATCTAAAATTTATGAACCGTTTCAACGGTTTACAAGACCAAGCGGTCAACTTGAGTTTTATAGTATTAAAGCAAAATCTAATTTATTTACCTGTGCCTTACACCGCCGTCCAAAATAAATTCAATACTCAGAAAAAATTTTGAAATCAGATCGTGTTGGATAGTTCTCATCAATTTCAATTTTCTACCTCCCACTAAATCATTTTCTTTTCTCTGTTACCTAATCCAGAATATTTTGGTGGTTGAATGGGACTCTCGACATAAGATGATATATGTTTTCTGAATTTTTTTTATAAGCTGACAAGGTTAGAGAAATTTATCCGTCAGCTGACGGATAGTCTATTACTAAGGTTTTGCACATTTAGATATTTAATCTGCAAGAGCATATTTCTTTTTTCAAAACCTTAGTAACCACATATATCCTGTTGAAACAAAACCTTATAAGTTTATTTCTTATAATTGCATTATGATGTATAAAATTCTAATATAAAACTCAGATATATTTTGGATAGATATTGTGTTTTGCATTATTGGATCATTCTTTGTGAAAAAAAATATCTCACTTGCCTTACGCAGAGAACTTCGGTGCATAGAGATGACATCTTTAACTTTTGAATCGAATTTGCATCAAAATAGGGTTAACATTCAGACTTTGATGATTGAAATTGATTGCTAAAAGAGGTCATCTCTTAGTTGTGCGTAACATGAGTATCTCATTTAAAAACCAATTCTTGCCGTTTCCACTTTCATACTTTCTCAATATATTTTAGCTAGTAATCATTTAAAATTTAAAAGTGAAATATTTTTCAGTCATACCTCTTTCAATTCCGCTGATTCTAAATCTTTCATGCGGAGAAGGCATTGCGCCTGAACCAATAGTGCAAACAGGGTTTAGCGGTACTGTTACTTTTGTCGGCAATTGGCCGGAAGGAATTACACGAACACATATCGTTGTTTTTAAGGATCCACTTTTAACTGCCGGAGATTTTAATGCTTTTAATTTAAAATTCGTTAGCGTTGAAATACCTTATGGTTCGCAGGTATTTAATTTTAATTCGGTAGACACAGCAGTAGTTAAAATAGGTGAAGGTGAATTTTCGTACGTGGCAGTTGCTCAGCAAAAAACAATTAATGTTTCTTTGAATAGAAAAGATTGGTTCGTGGTTGGTGTTTATTACGCCGACGGTGATACGACAAAATCTGGAAAGCTGGTCATTCCCCAAAATACTTTAGTAAAAAACATAAATATTATTTGTGATTTTAATAATCCTCCGCCTCAGCCGCCCGGAGGATAGGTCAGAATGAAAAAAATGAATTGCATTAAATCAAAAATCTTTTTCTTCATCTTCATCTTAATCTCAGCAGATTCCTCCGCCCAGCAGTTCAGCATCTATGGAACTGTCAAGGACAACTCAGGAAATCCTTTAGTTGGAGCCAATGTTATTTTATTGGGGACAGAAAAGGGTGCCGCAACCGATGAAGAAGGAAAATTTGAGATTAAGAATCTCAATAGCAGAACATATACTTTATCAGTTACAATGATAGGATATAAGTCAGAGAAAATTTTAGATTTAAGATTAAAAGACCGTTCGGTGTTTATAGAAATCGTTCTTGAACCAATCGTAATCGAATCGGGACCTGTAATTATAACTGCAAATAAATATGAACAAGATATTTCTGAACTCCCGGTGAGTGCTGAGGTTATTCCTTCTGAAAAGTTATCCCGTAAAAATTTTACTAATCTTGAAGACGCAATGAGATATGTCCCGGGTGTGAACATGACGAGCTACCAGATAAGCATTCGTGGTTCGAGCGGTTACAGCAGAGGTGCTGGAACTCGTGTTCTTCTTGCTTATGATGGCATTCCATTTTACACGGGTGATACCGGCGAAATTATTTGGGAAAGCATTCCAATTACTCAGGTGGAAAGAGTTGAAATAATTAAGGGCGCATCAAGCTCACTCTATGGTTCGGCAGCTATTGGCGGACTAATAAATGTTATTACTAAAAAAATTCCGGACGAGCCGGTTACATATTTTAAATCGAGTATAGGTCTTTGGGATAATCCATATTATGATGAATGGAAGTGGGCTGATAATCCTAGAATATTTAATAGCTTAACTCTTTCTCATTCGAGAAAAATCGGTGATTTGGGAATAGCCGGCTCATTCTCGCGAATTGAAGATATGAGCTATAAGCAAAGTGGATTTTATCATAGGTATATCGGCTATCTTAAAGCCGAGTATGATTTTTCTGAATCAAGTTCGGCGTCATTATTCTTCAATTCTTTAAATCAGAAAAGCGGAAATTTTCTTTACTGGAAAGATTCACGTAATGCTTTAATTCCGCCAGAGGCAGATCAAGGTCAAACGGTTACGACGAACAGACAAATGTTTGGGTTGCTATTTAAACAAATAGTGAATGAAAATTTCTTCATCAACTTTCGCGGCAGCTATTATCGTTCCGATTGGAAAGATCAAACTGCTTCAGCTAATTCAGCTATGTCAGATTTATTCCGTGGCGAAATTCAATTCAACAACTCATTGACCGATAAAATCTTTCTGATATCAGGAATAGAATCCTCATTCTCTAATGTTGACTCGGATATTTTCGGTAATCCAACATCGTTCAGTTTAGGAGCTTATTCACAATCCGAGTACAAATTTGAATTTCCTCTTATTGTAACGTTGGGTTTGCGTTACGATTTTACTAAAATAGATACTATCGAAAGTTCAAGCGCTCTTTCACCAAAGCTTGGCTTGAATTATAAAGTAAACGAAAATTTAATTTTCAGGTCATCAATTGCATTTGGATTTCGCGCGCCAACTTTAGCTGAAACTTTTACCTCAACAACAGCAAGTGGAATTACTATCAAACCAAATCCACATCTGAAACCCGAAAGCAATTTTACTTTTGAGATAGGTTCGATTTATAAACCGTTTAAGGAGTTGACATTTGATGCTGCAATTTTTCAAAATGAATTTTATGATTTTATTGAACCCGGGGTTGATCCGGCAGACGGTTTAATTTATTTTGATAACGTTGTACGAGCACGAATTCAAGGTGCGGAATTAAGTTCCAATATTAAATTGTTTGATGAAAAGCTCTCGCTTTCAATAAGTCATACATATTTATGGAGCAGAGATCTTGAGAAGTATAAATCACTAAAGTACAGGCCGAGACATTTATCTTTTGTCACTGCCGAGTATTCTTTTTCTGATTTTATGCTTGGCGCTGATTTTAGATATTGGAGCCGAGTTGAAGAGATAGATAAGGAACTGATTGATCTTGGGCTTGTACCGGATGGCGAAAATCGCGTTGCAGTTTATGTATTGGATTTGAGAGCAGGGTATAATTTCTCTGATTTGGGTTTGCCGTTAAGAATGAACTTTAATGCGAACAATATTTTTAATTATAATTATGTTGAGCTTATAGGAAATCTTGCACCAATTAGAGATTACTCTTTTAGTTTAGAATCAATTTTATAAAGTTTGCTAAGCATCTAAATATTTTTTCGTCTAATTAAAAATCCCTAAAAATTTAATTAATTAATTTAACACTGCAGAGATATTCTATGTTTGTTGATACACATGCTCATATTTTCTATCCCAACTTTGACGGTGAACTCGATGAAGTTATTCAGCGGGCAAAAGATTCAGGCGTTGATTATATAATTGTTCCGGCAACCGACATTGAAACTTGCTCAAAGGTAATTAATCTGACTGAGAAATATGATATGATTTACGGAGCTGTTGGAATCCATCCGCACGATACAAAAGAATGGGATCAAAATTTAATTCCCAAAATTGAAGAGTTGGCAAAGCATAAAAAGATTGTCGCTATCGGAGAAATCGGTTTGGATTATTATTATGATTTCTCTCCAATAGAAAAACAGATTGAAGCATTCATGGCGCAAATTGATCTGGCATTAAAGCTTGATCTTCCAATTGTTGTTCATAACCGGGATGCGAGTGAAGATATTCTGAAGATTATCAAACAGTATGCTGGTTCTGGGTTAAGAGCGCAGTTTCATTGCTTTAACGGAACACTTGATGAAGCGCGAGAACTTATTCGGCTTCATCATTTTATTTCATTCACAGGAAATATAACTTTTACTAAAGCTGATTCGCTAAGAGAAATAGTTTCTAAGATAACTCCAGAACATTTGCTGCTGGAGACGGATTCTCCATTCATGACTCCTGTCCCTCATCGCGGAAAAAGAAATGAGCCGGCTTATGTGAAACTTGTTGCAGAAAAAATTGCCGAGATTCGTCATGTCGGCGTAGAAGATATCGCGAGGGTTACTTCATACAATACATTCAGAATGTATGGGATTGGAAGTAAACCTAATACAAGCTTTACATATCAAATTGGAAAAAATCTTTACATAAATGTTACTAACCGATGCAATGCGGATTGCGTTTTTTGTGACCGCAAAGGTGAAGCTGTTGTGAGCGGATATAATTTAAAGATGGATAAGAAGGATGAACCGGATGCAGAGGTCTATATAAAAGAAATTGGTGATCCCAAATTGTACGATGAAATTGTTTTTTGTGGTTTTGGTGAACCAACTGTTAGATGGGATGTTGTACAAAAGATAGCAAAGTTTGTCAAGCGTAACGGTGGAAGAACGCGGCTTGATACGAATGGACACGGTAGTTTCATTAATAAAAGAAATATTGCGCCCGAACTGAGTGGTTTGATTGATGTTGTATCCATAAGCTTGAACGCATCTGATCCAAGAAAATATGCAGAGCTGATGCGTGTTGAACCGAGAATGTTTAATGAGGTCATAATTTTTGCCAAGGAAGCAAAGAATTATGTAGAGAAAGTTGTGATGACTGCAGTGCTTCTTGAAAATATTGAGATAGAGAAAATGCGACAAATAGTTGAACAAAAAATCGGCGCTGAATTTAGAGCAAGAGAATATTTTTAGATATGCCAGATTTCGCAAGACGTTTTCATGAATCGTAAATCTGGCATATCTTGCAGCTTTGAGAAAGAGGCAAAGAATTATGTAGAGAAAGTTGTAATGACAGCAGTGCTTCTTGAAAATATTGAGATTGAAAAAGTACGTCAAATAGTTGAACAAAAAATCGGCCCTGAATTTAGAGGAAGAGAATATTTTTAATTTTCATCACAATAAAAAAACAAAGAAGTATAATGAATTTAGTTTTGAATTTGACACGAGTTGTATTTTCATTCGTTTCGCCCTCCCCTTTGGGGAAGGTCGGGGTGGGGCTTTTACTGGTTTTCACCTCGGTCGTCTTTCCTCAAACTGCAATAAAGCAAATTCAGTCTAAAATTGATAAATTTTACAACGATAAATTTTTTGAATCGTCTCTTGCGGCGGTTGATGTTTACAACTTAACACAAAAAAAAGTACTTTATCAGAAAAATAATAAACTGCTGCTTCATCCTGCATCAAACATGAAAATATTGACCAGCGCAGCCGGTTTAAAATATTTAGGTAAGGAATATGAATTTAAGACATCTCTTTATTATGAAGGAGAGATTGTTGACAGTGTTTTGTATGGTCACCTCTTTGTCGTAGGTGGTTGTGATCCTGATTTTACTTCAAACGATTTAGGCGATTTAACTCAAAGCGTTAAGAATTTAGGAATCAAAAAAGTCACCGGAAATATTTATGGCGATATAACTTTTAAGGATTCCTTATTCTGGGGAAATGGCTGGATGTGGGATGATGATCCTTCGACAGATGCGCCTTATATGTCAGCATTGAACATAAATGATAATGCTATTACAATCACCGGCGAATATGATGAATTCAATAATAATTTAAATTTTAGAAGTGTTCCCGAAACAAATTATATCGAGATAATTAATCATGTTAATGCCGATAGCAATAAAAGCGGTAATCGAGTTTTGGTTGATAGAGATTGGATTAACAGAACAAATAAGTTTTTCATTGGGGGAAGTTTTTCAAAAAATGGATTTGAAAGGAAAAAAATTTATTCAGAACAGTTTAATGTTTATAAACCGGAAACTTATTTTCTCACGTTATTCAAAGAATCATTAGAAAGAAACGGAATTAAATTTTCTGGCGATCTGAAAATAAAAGCTCTTGGTGATTCTTCAAATCATATTTTTACTTTCTTGAGATCATACGATTCGGTAATAGTTAACCTGAATAAAACTAGCGATAACCTCAGTGCAGAAATGACATTGTTAGCTATGGCTGATAAATACTTTGGAAAACCTGCCTCAGCTAAAAATGGATTAAAGATGATTGACAGTTTAATAATCCTTTGCAAACTCAACCCCAAAGATTACAGATTAGTTGACGGATCAGGAGTTTCACATTACAATTTAGTAACTGCAGAATTGTTATTAGCTGTCCTAAAATACTTTTATTACAACGAACCGGAATTATATGAAGTACTGTACAACTCATTTCCAATTGCCGGAGTTGATGGTACATTGGAAAATAGAATGGAAAAAACTAAAGCTGGAAATAATGTCCATGCAAAAACAGGAACAATCAGCGGAGTTAGTTCGCTATCCGGATATATGAAAAATAAAAGTGGAAACATGATTGCTTTCTCAATTCTTGTTCAGAATTATAATGGTAATTCAAAACAAGCTAGAGATTTTATTGATAAGGTTTGTGAACTGCTGGCTGAATTAAAGTGAATGAATAAACGAGCGATGAAAGACTTAGCAATATTATACGACGAAATATTTTTAGAGCACAAACCGCCGTTTACTCATCCGGAAAATCCATCCCGCATAGAAGCGATTTTGGAGAAACTGAAACAAAAATGTTTTTTTGAAAAAGTTGAACTGATTAAACCTTACGTTTCTTCGGAAGAGGATATTTTATTGGTACATTCGAAAGAACATGTGAACCACGTGAAATCTTCCATCGAGCAAAATAGAATTATGCTTGATGAGGATACTTATGTAGTGAAAGAATCATGGAATGCTGCGTTACTTGCTGTCGGAAGTCTTATAAAAGCAGTTGATTTAGTTATGAATAAAAAATTCAATTCTGTTTTCTGTTTGGTTCGTCCGCCGGGGCATCATGCCGAATCAAGCAGGTCAATGGGATTCTGTCTTTTCAACAATGTTGCCATTGGTGCAAAGTACGCAATTCAGAAATACCAGCTAGATAGAATTGCGATTATTGATTGGGACGTACATCATGGAAATGGCACTCAAGAGATATTTTATGAGTCGCCAGAGGTTTATTATTTCAGCTTACATCAATTCCCATTTTATCCTGGAACGGGAACTGAAAATGAGAAAGGTGATGGCAAAGGAAAGAATTACAATCTGAATTTCCCTTTACCTGCGTATGCGAAAGGGGAGACTTACATAAAAACATTTAACGAAAAAATTATTCCTGAACTTATTACCTACAAACCGCAGTTGATAATTCTTTCTGCAGGATTCGATGCTCATAAAGATGATCCTCTTGCAAATATGCTTTTGATTGAGAATGATTATTCTGATATGACAAAGATTGTAAAACAATTTGCTTCATCTGAAAATATACCGATAATTTCGGCACTTGAAGGTGGATACAATCTTAATGCGCTTGCTAATTCTGTTTATGAGCATTTGAAGGTGTTGAATTCGTGATTAAACAAATCCGGCGTAAAAAAGAATAATGATTATTGAATATTTATCCGTTCCTGACGGAATGAATAATAAATAGTAAATAATAAATGAAAAGTTATAAAGAATTCACTATCACTGCAATTCCATTCATTCCAGAAGTAGTTGAAGGAATATTATGGCAGCTTAATATCAGCGGCATTCTGGAAGAAGAAAATTTTATAAAAGTATTTTGCGCCGAAGGAAGTACAACAACACAAGAAAAAATCTCCGCTCAGCTTCAGAAGCTTGTGATGGAAGCAGTCATTGAGTCATTTATTGTCAGCGAAAAAGTTTTGGAGAATAAAAATTGGAACGAAGAGTGGGAAAAGAGCAGGGAAGTGATAGTTGTTTCCGACACATTAGTAATCAAACCATCCTTCAAAGAATATTCATCTATATCAGATCAGATTGTAATTACAATTGATCCTAAAATGTCATTCGGAACTGGTGAGCATCAATCAACAAAACTCTCTTTATTGTTTTTAGAAAAATATGTGAAGAAAGGAATGAAGATTCTTGATGTTGGAACAGGAACAGCTATACTTGCAATTGCCTCAGCAAAGTTAGGTGCAAGCAAGATTATTGCAATTGATTATGATGAATGGTGCTATGAAAATTCCATGGAAAATTGTCAAGTAAATTCAGTTCAAGAACAAGTTGATATTCGCTTATGCGAAATTAAAGATGTCACCGAAAAAGATTTTGAGCTCGTGGTTGCAAATATTCAAAGAGATGTATTGATCAACATTTCAAAAGATATTCGCAATCGTACAATGAAAAATGGGATATTAATTCTTTCAGGACTTTTAATTACGGATAAGGATGAAATTCAACGTGAGTATGAAAAATTAAACTTTTCACTATTGGATTTTAAAAGTTCTGATGGATGGATCTCTCTGGTATTCCAATTAAACTAAGAGATTAGCAGACGTAAAACTGTGGTATGATTTAATCCTTAAAATTTATTTTTACTGCACCTGATGCTAAAAAATTATCATACTTATTATAAACATAGATATTGTATTTCCCGGAATCGTAAAAAGTAATTTTCTGCCAGAACCAAACCCAATTATCTTCCACATCCTGGGTAATTGTGTTATCATATTTTTCTTTACCACTTCTGCTCACCTTATAGATTACATATTTAACCTTATGACAATCAACTCCATCATCTAATTTTACCAGGACTTCTAACCAGCCGCCTTCAGATCCAATCCTAAAGGATGAACTTTCATTTTTGGGATAACCGTCTTTATCAACATCTTCACAAAAGAATAATGCTTGCGCATGCAAAGAAGAAATTTTTGGGGCTGCACCAGTACGATTAGGAAAACTGCTAAGAGCAAAGCGAATTGTTTCGTCCGAACTTCAATAATTCTGGTTCTACCGTTAATAGTGTGAAAATAAGTTGAGTTTGCCGTTGAAGAAGAGAATGGCAATCCTCAGATTATCAAAAT
>Ga0209521_10005320_pt1 | contig 10206 bp, 8 predicted proteins | sample Rifsed19ft4_FD_184016 | JGI IMG/M metagenome (GOLD analysis project Ga0209521, IMG submission 184016) | Soil microbial communities from Rifle, Colorado, USA - sediment 19ft 4 (version 2) | ecosystem: Environmental > Terrestrial > Deep subsurface > Rock core/Sediment | place: Rifle, Colorado... | reverse complement strand
AAATTGCCTTCTAATGTTTTCAGTAATCTATGCTACGAACAGCGGTGCAATAATAAAGCCATTCGAACGAAATCGCAAATATGGTCTTCCTGCTTTCCCCTTTGATTTCTACGGCACAAGCGTATAATGATTTTGTGACATTGGACCACAGGAGCGAATGGGTTGGACCCTAATTATCTTGATCTTGATCCGCAGGAACGCATCAATCGCATCATGGCCTTTTTCTCAATCCTGATCGGGTTTGCCAGTATCTGCGCCGGTCTGGTTCCCCTCCTCGGGATCATCGGATCCATCGCCGGGATTGTAACTGGGATTTTCGGCCAGAAATCAGACAACAAGAAATTAGCCACCGTCGGGATTTATGTTTCCAGCTTTGCCCTTACTCTGGCACTGGTTTATACATTTATTGTTTACTTGAGCAGCCCAAAATAGCCAGGTTTACGAATCCAGCGAGCCGAACAACATCCGATCCAGCAGGGTTCGCTGCAAAACCAGGAATATGACGATTACTGGTATCGACATCACCAGCACCAGCGACCCAATAACACTCCAGGGTTGGGCCTGTCCGGTGGTGATCATGGCGTAGATCGCCATGGACAGTGTCACATTCTTAGCTTTATCGACAAACAACCAGCCGATGGCGAACTCTGAATACGCCATGAGGAAAGAGATGATGGCTGCAATGGCAATGGAAGGCAGCGCCAGAGGCAGGGTCACATACAGGAACGCCGATCGGTTACCGGCCCCGTCTAAAAATGCAGCTTCTTCCAGATCTCGCGGTACGGATTGAAATGCAGCGCGCATGTTCCAGATGCAGAATGGCAGGGCGAAAACAGTATAAACCAGCATCAGTCCGATGAGGGTGGTGCGTATTTGGAGCATGCTCAATACAATGTAAAGCGGGGTGCTGAATGCCACCGGTGGAATAACGGCTGTAAGCAACAGAAATAACAGCCCAGGTTTTCGACCAGGAAAGCGGAAGCGGGCAAAGGCATAAGCCAGGCTGGCGCCTAACAGGATTGCCATCAGTGCCGCCCCTAAAGAGACTACCATGGAGTTTCGAAATAAAGTCATGAAATTCACGGATTGGTATGGTCGGTCCAAAACTGCCAGCAGCGGTTGGAGAGAAAATTCTTTAGGCAGAAAGCGAAATTCTGTGGCGCGTCCCAGGAGCGAACCATCAAAGGCCAACCGTAAGGTTGCCCAAATCGGAATTAAAACATACAGCCCAATCAGGATCAGCCCAAGCTGACTGAGAAATTGGCGAGGCCAGGATAGTTTACGCATAAGTCACTCCCTGATCTGCTTTGCTCGCTCGATTGAACAAAATCACAAATATAACCAGAATGAGCACGGTAATGATATTGAGAACGGCAGAAATGGCAAATTGTCCATTGATGAAGAATCCGCTCGGGTTAAAGAAATTAAACGACATGGTTGCCAGAGTCCCATCGCCAATGCCAAAAGCCTGAAATAGATAAAATTGGTTGAAAGCAAAAATACTGCGGATAATGATGGCGGGTACCAGTAACGGGTAAATAAGGGGAAGCGTGATATAGAAAAATGTCTGCAACGCATCGGCGCCGTCAATTTGAGCCGCATCAAATGATTCTTTGGGGATCATCTTCATGCTGGCTGAGGTCGCCAGCATCATGAACGGAAAGCCGTACCACACGCCGGAGATCAACAGGATGAGCAGCCATTTATCGGGGCTGTTTTCCCATCCCAGCAGGAACGAAAAAGGTATGTCGGGGCCAAATTTTTGGGCTGCCAGCGCCAGCCAGCCGGTTGTTGGGGCAAAAATATTCACCCACATAATCGCCCCGATAAATTCTGGAATTGCCCAGGGCAGAATGAATAACGATTGCCACATTCGTTTCAATTTCAGACCGTTTTGAAACAAAAGCAAGCCTGCGATTAACCCAAGGGTGGTTTGAAGCAAGACTGAGGTGACTGTCCAAATAATATTCCGCACCAGGATTTGCGCTTCAAGTAAGTAATCAAATAGCGGCTCAAAGTTGGCTAATCCCAAATAATGGACTTCCTTGGCCCTGTACGGAAATTCCTGCATCGCCACATCTATTTTTCCCGAAATACCCCCCCAGACTTCACGCCATATTCCTCCGGTCAATCCGTCCTTGATGGAGATGCTGTTGAAGTCGGTTAATGAAACCCCCATCTGGTACAACAGGGGGAGGATTGTGAATATCACAAATACAAGAATTCCCGGAATCAGCCAGGGGATGGCCGTTTTAAGGTCGGATTTTTGTGGTTCAAGGGCAACCTTCCGGGTGCGGAGGTTTCCAATCCACAATTGGATTGGCTGAATGACGAGCGTTTTCAATCCTTCGGAAGCCGAATAACACAAAGGAACAGTCAGCGTGATCAGGTATTGCGGCCATTTGGTGGGCCAAACCAGCAAGAACGCGAAACCAATGACGAGCCACAGCGCAAATACACGCTGTTTCCGCCAGGTGCCGCCAATGCCGATAAAAGCCAGGATCGCGATCAGCGGGTCTATCGAAAAATAAAAGGCGTCAGCCTGCCACATCCGCGGCGAACGGGATAACCAGACCAACTGCTGCCAGATGGGAAAGTTGGCTCCTTCTACCTCGCTGGCGGTAGTGGCATACGTGGAATGATAAAGAATCGAATCCCGTAATCGGCCGACAGGATCAGGCCAGAGGTATGGATTGAAAACGAAAAACATTGCAACGGAGATTAATCCCCAAATGGCTATGGTGCGAAGTGCGCTTTTCCAGCCAAAGGTGTCCTGAGCATCAATCAGCCAATCCGCAAGGATGGCTACGCCGACGATACAGTAAATATATTTCGACGCTGCCGTCATCCCCAGGAAAACAGCGGAAAGAATCAACCAGAAATTCAGCCTGCGAATCCCTTTTTTCTTCCACATCAGGTACGCCAAAACTGTTACCAGGCTGGTGAAAGCCGGGATTGCCTCCAACATGATTTGCGACACGTACTTGATGGTCCAGGCATGGATGCCCAGCAGTAAGCCGCCTAAAGGATTGACGATCGCCAGCAGCCCGGCTGTGATGACACCGAAGACCGCGTTGGTGAGCCTGTCCGTCCTTAACAGGTCCCTCGCCAAATATTGGTTGGGTTGAGCACTGGTTGGGTTATCCGGGGTCAGCGGTTTTTCAGGTTCGCTGAGCAGCGCCAGCCCCATGATTATTTTGGCGAAAACAGGGTGTTCGGACCGGTAATTGGTATCCAGAATTTTGGCAAATTCACCGCTGCGGATCACCGCGGTGTATTCCTGCGCTGCCCGTAAATAATCATCCTCGTCGTAATCAATACCCAGGGTCGTCACCGCCTTCCAGCGAGTCATTCCGGCGACGGCAATGACCAATATAACAGCCAATATTAACCCTGGAATGCGAAATCGGCTCATTCGTGAAGCTTTCTTAATTAAAGTTGAACTTCGATCGATGAATTATGGCACGATTTTTAATATACGGCCTTCGTAAGGTGAAAGTTGCTCCACCGGTCGATAGTTGGTGATGCCGCCATTCTCCACTATCAACACAGAACCGGTTTCATCCTTAACCATATCGACGACTTGATAATCTGCATCGCTCAAATTCGTCTGCTGGGCTTCGAGCAAATAATCTGTGACGATATTTTTGGTCAGATTCACGATGATTAAGATCGAATTTTCCCCATCCTGGCGAATAAAACTGTAAACGCCAGCATGGTTGGAAGTGACTGGCAAGTATTCCCCGATAGCAAACACAGGATTTGCCAGACGCAGTGCGATTAAATCGCGGTATGCCGTAAGCAGCGAATCATCGGCTTGAGTTTGATTTTCGACATTCACTTCAATGTATGCTGGATCCACATCCTCCCAGGGCATAACCGTCGAAAACCCGCCAAATGCATCCGAGGACCATTGCATCGGCCGGCGAATCATTTCATCCGGCTTTCGCCCCGTCATTCCAATTTCCTCGCCATAATAGATATAGGGCGTACCCGGCGAGGTTAAAAGGATGAAAGCAGCCAGTTTGGCTTTGGCAAGATTACCATCCAGAACACTCATTGCCCGATCCTGATCATGGTTGGTCAAGAAAGTGCCAAAATTCCAATCTGGCATGTCTTTTTGCGTAAACGTGACCGCGCTTTTAACCGCCGAAACAGCCTCTCCGCGGACACTATTCATTACTCCACTGGCCATCTCAAAATTGAAAATCTGATCAAACTGGTCGCCGGTGTAGCTGGACACCAACCGCGCGTCGCTGGAAGCTACTTCGCCTACACTGTAAGACTGTGGATTGATCCCCTTGTAATGAGTGTAATATCCTCGGAACCAGTCGTGTGTGGCCTGTGAATTGACCCCGCCTTGCTCTTCAATCAGGTGTTTGGCTGCATCCACCCGAAAACCGTCCACCCCGACCGACTCGAGCCAAAAAGCCATTACCTTTTCCATCTGGGCTGTCACTTCAGGGTTTTGGTAGTTCAAATCAGGCATGCAGCCACAGAAGTATCCATAATAACTGGCGTCGCCGCCGGACACATTATGCCAACCAGCCCCCTTGTTGGTATCTGACCAGACATACCAGTCGTGGTACTCAGGTGAAGCAAAAAAAGGATGGCGGACAGAGGTGTGATTGAGCACCAGATCGATAATGACGCGTATGCCGCGTTCGTGAGCTTCCGTCAAAAAGTGTTTAAAATCGTCCATCGTGCCATAATCCGAGTTAATGGCGTAGTAATTGATGACGTCATAGCCGTGGTAGCTGGGTGAAGGATGAATGGGCATCAGCCAGATGGCATCGATGCCGAGGTCAGTCTTGGTTTCAGGGTTGCCATCGTTCAGATAATCCAGCTTTTCGGTAATTCCATTAAAATCGCCAATTCCATTCCCATCGCTGTCATAAAAGCTGCGAACAAAGATCTCGTAAAATACCGCGGTTTTCCACCAGGGCAGTTCGATGGGTACGGGTGAGGTGATTGGTTCCGGAGAAGGTAGCGGTGTTGTTATCGACGCAGGCGTTTGCATCGTGCATCCTGATAAAAGCAATCCAAAAATCAATATGCTGAAAATCGTTTTCATACGCTTCATCCGTAAGAAAAGACGGCCTTTCGGCCGTCTTTTTAGGCTACCCTTTGACGCCGCCTGCGGTTAGTCCGCTCACGATCTGCCGTTGCAACAAAATGTAAACGATGGCAACCGGCAAAGCGACGATGATCGCCATGGCAGCAAAACGGTTCCATGGAATCGAATTCGCGTACTGTCCGGTCATATTGTACAAAGTCATGGCTAGAGTGTAATCCTGCGGCTTGGTCAGGAACAGCCACGGCAGTACGAACTCCTGCCAGTAGCCAATGAAGCCCAGGAAGAAAGTGACTGCCAGTTGCGGCATTGCCAGAGGCAGAACGATCTGGTAGAAAATCTGATTCGAGTCTGCCCCGTCAATTGCGGCAGCTTCTTCCAGTTCTTTTGGAATGGTATCCAGGTAACCTTTGAGGTTCCAGACGGCGAACGGCAGCGCTGTTGCCAGCATGGCGATACCCACTCCAAGAAGTGAATCGCGCAGGTTAAACATTACTTTTCCCGTAACGCCGGCCACACATTCAGTAAAGGGGTATATGGCCGTCACCCCTGCGGAACAATCTACCACTCGCAGGCTGTTCATGAGCAGGAATAACGGCGTGGATAACCCCACAGCCGGCATCAGCAGCGGGATGAAGACCATGATCATCAAAACCTGGCGCATCTTGAATTTAAAGCGGGCAAAGGCGTAGGCCGCGGAAACTGCGATCAGAAGAGACACCAGCCCGACCGTAATCGACAATAAAGCACTGTTCCTCAGCAGAGTAATGAAGTCCACAGGATTCGCTGTAGGCCTGCTCAACACCTCTTTGAAGGCAACGAGAGAAATTTCTTTGGGGAATAATTCCAGCTTGCTGGGCCGTACTCCAGTGGAACTCAGCGACAGGGTGATGATATACATGATGGGGAACATCACCTCGATCGTGATTAAAATGCAAAGGAGTTGAATGCCCAGTTGCCGGTAAAGCGGTAATTTTTCGCTGCCGCCTTTGCTGCCGGAAGTGTCCATATTCATAAAGCGGACAAACCAGTTTTTCTTCTTGGGGGTAACAGTCATGGTGGCCATTTTATGACTCCGCGTAGCTTTCTGTTGCCCGGGTCAATCTATTTGTGACCAGGAAGATTCCGATTGCGACAAAGAAAATGATGACCGCGAATGCGCCAGCAACGCCATATAGGCGCAAGTTCCTCACCAGATCATAAGCGAACGTCACCAATATTTCTGTCATTCTATTCGGTCCACCTGCTGTCATGAAAAAAACAAAGTTGAACAAATTAAAGGACAGGGTGAAACCGTACATCGCTGCCGGGATCATAGCCGGGCGTATGAGCGGAACGGTTACGTTCCAGAATTGGAAGGATTTTGATGCGCCGTCGATTTCAGCCGCTTCGTACAACTCACGCGGAATGGACTGCAGCGCGCCGGTAGCCACCAGTGTCATAAACGGCCAGCCTAACCAGAAGTTGGCGATCATCATGGCATAATAAGCCAGCGGTAATGCACCTGTAGGCAGTAACCACTCAATGGGAGCTTTCAGCGACTCCAACCAGCGCAGGCGCACCGGATCTGCGACCCCAAAAAATTGGACAATGGTCGTCAGCACCTGATTCATTGCCCCGTATTGTTCATTGAATATATTTCGCCAGACCGTTCCTACCACGATGGGAGGAATGACCACTGGCAGAACGTATATTGCGCGGTAAATTTTCTTGAACCAAATGCCCTTTACATTCAACAGGACGGCAATTAATACGCCTGCCGGAACATGCAAAACGACGTTTGAGACTGCCCACCATAGGTTATAGAATAGCACTCTGACAAAATCAAAGTTTTGGACAGGCAAACCGCCAAAAATAATTTCTTTATAATTTTGTAAACCAATAAATTGGAGCTTGGGTGAATTCAGACCGAGGAGCAGATCCTTGGTCTGAAAATCCGTGAATGAGATTATGACCTGGTAAACCAGCGGGTAGAAGGTGATTACCCCCAGGACCAGAAAAGCAGGCAGCAGATAGATGTAAGGCTGAAGGGCTCTCCGTATATCAGTCTTACCTTTCATTGTCACGCTTCTAGTCGCCATAATTCCCTCTGTGGAGAAGAAAAAATGATGGTCAAAGCAGACAGGTTTACTTGCCTGCTTTGACCTATTTTACATCCGATTGAGAACCGGACTATTGGTTGTTAATAGACTTACTTATTGGCATTCGCGGTGTTGTCAGCGACCCACTGTTCAGGGGTCACGGCGCCTTCGAACACTGCAGAATCGCCACAGAAGTTCGACCAGTACAGACCTAGCTGCGGAACCTGCGGACGAATGTAGGAACCCTTGTTGAAGGCGTCCACCAGACCCTGGATGAGCGGATCAGTGATGGTGACATCGGTGCGCACAGGAACGTGACCGGCTTCATTCATCATGATGGTCTGGGAAGCGGCGTTGGAAAGGTACAGAGCAACTTCGATGGCAGCTTCGGCAACCTGAGTATTAGGGTTCAGGTAGAAGCCGTCAACGCCGAGAAACGGGGTGGCAGGGCCTTTGGGGCCTGCGGGCAGAGCGGTCACAGCCAGTTTGTCACCCAGAGCGGTGCGATAGTCACCCATAGCCCAGTTACCGTTGGTAATGGCAGCCATCTTGCCTTCAACGAAGGGAGCCAGACCTTCGGAGTCGTTCTTGGGCCAACCATTGGCGACGGAAATCTGATACAGGCTGGCGAGGTAAGTCATGGCATCCACTACACCGGTACCCTGGTCCGCAACAACCTTCCAGTTATCGTCGAAGACCTTGCCGCCAAAGGCATTGAAGAAACCGAAGTCATGGTAGCAGCCGTAGCTGATTGAAATCGGTGTGCCGCCTTCCATGAGGGCTTTCAGTTCATCGGTAGTGGCGGGAGGTTCGGGGAGCATGTCGGTGTTGTACCAGAAAGCAACGGCTTTCATGGATTCGGGAACGCCGTAAATTTTGCCTTCAACCGTCATTCCATCAATACCGAGCTGATTGATGCCTTCGGTCTTGCCAGCCAGCAGGTCGGTGATGTCTAGCAAAAGGCTCGCGCGGGCATCATCACCCAGGCTGTCGTTCGGGGCGATGAACATGTCAGGGCCAGCGCCAGCAGCCACATCGGTGCGATATTTGTTGTAAATATCGTTGAAGGGTACCTGAAGCACATTGATGGTGATGTTCGGCAGATCTGTCTTGGCAGATTCCAGCAATTTTGCCAGAGCTACCTCTTCAGCCGAGCCGGTGCCGTAGGCATGCCAGAAGGTGACCTCAACCTGTTCCATCGGAACAGCGGTCGGCTCAGCCGGGACAGGGGTGGCTTCTGCGGGAACTGTGGTGGGGGCTTCTGTAGCAGCGGGCTGGCAGGCTGCCAGGACGAACATGGCGATTAGCAGAATGCTAATCAAGGGCAAAAACTTTTTCATCTCAATCCTCCTGATTGATTTAGTAGTACACATTTTCCCATAATTATGGGAATTTTGATAGATTTAGTAGTTAATTAAATTCTGTATCTGACGGTCCCATCACCTCCCTTCCATCAGTTACTTTCTGCAATACGGTGCAAGCTCATGGACAATGCCTGTGCTACCGCACCCAAAGCTGATGAGCGTCGGCCCAGCACTGCGGCTGAGATTCGTACCGCTTGCCATGAAACGAGCAGACTGCGTTCTTTCACGGTCTTTCGAATTGGATCGAGCAACAAATCTCCCAGTTGGGCGACACCACCGCCAATGACGATGATTTCTGGATTGATCAAGTTGACTAGACCTGCGATTGCCGTACCCAAATGATACCCTGATTCGGTAATTAATTGTTGGGAAAAAAGATCGCCGCGGCGGGCGGCATTTATCACATCCTGCGCGGTGAGCGAATCGGTTGGCAAGATTTCGGAAAGCATGGTCCTCCGCCCTTTTAGAACCCCTTCCCGTGCGCGTTGTGCCAGCGATCGCCCGCCTGCCATTGCTTCCAAACACCCCCGGTTTCCGCAGCTGCACAACGGTCCATTTTCTTCGAGTGTGATGTGGCCAATTTCTCCGGCCGATCCAGTGGTGCCGCGATAAATTTGTCCGTCTAACAAAAACCCGGCGCCAATGCCGGTGCCAACTTTGATATAGGCTAGGTTTTTTTCACCTCGCCCGGCGCCAAATGCCCATTCTCCCAGGGCACCGAATTCCGCGTCATTCCCAAGCGAGACCGGGCAGCCCAGTCGTTCTTCCAGCCAGTCACGGATCGGGAACTTATCCCACCCCGGCATGATGGGAGGCGCTCCAACAATACCGGTATCCGAAACCACTGGGCCAGGTACGCCTACCGCGGCAGCGGTTATTTCCGTGAGTGTTGTCTTGGTGGTTGGTAACCAATCCTCGATGAGCTTTATGAGGCGATTCATGCAGAAATCCGGCCCAAGCATAACATCCATTGGTGCATTCGTTTCAGCCAACACCTGAGCCTGGTAGTTTGCCAACACAATCGTTATATGGGTTGAACCAATGTCGATCCCCAGTACTCGCCCAACCTCGGGATTGATCTCAAGATTGATCGGGTTTCTTCCGCCAATGTGTTGTCCGGCCGATTCACGCACAAGTCCGGCTTGAATCAGGTCGTTGACGATAGCTGTTAGCGCGGCGCGGGTTAAGCCGATTTGTCGGGATAACTCTATCCGAGAAATTCCCCCTGTTGCAAATCGGATTAAATCCAAAGCAGCGTGTTTGTTAAGGTTTTTGACATTCGTTTTTGGGGCTTGCCAAACCGTCAGCGTCATCACGTTCCTTAGTCACACATTGTAGATAAAAGTATAACATAATCATTTTTAATGTCAAGTCTTTTAACATTAGAAACCAATTCGAATTTGCAAACTCCGACCTCAAGTGATAAATCCGTTATAATTTCGCGTAATGGTCCTCCCGTTTTGGCGCATTCTTTTCTCCGCTCCAGCCGCCGGCTCCTGGAATATGGCACTCGACGAAGCTATTCTCGAAGCTGTCACCCGAGGTGACCAGCCGCCGACGCTCCGCTTGTACGCCTGGGAACCGGCCTGCCTGTCTCTTGGCCACGCCCAACCTATTGCGGATGTAGACCTTGAAGCCCTCGCCTCCCGCGGCTGGCAGGTTGTCCGCCGGCCCACCGGCGGGCGGG
>Ga0209521_10005318_pt1 | contig 10209 bp, 5 predicted proteins | sample Rifsed19ft4_FD_184016 | JGI IMG/M metagenome (GOLD analysis project Ga0209521, IMG submission 184016) | Soil microbial communities from Rifle, Colorado, USA - sediment 19ft 4 (version 2) | ecosystem: Environmental > Terrestrial > Deep subsurface > Rock core/Sediment | place: Rifle, Colorado... | reverse complement strand
GGAGCCATGGGGAGCGGCTGGGCGGCCTGCTGTGGCTGCCGGACGATCGACACGCGCAGGATCGCGGTCGCGACATGATGCCGGATGAGTCCCTGCAGCTCCTGGTAGAGGCGGAAGGCCTCGACCTTGAAGGCGTTGACCGGGTCGGTCTGGGCGTAGCCGCGCAGGTGGATGCCTCGCCGGAGGTCGTCCAGCTCCGTGAGGTGCTCGACCCACAGCGAATCGACCGTGCGCAACAGGACGAGGCGCTCGACCATCGCCCAATCGGACTCCCCGACCTCGCGCTCCCGTTCCGCGAGCTGGCGGTCGACGACTTCGTGGAGCTCGACGCGCATGGGTTCCGGGCCGCCGAGCGCCCGCAGCCGGCTCTCGGCCACGTCCCGTTCGGGAAGCCCGAGCGCCGCGAACGCCTTCGAGAGCTCATCGATCGACCACTCGTCCGGATCGCTCCCGACAAGGTGCTCGTCGACGAGGGCGTCGATCTCGTCCCCGAGGAAGGCGCGGACCGTTTCGGTGAGGTCCTCGTTGCGCAGGATCTTGTCGCGCTCTCGGTAGATCGTCTCGCGCTGCTTGTTGATCACGTCGTCGAGCTCGACGACACGCTTGCGCATGTCGAAGTTGAAGCCCTCGACACGTGACTGGGCGCTCTCGATGGTCTTGGAGACGATGCCGGACTCGATGGGCACGTCCTCCTCGATGCCGAAGCGCTGCATGAGGCCGGCCACCCGCTCGGAGGCGAAGCGCTTCATCAGCTCGTCGTCGAGCGAGAGGTAGAAGCGCGACGAGCCCGGGTCTCCCTGACGTCCGGCGCGACCACGGAGCTGGTTGTCGATCCGGCGAGCCTCGTGCCGTTCCGTGCCGATGATGTGCAGCCCGCCGGCCGCCACGACCCGCTCGTGGTCGTCGGCGCAGGTCGCCGTCGCCTCCCCGAGGGCCGTCGCGTACGTGTCGGGGTCCACCTCGGCCGGGTTGAGGCCCCTGCGATGGAGGATCTCCGAGGCGAGGCCCGTCGGGTTGCCGCCGAGGAGGATGTCGACGCCGCGACCGGCCATGTTCGTGGCGATCGTGACCGCCCCGGACCGGCCGGCCTGGGCCACGATCGTGGCCTCCTTCTCGTGCAGCTTCGCGTTGAGGACCTGGTGGGGGATGCCGCGTCGGTTCAGCTGCTCGCCCAGGCGCTCGCTCTTCTCGACGCTCGTGGTGCCCACGAGGACCGGACGGCCGGCCTCACGCAGCTCCTCGATCTCGTCGATGAGGGCATCCCACTTGGCCGGCTCGGTGCGGTAGACGAGGTCGGGATCGTCGTCGCGGATCATCGGCCGGTGGGTCGGGATGGCCACGACCTCGAGACCGTAGATCTTGTAGAACTCCTCGGACTCGGTCATCGCCGTGCCGGTCATGCCGGCGAGCTTGTCGTACAGCCGGAAGTAGTTCTGGAAGGTGATCGTGGCGAGGGTCACCGATTCGCGCCGGACGCGGAGGCCCTCCTTGGCCTCGATCGCCTGGTGGAGGCCCTCGCTCCAGCGCCGTCCGGGCATCTGGCGGCCGGTGAACTCGTCGACGATGACGATCTCCCCGTCCTTCACGATGTAGTCGCGGTCGCGCTTGTACAGGGCGTGCGCGCGGAGGGCCTGCTCGAAGTGGCGGGCCAGCGTCGGGTCGCTGTCGTAGAGGTTCTGGACGCCGACGAGGCGCTCGATCTTGGTGACGCCCTCCTCGGTCGGGGAGACGGCGCGCTCCTTCAGATCGATGAAGTAGTCGCCGCCCTCCTCGGCGCCGTCGGACCGCTCGACGAGGCGCGGCACGAGCCGGGCGAAGAGGTAGTACTTGTCGGCCGATTCCTCGGCCTCGCCGCTGATGATGAGGGGCGTGCGGGCCTCGTCGATGAGGATGTTGTCGACCTCGTCGACGATCCCGAAGTAGCGCTCCCGCTGGACCCGCTGGGGGATCTCCATGACCATGTTGTCGCGCAGGTAGTCGAACCCGAACTCGTTGTTCGTGCCGTAGGTGACGTCGGCCGCGTAGGCCTCCCGGCGCTCGACGGGTCGGAGATGCAGCAGCCGCTCGTCCGTGGCGCGATGCTCCGGGTCGAAGACGAAGGCGGAGTCGTGCTGGATGACCCCCACGGAGAGGCCCAGCCCGTGGTACACGGGACCCATCCACTGGGCGTCGCGCTTGGCCAGGTAGTCGTTCACCGTCACGATGTGGACGCCCCTGCCCGAGAGGCCGTTGAGGGCCGCGGCGAGGGGCGCGATGAGGGTCTTGCCCTCGCCCGTCTTCATCTCCGCGATCCGCCCCTCGTGGAGGACGACGCCGCCCATGAGCTGGACGTCGAAGGGGCGCATGCCCAGACTCCGGCGGCTCACCTCGCGCGCGGCGGCGAAGACCTCGGGCAGGCGCTCATCGAGAGTTTCCCGGAGGGCAGCGAGGTCCCGCTTCCTGCGCTCTCGAGCGAGCTCCCAGCGTCGCTCCCGCTCGGACTGCTCGAGCTCCTCCTCGGATGCCTCCTCCGGCTCGGCCTCCTCCGCGATCTCGGCACGCAGGGCCGCCATCCGCGCGCGGATGTCCGCGTCGGAGAGGCCCTCGAATTCGGGCTCGAGGGCGTTGATCTGGTCGACGAAGCGCTGGAGGCGCTTGACCTCGCGCTCGTTGGAGTCCATGAGACGGTTGAGGATGCCGAGCATGGGAAAGGCCAGTATAGGCGGGCTGGTCTGGGACCCTCCGGGGTCCGCGGCGGAGCTCCGCGACGCCAGCGGCCCGAGGATCTAGCTCCAGATGCCGAGCAGGCGGAAGACCGCCAGGACGACGAAGGTCCCCATCGCGAGCCCGGTGAAGACGATCACGCCGAGCGCCGGGGAGACGGGCTCGGGCGCCGGGTTGTCCAGCGATCGGACGCTCCACGGCTGGCCCGTCTGGCGCGCCCAGAAGCCGGGTCGTCGTGCCCGCCACGCCCGGCTGCGCAGGACCATGCGCCAGTCCTGGCCCTTCGGCGGGACGTGGGGGACGAGCCCGCGCTCGCTGCGCCGGTTAAGCCGCAGAGTCATCGGTGGCCTCGCCCGACGCTTCGTCGGGGTCATCGCGGGTCGTATCGAGGGTGCGCGGCATGCCGTCCTGCCAGAGGCTCATCTCCTGGACGAGCTTGAGCTCGCTGGTGAAGAGCGCCCCGACCGACTCGCCGCGGTGGATGCGCCTGATCGCCTCCCCGAAGAGTGGAGCGACCGAGATCGTGGTGATCTTGGGCAGGCGCTTGTGGGGCGGAAGGGGGACCGTGTCGGTGAAGACTACCTCGCGGATGCCCGCCTCCCCGATCCGCTCGACGGCCGGCTCAGAGAGCACGCCGTGGGTGGCGCAGGCAAAGATCTCGCCGACTCCCTCGTCCTGGAGCGCGCGGACGATCTCGACGAGCGTGCCGGCCGTATCGACCTCGTCGTCGACGATGACCGCCTGGCGCGCGCGGACCTCGCCGATGACGTTGAGCAGCTCCGCCCGGTCGAGGTTGCCGACGCGTCGCTTCTCGATGACCGCAAGGGGCGCCTCGAGCAGTTCGGCGAACGTGCGGGCGCGCTTGGCGTATCCGAGGTCGGTGACGACGACCGGATCGACCAGCTCCTTGTGGCGGAAGTAGGGGCCGAGCAGGTAAACCGCCGCCAGCTCGTCCACGGGGATGTTGAAGAAGCCCTGGATCTGGCCCTGGTGGAGGTCCATGGTGAGGACGCGATTCGCCCCGGCGGTGGTGATCATGTCGGCCACGAGGCGGGCCGTGATGGGCACCCGCGGCTGGTCCTTCTTGTCCGAACGGCCGTAGCCGAAGTAGGGGACGACCGCGGTGATCCGCCCGGCGCTCGCGCGCTTGAAGGCGTCGATCATGATCAGCAGCTCCATGATCGACTTGTTCACGGGGGAGCACGTCGGCTGGACGACGAAGACGTCGCGCTCGCGGACGTTGTCGAGGATCTTGACGAAGATGTTCTCGTTGGCGAACTCGAACACCTCGGCCCGTCCAAGCTCGACGTTCAGGTAACGGCAGATCTTCCGCGCGAAATCGGGGTTGGCGTTGCCGGTGTAGATGCCGAGCTGGTCCACGCTTACCCTCGCGGTCGCTTCAGGCCTGGTCGACGCGCTCGCGGCGGCGGCCCATCCGCGTCCCGCCGTCGGGCGGGGCCGTGGGCGCGTCATTGTCGCCGATGCCCTGCTGCTCCGCCAGCCCGGCCCGGAACACGGCGATCCCGGCCACCCGGTCCCCCGGGTTGAGCCGCATCACGATGACCCCGCGCGCGGCGCTGCCGTAGCGGTTGACGGTGGTCACGTCGGTGCGCACCACCTGGCCGTTCTCGCTGATGAGAAGGAGCTCCTCGTCCGTCTCGGTGACGACCTCGGTGGCGGCCACTCGTCCGGTCTTCTCGGCCTCGAGGGTGATGAGCTTGACGCCCTGGCTGCCCCGGTGGGTGCGCCGGAAGCCGGCGATCTCGACCCGCTTGCCGTAGCCCGTCTCCGTGAGGACGAGCACGTCGGCGCCCGGCCGGCCGACGTGCATGCCCACGACCTCGTCGCCTGCGCGGGCGAGTCGGATGCCGATCACCCCCGCGGCATCGCGGCCCATCGGCCGGACCTCGGACTCGTGGAAGCGGGCGACCTTGCCCAGCGCGGTCGTGAGCAGGATCTCGTCCTCGCCCGAGGCGACCTCGACCCAGGCCAGCTCGTCGCCCTCGTGCACGGTGATTGCACGGATGCCCGACGAGCGGACCTTCTCGAACTGCTCGATGGGCGTCTTCTTGATCGTGCCGTGCCGCGTGGCCATCACCAGGAAGTGGCCCTGCTCGAAGTCCGGGATGGTGATGACCGCCAGGATGGCCTCGCCGGGCTCGACCTGGACGCCCTCGAGGTTGATGATCGGGATGCCCTTCGCCGTGCGTGACGCGTCGGGCGCCTGGTGCACCTTCGAGCTGAAGACGCGTCCGCGGTTGGTGAAGAAGAGGCACCAGTCGTGGGTGTTGGCCACGAGCAGATGGGCGAGCGCGTCCTCCTCGACCGTGGCCGCCCCGATGATGCCCTTGCCCCCACGGTGCTGACGGCGGTAGGTGCCCAGGGGCAGGCGCTTGATGTAGCCGCGCTGCGTCACGGTGACGACCACGTCCTCGCTCGCGATGAGGTCCTCGTCGGTCAGCTCGCGACTGGCGTCCGCCTCGATGCGCGTCCGGCGCGTGCCGTCGAACGTCGCCTTGAGCTCGGCCAGCTCCTCCTTGATGATCCCGTCGACGCGATGGGGATTGGCGAGGATGTCCTCGAGCTCCGCGATCTGTTGGATGGTAGCCAGGTACTCGTCCTCGATCTTCTTGCGCTCGAGGGCGGCGAGGCGGGCCAGGCGCATGTCAAGGATGGCCTGGGCCTGCAGCTCCGAGAGCCCGAAGCGCTCGATGAGGTTGGCCCGTGCGCCGTCGACGTCGGCGGACTCGCGGATGGTCTTGATCACCGCGTCGAGGTGATCAAGGGCGGTCTTGAGCCCTTCGAGGATGTGCGCCCGGTCGCGCGCCTTGCCGAGATCGAACTCCGTCCGCCGGCGGACGACCTCGCGGCGGTACAGGACGTGGTGCCACAGGACGCTGCGCAGCGAGAGCGTCTGCGGCTGGCCGCCCACGAGGGCGAGCATGTTGAGGTTGAAGGCGAGCCGCAGCGGCGTGTGCTTGAACAGGTTGTTCAGCACGGTCCGCGGGTTGGCGTCGCGCTTCAGCTCGATGACGATGCGCATGCCGTCGCGGTCCGACTCGTCGCGCAGGTCGGCGATCCCGTCGACCTTCTTGCCGGAGACGAGGTCCGCGATCTTCTCGATCAGGGACGCCTTGTTGACCTGGTAGGGCAGCTCGGTGGCGACGATGGCCATCCGCCCGGCGCGCGTCTCCTCGAAGGCGACCTGCGCCTCCATCACCACCCGGCCATGCCCGTGGGCGTACATCTGGCGGATCGCATCCACGGTTTCCTTCTGGCCGGTCAGCGGGTTGCGCTGGTCCTCCTGGCGGAAGATCGTCCCCCCGGTCGGGAAGTCCGGGCCGAGCACGAAGGCGCACAGGTCGTCGTTGCTCAGCTCGGGGTTCTCGATCAGGGCGATCGTTGCGTCGCACACCTCGCCAAGGTTGTGAGGCGGGATGTTCGTGGCCATCCCGACGGCGATCCCCGACGATCCGTTGATGAGCAGGTTGGGCAGCTTGCCCGGCAGGACCGAGGGCTCACGCCGCGTGCCGTCGTAGTTGTCGACGAAGTCGACCGTCTCCCTGTCGATGTCGGCGAGGAGCTCGGCGGCGATGGGGGCCATGCGCGCCTCCGTGTAGCGCATCGCGGCAGCCGGATCGCCGTCCACCGAGCCGAAGTTGCCCTGCCCGGCGACGAGCGGGTAGCGCATCGAGAAGTCCTGGGCCAGGCGCACGAGGGCGTCGTAGATGGCCGCATCGCCGTGCGGGTGGTACTTGCCCATCACCTCGCCGACGATGGCGGCGCACTTGCGGAAGCCGGACCCCGGGGTGAGGCCCATCTCCTGCATCGTGTAGAGGATCCGACGATGGACCGGCTTCAGGCCGTCCCGCACGTCGGGGAGGGCGCGGCTCACGATCACGCTCATGGCGTAGTCGAGGTAGCTCGCGCGCATCTCGTCCTCGACGCGGATGGGGCGGATCCGTTCGGGGAGGTCGGTCATCGGTCTCGCTCAGGTCGAGTCGGGCTCACAGGGGCGGCTCGGGCAGGTCGCGGGGATCCGGCAGGCGCCCGAACTGGCCGGCCATGGCAGCGGCGATCGAGGTCGAGCCGCCGTCCGCGGTGCGACGGATGCCGATCAGGCGGTGGCGGACCGCGTCGGCGTCGCCCGGCTCGAGCTTCGCGACCGCGTCCCGGAGGACCCAGGCGCGGTTGCCGTCGCGCTCGCTCGCTGCGCGCTCCGTCTCCGCCAGCACGAACGCCCTGACCTGCCCGCGGTCGACCGGGGCGAGCTCGCGAAGGGCCCACGAGAGGGCCTTGCGCACGTTCGGGTCGGCGTCGCCGATGAGGCTCCCCAGGACGGCCAGGCCGCGCTGCACCTCGGCGGGCCCGAGCCGGCCGGGGATCGCGCCGCGCGCCGCAAGATCGCGTGCCGTCGAGCGCAGTACGGCGACGGTCGCGGCCGCAAGTCGGCGCTCCCAGGGGCTCTCGGCGTACACGAGCTGCTCGATCTCCGCCCAGCGATAGGGTTCGCGCAGGATGCCCTCCGCGACGAGCGAGGCAAGGGAGTCGACCGCGATCCAGTCGGTCGCGCGGCGGCCGGCCCGGCGCATCAGCTGCCAGGTGCGCTCCGGATCGTCGGGGAGACTGCGCCGCAGGAAGGCCAGCGCGACCTGGCGGAGCTCCATCTCGTTCTCGCGCGTAAGACGCTCCGCGACCCACAGCGCTTCCGCTGGTCGAGCGCGCCGCAGCGCGGGACGCAGGCCGGCGACGAGCGCCCCGATGAGCGGGTTGCGCACGCCCAGCGCGCCCTGGATCCCCGGCGCGACGCGGAGCAGCCCACGACGATAGGGCTCGTCCGCCAGTTCGGTCATCGCCCGGCGCAGCGCCGTGGTGAGGGCGTCCGGATCGTCGATCAGCGCGCCGGCTTCGCGCCCGAGCTCGCGGGCGCGCACGCGCCGAGCGTCCAGTTCGCCTCCACCGGACGCGGCGACCCGTCGCGTGGCCGCCCGACCCGCGGGCCCGGCGGCCCGACCTTCGGGCGCCGTCACCACGGCGTTCATCCGGCGGGCGGCCCATCGCGCGACGCACCCGCGCGCGACGCACCCGCGCGCGACGCACCCGCGCGCGACGCGCCCGTCGAAGCCCCCTCGGTCGCCGGGTCCGCGCCCGTCTCGGTGCCATCGACGAGTCGGAAGCGGTAGCGCTTCTTGAGCTCGGAACGCTGGGCGGGCGTGGCGGCGACGTACAACCCCGTGGCGCCGGCGAGGAGCTGGCCGTCCGCGGCGTCGACGATGCGCGCCTCGGTGTGGAGCAGGCGGCGACGTGTCCCTGCGAGCCAGCCTTCGGCCCGGATGGCCTGCCCGACGCGCACCGGCCGCCGGAAGTCCGTGGCCAATCGGGCGGTCATGCCCCACGCGTCCTGGGCGACGAGCGCCCAGGCCATCACCTCGTCGAGGATCGTCGCCAGGATGCCGCCGTGGACGATGCCCTCCCAGCCTTCGAACTCGGGTCCCAGCGCCAGCTGCGTGAAGCAGCGGCCGTCCGACAGGTGCAGCCGGAGGCGCAGGCCCCGCTCGTTCAGCTCGCCGCACGCGAAGCAGTGATGGGCGGCGATCTCGAAGTCGACGGTCCCGGCGCTGCGCTGCGCGAGCGACGGTTCAGACATCGAGGTTGCGGACCTTGCGCGCCTCCGACTTGATGAAGTCCTTGCGCGGCCCGACCTTCTCGCCCATGAGCATGCTGAAGATGCTGTCCGCCTCGGTGGCGTCCTCGACATCGACCCGCAGGAGGGTCCGCGTCTCGGGATTCATGGTCGTGTCCCACAGCTGGTCGGGGTTCATCTCGCCGAGCCCCTTGAAGCGCTGGATGGACACGTTCTTGGCCTTCATCTCGCGGACGATCCGGTCTCGCTCGCGATCGTCCGTCGCATAGCGCGTCTGACGCCCCGTGCTGATGCGGTAGAGGGGCGGCTGGGCGATGTAGAGGTGCCCTTCTTCGATGATCGCCGGCATGTGCCTGAAGAAGAAGGTCAGCAGGAGCGTCCGGATGTGCGCCCCGTCGACGTCCGCGTCGGCGAGGAGCACGACCTTGTGGTAGCGCAGCTTCTCAGCGTCGAACGAGTCGCCGATGCCCCCGCCCAGGGCGATGATGAGCGGGCGGATGTTCTCCGACGAGAGGATCCGGTCGAGACGCGCCTTCTCGACGTTGAGGAGCTTGCCGCGCAGCGGCAGGATGGCCTGGAAGCGTCGGTCGCGACCCTGCTTGGCCGACCCGCCGGCCGAGTCGCCCTCGACGATGAAGAGCTCGCTGCGGGCCGGATCGCGCTCCTGGCAGTCGGCGAGCTTGCCCGGCAGCGAGAGTCCCTCGAGGGCCCCCTTGCGCATGACCAGGTCGCGCGCCTTCCGCGCGGCCTCGCGCGCCCGCGCCGCGGTGAGGGATTTCTCGATGATCCGCCGGCCCACCGCCGGGTTCTCGTCGAGGTACTGCCCGACGCCTTCGGTCACGGCCGCCTGGACCTGGACGCGGACCTCGGCATTGCCGAGCTTCGCCTTCGTCTGGCCCTCGAACTGGGGCTCCTGCAGCTTCACGCTGACGACCGCGGTCAGGCCTTCGCGCACGTCGTCCCCGGTGAGGTTCGCGTCGGACTCGCGCAGGATGCCCGCCCGACGGGCGTACTCGTTGAGCGACGTCGTGAGGGCCGCCCGGAACCCGGTCAGGTGGGTCCCCCCGTCCACAGTGTTGATGTTGTTGGCGAAAGCGAACGTGCTCTCCGTGTACGAGTCGTTGTACTGGAGGGCGACCTCGATGATGGTCCCGTTCTCGCGCCGGTCGACGGAGATCGGCTGGGCGTGGAGGACCTCGCGATTGCGGTTCAGGTGGCGCACGAAGCTGACCAGTCCGCCCTCGAAGTAGAAGGCCTTCTCGCGCGGCGCGCCCCCGCGCTGGTCGACGAAGCGGATCCACAGGCCCTTGTTGAGATAGGCCGATTCGCGCAGGCGCTGGCTGATCAGCTCGAAGGACCAGTCGATCTCCGGGAAGACGCGCGGGTCGGCGCGGAAGGAGGTGGTCGTCCCTCGCCGGCCCTTCGCCGGGCCGACGACGCGGACCGGTCCGGTCGGCGCCCCGCGAACGTACTCCTGCGCCCACACCTTCCCGTCGCGGGCCGACTCCACGCGCAGCCACTCGGAGAGGGCGTTGACGACGCTGACGCCTACCCCGTGCAGGCCGCCGGAGACCTTGTAGCCGCCGCCCCCGAACTTGCCGCCGGCATGCAGGACGGTGTGGACGACCTCGAGGGCGTCCTTGCCGCTACGGTGCTTGCCCACCGGGACGCCACGACCGTCGTCGCGGTTCAGAACCGTCCCGTCGGGCAGGATCGTCAGCTCGATGTGCCGTGCATGGCCGGCCATCGCCTCGTCGATCGAGTTGTCGACGACCTCCCACACGAGATGGTGGAGCCCGCGCGCATCCGTTGAGCCGATGTACATGCTCGGGCGGCGGCGGACGGCCTCGAGGCCCTCGAGG
>Ga0209521_10005317_pt1 | contig 10209 bp, 16 predicted proteins | sample Rifsed19ft4_FD_184016 | JGI IMG/M metagenome (GOLD analysis project Ga0209521, IMG submission 184016) | Soil microbial communities from Rifle, Colorado, USA - sediment 19ft 4 (version 2) | ecosystem: Environmental > Terrestrial > Deep subsurface > Rock core/Sediment | place: Rifle, Colorado... | reverse complement strand
GTGATCAACATCGTCCTGCCCTTCACCCTCATCACCATGGCGGAGCAGTCCGTCGAGTCGGCTCTCGCGGCGATCCTCAACGGTGCGGTGCCGCTTGTCGTGATCGTGCTGGCGGCGATGGTCTTCCACGACGAGCCGATCACCGTCAACCGCCTGGTCGGGCTGCTCGTCGGCTACGCCGGCGTCATCATCCTGGTGAGCCGCGGCCTCGCCGGGGGCGGCTCCGACGACGCCCTGCTCGGCGAGCTCGCCCTGCTCGGCTCGACGGTCGCCTACGGCGTGGGCGCCGTGTACTCCCGACGGAACGTGCACGGCCTGCGCCCGATGATCCCGGCAGTCTTCCAGGTGGGCTTCGCCTTCGTGATCGTCGGCGTCCTCGCGCTGGTGCTCGAACGGCCGCTCGACGTGGCGTGGAACATCGACGCGGTCTTCTCCGTGACGTGGCTCGGGCTGCTCGGCTCGGGTGTCGCCTACCTCGTCCTGTTCCGCCTGCTGAAGCGGATCGGCGCGACGCGCACGTCGCTGGTGTCGTACCTCCTGCCCGTCGTCGGCATCGCTGCCGGGGCCGTCATGTTCGATGAGCGAGTCGACGAGCCGCCGCGTCGCTCCCTCGTCGACCCGGTCGTCCGAGGTGAGCGGGGTCACTGTGGCCGCCAGCATGCCAAACAGACGCGTCATGGCCTTTTCCTTTCTCGGCGCGCGGGTCTTGCCACTCCTATTCTGCCGCGCCCCCGCCCAGGCCCGCCGGCCCGGGCCTCCGGCCGGCCCTGACATCGAGGCCGCCGCGAGCCCCCCCTCGGCGCCGTCCTCGAGCACTTCCTTGACTCGCGCGGTCACCGTGCGGAGATGCGCCCCCATGCGGCGCCGCGCCTCCTGGGGGCTCCCGGCCTTGATGGCCGCGTAGATGGCTCGGTGCTCGTCGAGGTAGGTCCCGACGTTCCGCGCATCGGCGGCGATGTTGCGAAACCGCTCCGTGGATACCACAACCCAGGAGTGCTCGTCAACGGGACGACCGGACCACGAGCGGAAGTGGGCGGAGCCCCGCGAAGGGCGCCGCTGTTGCGCAAGCAACCGAGGAAGGCGTGGGCGTGCCACGCGAAAACGTGGTCGCAGGCCTGCGCGGACTGGTCGACGACGCCGACGTCAATCTCGATCTCGACCCGTACACGGGCTACGTCAACCGACTCGAGGAGCAGGTCCCCGCCGGCCAGAGGTCAACCGGCATCGAAGCCGGCGACGATTGGATCGCGCCGGACCAGCTGAACGCGTCGCAGCTCGACGAGCTCAAGCAGGGTTGGCAGCGTGGCGGCTACCGCAAGCCCGGCGAGAACGTGACGCCCAGCGAGGGCCTGCCGAAGCAAGCGCAGCGCGACGCTGCCGGTGTCGTGCGCGGGCAGCTCCACGGCGCGATCGACGAGATGGCGACCGACCAGACGGCTCAGCAGTTCCACAACGCCAACGACGCATACGGCATCTCCGCCGACGTCGAGAACATGGCGCGCGCCAAGCAGCTCGACCTCGACACGCAGAGTCCGTTCAGCGCGCCCAGCAACATTGCGCGCGGCATTGGCGCGGGCACAGGAGCCACGATCGGTGGCGCGGTCGGGGGCATCCCCGGCGCGGTCGTCGGCGGCGTAGCCGGAATGCTCAGCAACAAGGCCGTGCAGAACTACGGCCCCGACGTCATGGCCGACTTCCTGCGCTCTGGCCCAGGGATGCGCGATGCAGCCATCGGCGGCACGCTCGGTAGCGCGGTGGGCGGCCCCGTGGGCGGCGTTGCTGGCGCGGCACTCGGCGGCATGGGTCGACCCGGCATCCAGGCGGCAACCGGCGCCGGTCAGGCGATCACGGGCGCGCGCGATCGCGGCGGAGACCCTGGCGCGCAGGCGCAGCGCGAGATCGAGGGTGGGCGCGGCTACATGCTGTCGGATGTCGCGATGGACGCGCTGCAGAACGAGCCGCAGGTGCTTGGGCGCTACGCGCCGCAGTTCGCGCAAGCGATGGGGAGTAACGAGGCCGACGCGGTGAGCGCGCTGATCACACGGCTCTCGCACACCGATCCTGACTTTAGGATGAACGTTCTCCCGGCGCTGCGCGCTCGGACAGGAGGCATGTGACATGGCAGACGATGGACGTGGCGAGGACGTACGCGCACCGCAAGCAAACAGCGTGGCGTCCAATCGACGGCGGACGCAGGTGTTTGCGCTCACCGTTGCGAGTCAGACGTTTCAGTTACGAGCTGCTCCGGCGGACAGCGAGGCGTGGGTCACGCTGTACTTGCAAGACGCAGCTATCAGCGCCTTCTTTCACGTGGGGCCGTCAACGATCCCGGCGGCGACCGCGAATGACTGGCAGCTGCCGCCGGCAACGGAGCGCTCGTACAAGCTCGCGCACGGCGAGACGCACATCTCGGTAGCAGCGGCATCCGGAACCCCGACGCTGAAGGTTTACATTTCAGGAGATTGAAGGGAGCTGACACATGGCACACGGCCTGGGGCGCACGAAGCGTCAAGCAATCCTCGACAACGTGTTCAACGGCGGGACGCTCACTGCGGAAACCGTCTGGCACATCTCCGCGCACACGGGCGACCCCGGCCCGGACGGGCAAACCGCGAACGAGCCCGGCGGTGGCGTCGGCTACGCGCGCAAGAACTACACCGGCGGCTGGTCAGCTGCATCCGCTGCCGAGCCCAGCGTCCTCAGCAACGACGCGGATATCGTGTTCGACGCAGCGAGCGGCGCGGGCTGGGGCACGATCGACTTCTGCGGCATCTGGAACCACGCGACCAGCACCGCTGCGGCGAACTTCATTGCGCGCGGTGACCTCTCGCCGAACCAAGCAGTCAGCGCCGGTAACGTAATGGTGATCCCCGCCGGCACGTTGACGGTCAGCCTCGGCGTGACCTGATCGGAGGGTAGAGCCATCGCGACTCTCGTCATCCCATGCGACCCGAAGATCGTGGACCTCTTTGGGACCGCGAACATCCCGCGGTTTACGTCGATGGACGGCACGAACGGGCCGGTCAGCGGCTACGCGTTCTCCGACACGACGATGCAGCAGGTCTTCGTCAAACTGACGGCGTGGGACTTCCTGAGCGGCAACGTGACGGTGAGGCTGCGCTGGGCCTCGCCCACGGGCGTCACCACGAATGAAGTCGTCTGGGGGGCGCAGATGTTTGCGATCACCCCAGGCGACGCGCAATCGGTGCTAACCGACGCGTTCGCGACGGCGGCGACCACGACCACCACCGTCAACAGCACCGCCAGCGGCGACACCGAGACGATCATCACGATCACATCGGTCGACTCGCTGGCAGCCGGCGATGACGTATGGCTGCGCATTTACCGCGATGCCGCCGCCGGCGGCGACGACATGACGGGCGAAGCGCTGCTTTTCGGCATAAACGTCAGCTACGCAGCCAACAGCGGCGGCGGCTCTGGCGACGTCACGGGCCCAGGCTCGGCCACCGACAACGCAGTCGTCCGCTTCGACAGCACAACCGGCAAGGTCGTGCAGAACTCGGCCGTCATCGTCGACGACTCGGGCAACATAACCGGCGCCGGCACGTTGAACACGAAGACGATTGCGAACTTCGCCGACCCTGCGAGTCCGGCGACCGGCGACGTCCCGTACTGGAACGGAACTATCTGGGTGCCGAAGTGTCGCGCAACGGTGACACTCGCCAGTGATCACGACGTCACATCGGCGCTGACGGACACCGCGGTCGCGCAAGCGCTGCGCGTGGGCAGGCACCTGGTCTACGTCAGCGGCAACTGGACTACGGATAACACCGCGCGGGATTTTGGGTTTGCGCTGAACTTCAGCGGCACCGCGACCATGCATATGGAGGGGGTTGTTTATGCCACGGCGACCACCGGAACGTTCGGCAACGTGTCCGCGTTCAACTCGATGATCGTCAGCACGGCGACCGCGTCCTCGGGCACGCCACTCGCGTTCAGGGGTCGTGCGGAGGTCATCGTCACGGTCGCTGGCACGCTGGTGCTGCGTGTCGATACGGACAGCGACACAGGGACGGTGCTAGCGAAGGCTGGTTCGGGCATGTCGATTTTCGAGACGTGAGGTCGTCATCTCACTCCTTTGTAACAACACCAACAGCACCGGCGGTGACTGGTTCATCGACGACGCGCCAGCTGGCGCCCCGAACCTGCGCGCAGCGCACACCATCTGCGCGCGGATTCGATTCACGAGCAACGCGGGCTCAGATCGCTTCGCGGTCAACTGGGGCCCGACCGGGGCCGAGGGCGGCTCCACACTCGGCCGCTTTACAGCCGCCACGGCGAACCAGTGGAACGCGATGCGGCACGCGGCATTCGCTGCGGGCACTGCTGACCAGGCCACGACGCCGGGGAACGCCGACACCACGGCGTGGCGGCACTTCGCGCTCACGTACGACACCACGGACATTCGGTCGTACATCGACGGCGTTCTGCAGAACACGATCGCGTCGCTCACGACGCGCACCACGAACACCGCAGGTAGCGGCACCAGCATCATCATCGCAGGCGCCTTTCAGGGCCACGTAGCGGACGTCGCGTGCTTCGATCGCGTGCTGACTGCGGCCGAGCTCCTGCAGCTCGCCGAAGGTCGTGACGCGCGCATCATCAGCGGCGGCAACCTCTGGGGCTTCTACCCGTGCCTCTTCGACGGTGCCGGACGCGACTTCTCGAGCCGCGGCAATCACGCGACGGCATTCACGGGCGGGGCGGGCTCGCCGCCGACGGCAGATCTCGAGTCGCCGCCCACCCCCTGGGCACGTGCGCGCGCGAAGCCCTACATCTACATCATCGCGCCGCCGGACGTCGACTTCTCCGGAGTCATCACGTCGCCGACCGCAGTCACCGGCTCGACCGCAATCCGCAACCAGTTCAGCGGCGCCGCGGCATCACCGAGCGCGTGCTCAGGCACCTTGCAGGTCCGCAAGTTCTTTACCGCGACCGCCTGCTCGAGCACGACTTCGTGTGCCGGCACGCTCGCGGTCCGCAAGCTGTTCAGCGGTGATTGCACGACGCCGAGCGCATGCACTGGCACGCTGCAGTCGCGCCAGGTGTTCGCCGGCAGCTGCGCATCGCCCACCGCGTGCACGGGCACGCTCTCATTGCTCGGCACCGTGGCCTTCGCAGGCACCGTGACGAGTCCGACCGCGTGCACCGCGAGCGCGAACGTCCGCAAGCCCGTGAGCGGCGCCGCGACGAGTCCGACCGCGTGCACCGGCAGCTTCAACGTGCGGGTGAACATGAGTGCGGCGGCGAGCTCTCCGAGCGCATGCACGGGCGGACTGCAGGTGCGGAAGTTCTTCGCCGGCCTCGTGACCTCGCCCACCGCATGCATAGGCGTGCAGACGGGTGGGACGGTCATAAATCCGGTTGCGCCCGAAGATTCGCGGCTCACGCAGAAGCGCCGGCTGTTAGCGCTCAACCAGTTTAGGCGCAGAGGGAGAATGTGACGATGACAACCGACGGCAACAAGCCCAGGCCGCCCGTAGTGCCGCGCGAGCACAAGCCCGTGTGGATGGCGGTGGCCGAAGCCGAGGGCGGCGTGCGCGAACTCCCAGGCGCCGCAACCAACCCTCAGATCACCGAGTACTACCGGGCGACTACGCTCGGCGGCACGCCTGAAGACAGCACCACGCCCTGGTGCGCGAGCTTCGTGTGCTGGGTGCTCGAGCACGCCGGCTACCGCAGCACGCGCCGCGCGAACGCGCGCAGTTACCTCGACTACGGCGAGGCGGTGGACGAGCCGCGCTACGGTGACCTCGTTGTGCTGTGGCGCGACGAACCGAAAGGCACGAAGGGTCACGTCGGCTTCTACGGCGGTCGCCACGGCCGCGACAAGCTTTGGATCTGGGGCGGCAACCAGGCGAACGGCGTGTGCTGGGCGCTCTACGGGCTCGGGCGCGTGCTCGCTTATCGACGCCCGACCGATGCGGAGCGCAAGCAATGAAGGAGTGGACGGTGGACAAGGCCGTGCAGTGGGCGCAGCTCGCGCTGCTGGTGATCGGGATCGCGGGCTGGGCGGCCACATGCTCGCGCACGTACGACCGCATCGAGAACCACGAGAAACGGCTCGGAGAAATTGAGCTGTCCAACAAGGCAGCGGCCGTAGCCGCGGTCACCGCCGACAAAGAGTTGAGCAAGCAACTCGTGCAGCTTCAGAAGTCGATCGACTACGCGACCTGGAGAATCGACGGCGTTTCGAAAGATCTCGACAAGGCAACAACTGGAAAGGCCACGAAACGATGAACCCGACACTCAAGAAAGCTCTCATGGTTCTGGCCACGCTCGTGGCGATGGCTGCGAAGCAATACTCGGTGCACGGCACGATCGACCTCGCCGAGCTCGCCGGCTGGGTGACGGCAAACTGGGATGTGCTGATCGCCGGCGGCGTGGTCGGGTGGCAGTTCATGCGGCGCCCCGGCGATACCACCGCCGCCGCCAAGGGCGGCTAAGCCGTGACCGACGTCAGCGACGCCCCCACGCTCGAAGTCGCGATCGCTGAGCTGTTTCGACGCCGCGCGCACGAGACTGTGCGGGACATCTGCAACGGCGTCCTGCGCCGCCTGGGCACCGTGCACTTGCTCAACGCCGAGCACCAGGAGGAGATCCACCGCCACGTCACCATCGCGCTTCTGGACGGCGCTGCGACCGGGCGCGAGCAGGAAAAGAAGCGCGACCGGGCGCGTGACGAGCGCAGGCGCGAGCGCTGGCCCAAGGTGATCGCCAGCTCGGCACTGCCGGGGGAGGACCCGACGTTCGGGAGCGAGGACTCCACCGACCCGATGCTAACACGTGTGATGCCGCGCGCGCCTGCGCCACCAGATTTAGGTGACGAGTGAGTCAGGCGTCCGACGTTCCTTGCCGCGCGCGCCACGCCAGAAACTCCTGGAAGCAGTCCTCGCAGAGCACGTCGCGGTTATCCGGCTCCTCATTGAAGCCCCAGAGCTCTCGCTCCTCCGCAAGGGCCTCTTCCTCGCTCGTCTCGGACACGAGCTCCTTACGGCAGTGCGAGCATGTGTACCTGAGGCCCATTACTCCCCCTCGAACTTCGCCTTGAGCCGCTCGTACTGCTCGCGCTCCTCGCGTGCCTCGCGCTCGCGCTCAGCCTCGCGAATCATGACGGCGTAAACCGTCTCGTAAAGCTCGCGGCGAGTGTCCTCAAGCCATCTCGCCACCTCCTCGGACTGTCCGTCGTGCCAGCCCGTGTTAGCGTCATACACGCGCGTCTGGCCGTACATCGACAGCTCGACCTTGATGTGTGCTCGATGGTCGCCCATCACTCCCCCTCGAATGGCTTGAGGGCGTCCCACGCGTCGCGGATCGCGTCGTTGGGCACGTTCTCGCCCGCGGCGTTCGCGTGCATCGCCTGGTCTGCCAAGCCCCTCGCCGCCTCCACGAGCGCCTGGACGGGCGGCATTGGCCTGCCGGTGGCCAGCGCTGCCTGCTGGGCGGAGATCCTTTGCATCCGTTCGATCAGCGCAGCGTAATCCGGGTCGCCGCCATAGCGCTCTGCCACGAACCGGGCTGTAGCGTCCACGCCGAAGAGCTCGTTTAGCCGCTCGTTCTCGATGCGCAGCGCGCGTACCTCGGCGGCGAGGACGTCTCCGACCTCCGGCTCGAGCAAGTCGTATCCGGGCGCTGCCAGGCGTGCGCGCTCCAGCGCCCACTCGACCCGTTCTGTCGTCGGTCGGTCCATGCTCACCTCCTCCGCCGGATCAATCGCGCGATGATGCCGGCAGTTGTCAGCCCGGCGGCGAAAGCCACCCCTGCGATCGCGAGAACGTCGGCCATGCTCATCACCATCCAAACCAGAGCTTCAACGCGACGACGGCGCAGATCAATATGATGACGGCGCATCCGTACGCGCCGTTGGTCACGCTCCCGTAGTCCTCGGCGGACTCCGTCGCCCCCTGCTGCGCCGCGTCCTCAGCCCCCTTGTTGGCCAGCAGCCCTAGCACCGCGAGAAAGAACACGATGCCGCACCAGATGAGCACCCAGTTCGTGAGGGGCCAAGGCGGCTCTACCAGCCAAACACCCAGAAAGGCGGGCCGTTTGCTGCCACCCCTGCTGCCACCAGCTCGGTTTTGGCGTCCCCAATGGGATTTGAACCCATGTCGCCGACGTGAAAATACTGAGTCGGAGGGCACTGGCCGCGTTTTCATTGGATTTCTGCTCCATGGTCTACGTCCGGATTGGCCCGATTGCCGGGGTGTTTGCTGCCAGTTTCGCTGCCACCTACGAACGCTGTGAGCTTCGCCCCCTCGCTCGCCGCTCTCTTCTCGCTCAGCTGCTGGTAGACGCGGCGGATCATCGCCGAGCACGTGTGTCCCATCCAGTCCGCACACACGCGCTCGTCCACGTCAGCGTCGCCGCACCAGGTGGCGAACGTACGGCGGAAGTCGTTGGCGCTCATCGCCGGCACGCCCGCGCGTTTGCCGACGCGCTTCATGTCCTGCACGAGCCGAGAGCGGCTCCACCGGTCCGGGAAGAGCTGCCCGGACGGATGCACCGCCAGACGCCGCTGGGCGACCTCGAGTGCGATCTCGTTCAGCGGGACCCAGCGCTTCGCTTTCTTCTTTTTCGTCGAGTCGCTCTTGGTGCCGTCCACGAAGACGCGCCGGTTCGGCAGATCAACGTGATGTGCGTAGATGCGGTAGAGCTCGGAGAACCGCACGCCCGTGTTGCAGTACATCGCCACATGATCGAGGCGTGACTCGATCCCGTGGTACTGCGCGGCCTGGTACTGCTCCACCGTCCAATACGTGTCCTGGGGCGTGTAGCAGTGCTCGAGCGCGGCCTTCGGCCAGATGGTGGACGGGTCGCGATTGAACGGCGGCGGCTCGAGCGTGCGCGCGAGGTAGAGCGCCTGCTTGAGCTGCCCGAGCTCCTTTGAGATCGTGTGGTCGTGGGCGCCTTCCGCCCGGCGCGTATCGAGGAATGCGTTCGAGTCGGCCAGCGTCCAGGTCGCGACGTCGCGATTAGCTCCGATCAGACGGATTAGGTGACGGCACTTCAGGGTCGTGATCTCGATGGTGGCGGCGCTGCGCTTGTTGCGCTTCTTGTCCTCGAGCAACGCGGCTAGTGCATCCTGGAGGCTGTACGCGGGAGCACTGGTTTCAGCAACGAAGCGCTCTCGCTCGTACTGGACTGCTCGCTGCTTTGCGAGCTGACGGTCGGCGGTTCGTGCGCTTTTGGACTCGACTTTGCCGGTCTGTTCGCTGCGCCAGCCGACGTGCCAGTTTTTCGAGTTGGTTTTTTTGAATAGCCACCAGGACACGAGTCGCCACCTTTCTCAAGCCATTCCAGCAAGCGCGCGCGGCGCACCACGATCTTTCGGCCAACGCGCACCGTGAAGCCCGGCGGCCAGTGGCGCATACGCTGGTACGCATAGCTCAGCGAGCACTTCAAGAGCGCCTGCACCTCGGTCACGTCGAGGAGCTCCTCGTCAGTGAATCGGCGAGCGGCGGTCATTCGTCACTCGCCTCCCCGCTCGGCCCAGTGCTTCGCGCAGTAGTGCCGGATGAACTTGCAGTTGTCGGTGAACGCCGAACGCTCGGGCATCGGAGCGGCGCTGGCAAAGCTGAACGCGCGACCGCTGACGTCCTCGTCGTGGCAGCCGCAGGCGGCGCCCTGAAGCGCGGCTTCAAGCTCGTCGGCGCAGCGTTCGAACGTAAACGTGGTCAACGCGTGCTCGGCGTTTGTGAACAGTGGCGATTGCGGCCTTGAGGCCTTCTCCCGCCACTGCGCCGGCAGCGCTTCGGCGCGCGCGAGCGCGGCGGCGCTGGTCTCGAGGAGGTCGAACAAGCTCACTGAGAAGGTTCCAGACCCGGTAGCCACGGCGGCTTTCCCGAGGCTCTCCTCCGCCAGATCCTCCCGCAGCTCGCTCTCAGCGCCCACGAGCTTGTCGTGCGCTTCCTGTTGCTCGCGCCGCAGCCGCAGCATCTCGCGCTGGGCCTGGTGGAGTTGCGACATGGCCGCGTCGCGCTCGGCAAGCGCGGTGTTCAGCTCGGCGCGGTACTCGATCGCCATCGCGCGGTGATAGTCGGCGTCGCGCAGATCGTCGCGCAGAGCGACCACTTCGGCGGCGAGGATGCCGGCGCAGTTACGCTCAATCGCACACTGGGCTTCTTCCCAGTAGTTTTCGATCGCGCCGTCAACCTGATCTTTGCTGGGCCTCATGACTCGCTCTCGTTG
>Ga0209521_10005313_pt1 | contig 10212 bp, 5 predicted proteins | sample Rifsed19ft4_FD_184016 | JGI IMG/M metagenome (GOLD analysis project Ga0209521, IMG submission 184016) | Soil microbial communities from Rifle, Colorado, USA - sediment 19ft 4 (version 2) | ecosystem: Environmental > Terrestrial > Deep subsurface > Rock core/Sediment | place: Rifle, Colorado... | reverse complement strand
ACCACAACCCAACTCACAAACATCTCTTATGATGACCATACTCCCCAGATAAACAACAATGGTTATGTGGTCTGGTATGGATCTGACGGTTCAGACAATGAGATATTCCTCTATAATGGAACGACTATAACTCAGCTTACGAACAACTCTTATGATGACCAGTTTCCCCAGATAAACGACAACAGCTACGTGGTCTGGTATGGATCTGACGGCTCAGACAATGAGATATTCCTTTATAATGGCACGACCACCATCCAGCTTACAAATAACTCTTATGATGACATGTATCCCCGGATAAACAACAATGGTTATGTTGTCTGGCGTGGGTATGACGGCTCAGACGATGAGATATTCCTTTATAATGGCACGACCACCATCCAGCTTACAAATAACTCTTATGGTGACGATGGCCCCCAGATAAACGACAATGGATATGTGGTCTGGCAGGGGTCTGACGGCTCAGATTTTGAGATATTTCTCTATGATGGCACTACTACATCCCAGATTACAAACAATTCTGATAATGACTATGCTCCCAGGATTAACAATAATGGCTATGTGGTCTGGGAGTATTTTGACGGCTCAGATATGGAGATTTTCTACTATGATGGTACGAGCATAACCCAGATTACTAACAACGCTCAAACAGACTTGTATCCCCACATAAACAATAACGGTTATGTGGTCTGGCGTGGTTACGATGGCTCAGATTATGAGATATTCCTCTATGTTCCGGCTGCCCCCTGTGGCAGTCCTCCTCTGCCCACATCCCTCATCTCTCCCTTTGACGGGGAAACAAATGTTGCCTTAAATCCTGCATTTACCTGGAATGCCTCGGCAGGGGCAGATTCATATGGGCTGCAGGTTGCAACGGATCTTAACTTTGCAAACCTTGTTGTCGATCAGGTTGGAATAACAGTTACATCCTACACACTAACCAGCCCGCTATCAAAAGATGTAACTTATTATTGGCAGGTAAACGCAACGAATGGTTCAGGGGAAAGCGGCTGGTCAGATGTATGGAGTTTTCATACACAACAAATCTATGGCAACCCCTTTGCAGACTTAAAGGGAAAGTTAGATCCGGACTCTGATGGAGACGGTCTTGATGATTGTCTTCATGAAAATAGAGACTGTACACAGTGTGCGAATCTAACCCCACCTGTAGCTTGTAACCATCTTTTTAATACTGATTACAATAAAAAGACGCTTTTTATACGTCCAAAAGAACAGACCGGAACTGGATACAAGTACTGGGAAAAGTTTGTACAGCTCTTTCCAGATTCGAGAGGGAGTGGTTATGCAGATATCCCACCCTTTACACATGCAGGGATAGAAATTGTGGTCATTGGATGTCCCTTATCTAATCCCAATTGTCACACTTATGCTCCATTCAATAATTTCAATTATGATCCGGTGACTGATTCCAGCCATCCTCCCTGTGACATTTTAGATGTCGTTTACAAGTTGCCAACTTCTTACTATGGTAACTCTCCATACAAAGGACATACTTATTTTAAAGAAGTAGTCATCTCAGAAAATCCCTTAGAAGTCAAACCATACTGGTGGTGGGATACAAAGGGTCTTACTCCTAACATCCCGAACACATCCGGTTACTTTATACCTGAGCTTTATTCATTCCCCCTTGAAAACTATTTCACAGAAGGGGCTTACACAAGCATCGGTCAAGGGGCTTCTCCTGTAACAACTGATTGTTCCAAAGTAACCTGTAATCTCTCCAGCCCTGTAAATTTAGCACCCTTTGATACTGTGGAGTTTAATCCTATTACCTTTAATACCATTAATCCATATGGACAAATTACTGAAATCGGACAAACACCGGCAAAAGGCTACACCAGAGATGATGTGTTAAAACGTACCACCGTCCACGAAATAGGCCATGCATTGCTCAATGCGTCAAATGATGAGCATTGTAAAAACACACAATGCATCATGTATGAGAGCGTAATGGACTGGGAGCTGTATGATTTTGGCAGTTATGATGTCAGCGGTGCTCCAAGATGTTTCCATGTCTCTGGTGGCAGCCGGGATATCAGGCAGAGAGTTCATAATACCCAGCATTTACCCGCACCACCTCCACCAGGTAATCCTGTAATAGGATCTATTATTCCTTATATATCACCACTACCGGAGCAAACTGACCCTCTCGTCAAAACTAAAGAAGTAAGGCTTTGTACGATAACTATCAACGGTACTAATTTCGGATCTGCTCCAGGCAAAGTCAAGTTCTGGAATCTGACACACTCAGCAGGCCCGGCTGTTACGCCTTTATCCTGGAGCGATACCCAGATTAAGGTCAAAGTACCAGCATTCGGCGACCCGTCAACTTTTACAGCTAAAGGAAAGAAAAAAGATGTTCAGGTTATTCCGCCGGGAACGGGAGCACCAAGAAGCAACTTTTACCGGATAGCAGTAATTGCAGGAACATGTCCATAACTTTTAAAAATAGATGAATTCAGACATCGAATTCACTTATAGAGAGGATAAAGATTTTGGATAAGGAATATAAAAGAAGGGAGATAAGGTTAAGGAGGACCACTATGAATAAATCACTATTTTGCCTGTTAATTATTCTTGGAATCATTGTGCTCTTTGGTTCAAATAGCCTTTTAAGGGCAAATTGTCAAGATCAAGATATTATTTGTGTCGATTTATCTTTTGATAAGGGATCCTATTCTTACGGTGAACCAATAGGGGTGACAGTTAAGGTGGAAAATAATACAGGGAGGGATGTTTATATCAGCAAGGGTTTTAGTGCAAAAACCTATTATCTGCAGATGCGAGTGATTGACCCTGCAGGACGTCTTGTTCTGCCCAAGCTCGATCTGCCTCATGATGAGTTCCCCGATGCCCCGCCATTGCCTTTTTGCGTTAAAAATGACGGGGGTTTCACCCGTGTGGCTCCTTATGAGGTTTTACAAGCTGGCTCGCCGCCTATAATTTCGCAAACATCAGATATAAGGGACTATTATCCATTGAAGTTCCCGGGGGATTACTCATTCCAGGTCCAACTTTCTGCAATGACATGGAATCCAGTACAGGGAGACCCCTGCACCAGTGACATAAGTAACTATGAATCTCTCGGGGTGTTTAAGTCTGAGACAAAATATATTGGCACAGAGGGTTCTACAGAATTGCGTATTATTCCCGAATACTGGAAGATCGCCTGGAAAGATTATCCGTATAATCTCGATTATGTAGTAGCAACTATCTGGCCTGAAGAAGGAAAGACAATTGATGATTACGATAGAAACAATATTTATTTAAATAATGTAAAAGCCTCAAAAGTCACGAAGAAGTATTCGTATATGAATGGCAAGTATTATCTTAAGGCCCTTTTCAATAGACAGGCGGCTATTAATAGCCTCGGCGACGTAGAGGTAAATTCCTGGTATCCCGTAGTAATCTCAGGCACGATGAAAGGAAACAGTGGTTTTTTTGGAGGAGGTGCAAAAGTCAAGATAATCAATCAGTGAGATATTTTTAAAGGAGCGCAGAGCAAGATCAAAAAGCATTAAAACTAAAAAGGAGGTAATGTGATGAAAAGAAAAATGACGATCTCATTGGTATTGGCACTTGTAGTAATTCTTTGCTCCCATGGAGTAGCTTTCAGCAGAGGAAGTGGTTTTGAAGATCCGACTTGCCAGAACTTGCCTCAACCTTCCTCTGGTCCCTTTCTTTACGGTACTTATACCGTGGCGCGAGACAAATCGAGTTGCAGTATAGATATGCCGACTGCATGTGGCCACTATAACGTGCATGTTATACTGCAAAAGCGTACTAAGATTCACCTCTTTTCCTTTTCTGATATGGGAACAGGAGATCTCTGCAGTTTAGGTGCAGCAGGACTTAAAAAAACCTTTGCACCATACCCGTGTATCATAAATGTTGAGGATGCATTTGGAATTTCTGGAGTGCCAGTTATTGTTGATCTGAACATAACAAAAAAAGATTTTTGTGGCACACCGGATGAAATAATCCAAGGACAGGTCACGATTCGCATTGTGCCTACTACACCCTAATGATCTTAAATCAGAATTTTCCACGCAAAAGGAGTCGGGAATTAAAAACTTTCCGACTCTTTTTTTCAGCATTCTGCATTCAATGCTCAAAAGCCCCGGAACTTTTAAAGGGAGCGTGAAAGGAGTTTACTTTAGAATGAAGAAGACAGAAATGAAGAAAAGAATGGTTTTTTCCACAACCGTTATTTTATTGTTTTTATTTATCCCCCTAATTTGCTGTGCTGATACTGCAGAAGTTCTCCCTAAGGGAATCTTCTACTTTGATACCACATATTATCATTACTTTAATATCATAAAACGGTATAACCCTGATGGAAACACAGAACCTCTTGCAATAGATTTAAATACAGACCTGAATAGCAGTGTTTTCCCGGATCTTACGCTCCTCGACCCTCTGGTCGGAGGAAGTGCAAGCATCGGCCGTTCAGATGTTGATTTCTCATTGCTCATAAAGAACTTCGAGTTTTCTCTATACTATGGAATTACCGATAAACTTAGTTTCGGAGTAATGGTGCCTTACTATTTTTTAAAGAATAAAGTAAACGCCCGCCTTGATTCCTCAACTGCCAATGTAGGTAAAAGTAGCTTATTAAATTCTCTGGCACCACTTTCTGGCCCTTTCGCTCCACCTGATGTTGAACCTCTCATTGCAGATGATGTACAGAACCTTATAGGCAAGGGTCTGGACATTAACGGTGATGGTATAACCGATATCGAGGGGTTTAATTTTAAGCGGGTAGAGACTTGGTCAGACAGGGGGTTAGGAGATATCGAGATTACCGGCAAGTACCAGTTTTTCAAGAACAGCAACTGGCGTCTTGCGTGTGTTGGTGGAGTGCGTCTCCCCACAGGTGAGGTTGATGACCCTGATAATCTTGCGGATATCGCCTTTGGTGACGGCCAGACAGACTTACTCTTCCGTCTCCATGCTGACTATTTAGGAATTAAGAATCTTTTGTTAAATGCGACCATGAGGTATGACATTCAGTTGCCTGACCACGAACTGCTGAGAGTACCTGTGGACGTTAATCTACCGTTAACAGCAAACAAGGAGACGGTAAAACGGAATCTTGGAGACGCTATAGAATTAGAACTGATGGGTAGCTATGAATTTACTAAACAATTGTCAGGCGGGTTAAAATACCGGTACACAAAAAGGTTCAAGGATGATATAGAAAATAATGGGAGAGATATTATTTCCCTTGAGGAAGAGACTAATCCCACTGGTCAAATGTTCTTCATCACTCTCGGATACTCAACTGTTCAGATGTATCTGGAAAAGAAATTTGCAGTACCCTTTTCAGTCAATCTTTCATATAGAAATCGTTTTGCAGGTACTAACAATCTCAATAAATCACAATATATTTCATTGGATCTTACTGTATTCTTTTAAAAATGAATGGTAATTTACCATTGTTCATACAAAGATTATGACTCTTCGTCTTTTAAGAAATCTATCTTTCACCTTTCTCTCATCCCTCCTTCTTGTGCTTTCCTTCCCGAGCTTTAATCTCGGTTATTTAGCCTGGATTGGGCTTGTACCCCTCATGGTTGCTATTAGTGACAAGAGTGTAAGATGTGGTTTTTTATTATCCTTGATTTGTGGCATGCTCTTTTTTATGGGGATTTTCCATTGGATTCTTAAGGTCCCTGATTATACGCTTCTCCACCATTTGATATTAGCACTCTATCTCGGGTCATATTTTGCTTTTTTTGGATTGGCCTTTACTTTCATTTCTAAACACTTGGGCACCACATCGGCACTATTCGCAGCTCCCTTCATCTGGGTTTCTTTTGAATATATCAGATCAAACTTTTCATTCCTTGCCCTTCCCTGGGGTTTGCTCGCCCATTCCCAGTATCAATATCTACCAATCATCCAGATTGCGTCTCTTGCTGGAACCTATAGCATAAGCTTCCTCATTGTCCTGATCAATTCTGCACTTGCTGCCATGATTTATTACTATGTATACCGTTTAGAAAAGCAAAAACCGCCTTCTCTCAAGTGCCCTTCAAAAAAGGGGAAGATGGCAATGGTATCAACCGCTATTTTGCTGATCGCTCTGACATTGCTTTATGGGCACATGACAATCTCTCAGCCAATTATTGGAGAAAAATTTAAGGTATCTGCAGTGCAGGGAAATATCGAGCAGGCAAAAAAATGGGACCAAAAATATGCCAGTGAGATTATGCAGATATACGCTGATCTTACTCAAGAAGCTTCAAAGGATCAGCCTGCACTCATAATCTGGCCTGAAACAGCAACTCCGGGGTCAATAAATCGGGATACCAGGCTTCGCATTAAAGTAATGGATATCGTTAGAAAGTCAGGCACATATCTTTTGCTGGGCAGTTCTCAGCACCAGAAATTTGAAAAAAAGGAAGGCAATGAATTTAACTATTTAAATTCTGCATTCCTCGCCAGTCCAGATCCCAAAAAGGTCATGAATCAGCAATATGATAAGATTCGTCTTTTGCCCTTTGGAGAATACCTGCCCTTAAGAGGATTCATTCCTTGGTCCTATATTCAGGTTCCTAACATAAGTCAATATGCATCAGGAAAAGAATTCACTATTTTTGAACTACCCCCCTGCCGCTTAGGCGTTACTATTTGTTGGGAAGACATCTTCCCTGATCTCTTCAGGCAATTTGTCCAGCGAGGGGCACAGTTCATGGTTAATATCACAAACGAAGCATGGTTTGGAAAAACTGCAGCCCCTTATCAATTTGTTTCCATGGCTGTCTTTCGGGCAGTCGAAAACAGAGTGTTTTTAGTTCGCTGCGCAAATACAGGGATCACGTGCATTATTGACCCGTATGGTAGAATTGTTCAAAAGGTACTGGACGCAAAAGGCCAGGATATCTTTGTCCGTGGAGTACTAAGCGGATGGGTAATTCCTCTTGAATGCAGAACCCTTTATACTCGATATGGAGACATAATGGGTTGGTTAGCTCCGGCTGTTTCCGCAGTATTTTTATTCATCGCCTGGCAGCATAAGCGAGGTTAAACCACCTATGAGAAAAAGCAAAATTATGGATGCTGCCGACAAAAAAAGAACTCTCTCCGGGATAGCTTTTGCTTGTACTTCAATCGTGAGTCTATCCATTGCCCTGCTCTACCTGTACAACATCTTCGAATGGAAGGATTATCCGGACTTTGGGTATGGCTTTCGAGACGCTACAGGCATAAATGTTGTAGGAGTTGTAACTGAAAATGGCCGCAGGGCTGGTATACAAGTCGGCGACTATATTTTAAGGATAAACGGCAAGACCTATACAACTTACAAGGAAGCTCGTAGTGCCTTGAATTGGGAACTGGGAAAGGAAAACACCTATCTCATTGAGAGGAAAGGGCAACAATTTCAGGTTGTAATTACCAACACTCCGAAGGGGCTCAGGGAGTCTTTCAGCACAAGTGGACTTCCTTTCCTGGTAGGCCTTTGCTATATCGTAATCGGAACCCTGGTTTTCATAATGAAACCTCACAATCGGACCACCTGGATCTTCTTTCTCTTTAGTTCTATTTTAGGGATATTTCTTATGTTTCTTTATAAATTAGGTATGATAAAGCCTTTTGAGTTGGAAAGTTTAGATTTTTTTGCATACACTTTTACACCAGCCGTATTTATCCATCTAGCCCTGAGCTTCCCTGAAGAACGAAGCCTTATAAAGAAATACCCCTATGTTCAGTTTGCCCCATATTTTATCTCCACTTTTTTATTCTTATTTATTAGGAACCTAACGCCTACAATGATGGATATTCCGAAAACCTCTTTTATGATTCTCATAGCCTACATAGCTTTTGGCATCTTTATATTTTTAGGTTCTTGTTTGCAATTATGGCTCACTTCGTCATCTGATATTGTAAGGCTCCGGTCCAAAGTAATTCTTCTGGGCGCTGTTGTGTCCGCCTCAATACCTTTATTAGAAACAGTACTGAATATGTTTTTCCAGATATACTTATTACCTACCTTTAATTACTATCTCCCTTTCTTAATCATCTTTCCATCAGCAATTGGATACTCCATTGTCAGGCATAACCTCTTCGACGTGGATTTGTACATCAAGCGGGCTGTCGGCTACAGTATCATGATAGCCTTAGTGTTAATGTCAGAGGTCTCGTTAGATTTACTATCAAAACAGGTTTTGAGCCAGATTCTTGGTGAGTATGCAGAAAAGGCATTCCCGATTCTTTTTGCTTTGTTAATTGTTCTTCTCTTTAATCCTGTTTACCATAAAGTCCGTGAGTGTGTTGATAAATGTTTTTTCAGGAAGAAGTTTGACTATAAAGAGACAGTTCTTTCAGTGAGTAATGCCTTGACTTCCGTGCTGAACCTCGACGAAATTATCAAGCGGATCATCAATACCGTCAGGAAAGAGATGTTTATAGACACAGCAGGTGTTGTCCTCTTAGAACCGCAGAGTAATTGCTGTAGGACAGTTTTTATTGGAGATAAGCCAGGCGATATAGAAGAGCGTATAAAAGATGTATGCATCCCCTGCGACGATCCATTACTTTCCTTAGTTGCAAAAGAAAAGAAGTTGATTACTAAATATGACATCGAGGAAGATCCTCATTATATAAATTTAAAAGACTCCTGCGGGCAGAGGTTTTCGGAAATGGATGCAAGTATGGTTATGCCTCTTGTTTACCAGGATGAAGTCAAAGGGGCTCTTGCCCTGGGCTATAAGAAATCCGGGCATTTTTATACACGAGAGGATATAGACCTCTTGGAAACACTTGCCAACCATGGAGCTATTGCTATTGAAAATGCAAAGCTTGCTGAACAGATGGAGAAGGAGTTAATTGTTCGGACAGACCTTGCTCGGTATCTCTCGCCCCAGGTGGTGGATCAAATTATCAAAAAGGACATGCGTGTTGATCTGGGGGGTCATAAAAGGGTTGTTACAGTGCTCATCTCTGATATCAGAAACTTTATTAAGATCACCGAAACCTACTCACCTGAGCAATTGGTGCACATTCTCAATGAATACTTCACAGAAATGTCAAAGATTATCTTCGAAAACCAGGGTTCCCTTGACAAATATATCGGGGATGCCATTGTGGCGGTATTTGGAAGTCTCATTCCACTGGAAAATCCTGCACAATCTGCTGTAAGAGCTGCTATTCAGATGATGGAACGTATGCCTGTATTGAATGAGAGATGGGTGCGCCACTATGAACTCAAAATGGATATAGGTATCGGGATTAACACAGGAGAGGTCTTTTTAGGAAATGTTGGTTCTCCAGAAAGGATGGAATTCACTGTTATTGGGGACACAGTAAATGTTGCATCAAGGCTTTCAGATCTGGCACAGCCGGGACAGATACTTATTGCAAGAAATACCTTTGCTTGTTTGGGCTCTGATATCCCATACAGAGAACTACCTACTGTTGTGGTCAAGGGCAAAAAGGAAAAACAAGAAGTTTTTGAGATCCTTTATTTATAATGTTTAGGTTATTCTGAAGTTGCCATAATGAAGGAATATAGTTAATAATTAATAAAATTCAAGTTGTTGATATGAGTAAATGAAGACCATTGATTTTCGGTATATTTTTCTGTTCCCGGATGACCGGGAGGAAGTCTTTGACCTGAATCTGGATGCACATACCCTTGATCTCCTTGAAGATATACCGGCAGAATTACCTTCCTGGACGAGTCTTGATTTCCATCAATGCCCTAACTGTCAACTTACTATCCAAACACATCCAAATTGTCCTGCAGCAGTTCATTTAGTGAAACTCATAGAGGCCTGCAAAAATGTGCTTTCTTTTGATGTTCTCCACGTAGATATTATCTCTCCTGAACGTATCATCTTCAAGGGCACAACAGCCCAAAAGGCTGTCAGTTCCCTGATGGGTTTAATAATGGCGACAAGCGGGTGCCCCCACATGAGTTTTTTAAAACCCATGGCACGTTTTCATCTGCCTTTTTCAAGTGCCGAAGAAACAATATACAGGGCTACTTCTATGTATTTATTAGCACAGTACTTTCTGAAAAAGCAGGGGATAGAAGCAGATTTGGAATTAGAAGGTCTGGCAGCGATCTATCAGAATATCCAGATCATTAACAAAGCGATGGCCAAACGATTAAGGGGCATAAGCGATAAGGATTCAGCAATGAACGCTTTAGTGCTGCTGGATATCTTTGCCAAGACATTGCCTTTT
>Ga0209521_10005311_pt1 | contig 10214 bp, 13 predicted proteins | sample Rifsed19ft4_FD_184016 | JGI IMG/M metagenome (GOLD analysis project Ga0209521, IMG submission 184016) | Soil microbial communities from Rifle, Colorado, USA - sediment 19ft 4 (version 2) | ecosystem: Environmental > Terrestrial > Deep subsurface > Rock core/Sediment | place: Rifle, Colorado... | reverse complement strand
AATGATACGGCGACCAAGTCTGCCTGTTTACCTTCGCCTCCGAGGTGGAGCGGCTGGAAGACCTGACCACCGACCGCCAGCGCATCGCCGAGCGCATCGCCGGCATCCGCGCCGGCGGCGGCACCAACATCGTGGACGCTGTCTTCGACGCCGCCTACTACCTGAGCGTGGCCGCGCGCGACCGCCGCCGCGCCATCATCCTGGTGAGCGACAACCAGGCCACTGTGCGCGGCCACTCCAGCCAGGCGGAGACCATACGCCTCGCCCTCGAAGCCGGCGTCACCGTCTACAGCCTCAAGACCCCGGGCGAAGCCACGCCGCTGACGATGAAGATCCCGGCGTGGCTCGGCGGCGCCGGCTCGGTGCGGCGCCTTACGGAAGAGACGGGCGGAGAAATCCTCGACGTCAACCGCGCCGGCTCGCTCGGAGCGGCGCTGGCCGGCGTCATCTCGCGGCTGAAGACCCGCTACACGCTTGGGTATCAATCCACCAACCCGGCCCGCGACGGCAGCTTCCGCAAGATTGACGTCACGCTCACCGAGCGCTTCGGCCGCCCCGGCTTGAATTATTCCGTCCACGCCCGCCGCGGCTACTACGCCCCTACCGAAACCGTCGCTCAGACCAAGCAGTAGACAAGCAGGTCCTTCGCTGCACTCGGGATGACAAGACAGGAGAGGTAGCGCAGGTTGGCCGCTTGCCTACGTGCAGCTCATCGGGCGGCTCCGCTCAAGGCCAGGAAGAGCAGCAGGTAGCGCTTCAGATTGCGCGTGACCAGGAAGTTCTCCTTGACGTGCTCGTGGCCCATCTCGCCCAGGCGCTGGGCGATGGCGGGGTGAGAGAGCAGGTAGCGGATCTGGTAGGCCGTCCCTTCGACCGAATGCGCCAGCATCCCGGTGAGCTTGTGGATGACTTGCAAGGGGATGCCGCCGACGGCGCTGGCCACCACCGGCTTTTTCTTCCACAGCGCCTCGGTGACGGTCAGCCCGAAGCCTTCCTGGAGCGACTTCTGGAGGACGATGGTGGAAGCCCGTTGCAGGGCGTTGATTTCCAGCGCGCTCCAGGGGGGCAGGTCCAGGATGTGGATGTCGGGGTCGTTGCCCGCCGCCTCTTGCACTTCGGCCAGCACCTGGCCGCCCTCGGGGTCGTCCTTGGCCCCGCCGCCGGCGAGCACCAGTTGGCAGTCGGTGTACTTGCGGACGAGCTTGTAGGCTTTGATGACGCCGAGAGGGTCTTTGAGGCGGTCGAAGCGGGAGACCTGGGTGAGGATGCGGCGCTTGGGATTGATTTGGAAGCGCTCCAGCGTCTCCCGGATGAACTCCGGCTCGAGCTCTTGGTTTTTCTGCGAGAGCGGGTCAATCGACGGGTACCAGAGGTACTGGTGAATGGGCAGCGCCCGGGTGAAGCTCGGCGAAGAGATCATCATGGCGTCGTAGCGTTTCATGTACTGGACGAGAAAGTTCCAGACTTCCGGGTGGGGCCTGGAGACATCGATGTGGCAGCGCCAGACCCAGTGGGCGGGCTTTTGATCGCGGGCCTCGACCAAACCGATGGGCTGGGGGTCGTGGATGACGACGAAGTCTTCTTCGAAGCGCAGGCTGGCCAGGTTCTGCTGCTGGCAGGCGCGGAAGATTTCGAAGGCCTGCGGGGTGGGCTCATAGGCCGCGCCGTGCAGGGCGTTGTGAAAACCCTTGGTGACCGCGAAAAAGTCATCGCCGCCGGTGATGATGTCCCAGCGCGTGGGCACGCCCACGTCGGTCATCAGCGGCACCAGGCGGTTCAGGATCTCCGCCACCCCGCCGCCCATGGCGGTGGAGTTGACCATCTTGACCGTGCGCCCCTCCAGGCAGGCGGCCACCGCCCGCATCTCGTCGATCTCGGCCTGGCCGACGACGGGGACGTAGTCGTCGAGGCCGATGAGCTTGGGCGTCGAGAGGGCTCCCATCGCCTACGCCTCCGTCCAGCTGCGGCACTCTTCCAGAATGAGTTGCCTCACCCCGTCCAGGGTATTGGTGTAAATGTCGATGAGGTCGACCCGGTCCCCCAGCTCCTTCAATCCCAGGCTGTCCTCCAGCCAGTAGCTGAAGTCGTTGACGGTCAGGGGTTCGCGCAGACGCGCGTCCACGAAGTGGTAGTGGAGGGTCTCGCGGCTGATGTGCTCGAGGCCCTGGCAGAACTCCGGCAGATTGTGGGCGCGCCAGGGGGCCGGCACGGTTACGGTGACCGCCTCGCAAAAATAGAAGGGCTCGAAGGCCCTTTGCTGGGCGCGCGCCGGCTCGGAGGCCACAAACTCTTCCAGCACCCGCAGCAGGTCGGCGCGCAAGGCTTCGACGCTTTCGTACTGGCGGATGTCGAGGCTCGTCAGCTGCTCGGCCAGTTGCGGCTGGTTGCAGGCCGCCAGCACCCATTGGGCGAAGTCGTTGGAGAAGCCTTCGGTCAGGAAGTGGTGCTGGCCCAGGCTCTGAAAAGTGTGGTTGAACACCGAGGCGGCCGAAATAGTGCGGAGGTGTTCGAGGAGATCAGCCACCGTCCGCACCTCCACTCCGCAGATGCGGACGAGGGTCGAGGCGGCCATGAACTGGAAGGGTTTGGCGGCCTGCTTCATTGCAGCGCCTCCTCCAGCCGGCGCAGAAAGCGCGTCACCTCGGCCGGCGATCGCAGCCGGTAGCGGGCGGCGCTCGCTTCGTTCTGGCCGACGTGAATCCCCAGGTCGGTCGGCCGCAAGCGGCGGAAAACCGACTCGTCGGTGACGTCGTCGCCCAGATAGATGACCAGCGGCCGCGCTCCCTCGTGGCGCAGGCGTTCGGTCATCGCCAGCACGGCCCGGCCCTTGCTCGCCCGCCCGGGAGGCAGCAGCTCGATCACCTTAAGTCCTTCAAGCACCCGCAGCGAGTGGCGGGAGTCTCGCGCGGCTTTTCGAACCAGTCGCCGCGCCCGTAGCGCCACGGCGAGGACGGCATTGCGGTAGTGCACGGCGACGCTCACGGCCTTGCGCTCCACGAAGATGCCGGGGAGCCTGCCCAGCCTTGTCTCCAGCGCCTCCCCCAGGCTTTGCGCCGCGGCGGCGAAACCAGCTGCCACGCCCACGTGTCGCCGGCCGCCCCGGCCCGCCCATTCGATGCCGTGGGTCCCGATATAGTAGATGCCTTGCAGGCCCACGCGTTGCCGCAGGTCGGCCAGCGACCGCCCGCTCACCATCGTCACCGCCAGACGCCGGTGGCGCGCCAGTCGCTCGAGCGCTCGCCGAGCGGCGGAAGGCAGCTTGGCGTCTTGGGGGTGGCGGACGATAGGGGCGAGCGTGCCGTCGAAATCGGAGAACAAGGCCACTCGGGAAGCGGCGGCTAGCCGCGAAGCAATCTGCGGCCACGCCCGCCAGAGCGGTTGGGGTCGGCTCACGCCAGCCTCCCCAGCTTGCGGACGATGTCGCTCGCCCACTTGTAGATGTTGCGTTCGCGGACGGTTTCGCGCAAGCGGCGCATCCGGGCGCGGACTTCGTCGTCCTCCATCGTCAAGGCTTGATGAATCTGCTCCGCCAGCTGGTCGGTGGCGAAGGGGTTGATGATGAGGGCGTCGCGCAGCTCGCGGGCGGCGCCGGTGAACTGGCTCAAGAGCAGCACGCCGTCTTCTTCGACGTTGGCGGCTACGAACTCCTTGGCCACCAGGTTCATCCCGTCGTGCAGCGAACTGACCAGGCAGAAGCGGGCCAGGCGGTAGAGCGCGAACAGGTCCCGCGGCCCCAGGTGCTGGGGAAGATAGAGGATCGGCTTCCAGGAACCCAGGGCGTGCTTCCAGTTGATTTGCTCCACCAGCTGGTCAATCTCGTCGTTCAGCCGCCGGTATTCTTCCACGTGCACGCGGCTCGGCACGGCCACCTGAACGAAGGCGAAGTCCCCGCGATACTCGGGGTAGAGCTCGAGGAAGCGGTCGAGGGCGCGCAGGCGCTCGGGGATGCCTTTGGTGTAGTCGGCGCGGTCGATGCCGATCCCAACGTTCCGCGCCGGGAGCCGCAGCTGCTCGCGCAGCTCTCGCATTCGCAGAGTGACCGGCCGGCGGGCGGCTTCCCAGTTGATGGCCTCGAAATCCACGCTGATGGGGAAGCTGCGGAGCTTGGTGGTCTGGCCGTGGTAGACGATGGCGGTCATCTCCCGGTCGGGGCGGGCCTCCAGCTCCCGGTCCACCGTGTCGAGGAAGTTGTTGCAGTGGTAGCGGATGTGGAAGCTAAGGATGTCGCTGCCCAGCAGCCCTTCGAGCAGCTCCGACTTCCAGGGGCAGATGCGGAACACCTCCGGGTTGGGCCAGGGGATGTGCCAGAAATGCGCGACCGTCGCTCGCGGGCAGCGCTGCTTCAGCAGGCGCGGCAGCAGCGCCAGGTGATAGTCCTGGACGAAGACGAAGGCCTTCTCTTTGCCGACTTCTTCCGCTACCGCGTCGGCGAACAGCTCGTTCACCTCCCGGTAGCTCTCCCAGTCGGACTGGCGGAAGAGCGGCCGGCGGTAGGCGATGTGGCACAGCGGCCAGAGGGCGGAGTTGGCGAAGCCGTAGTAGTAACCTGCTTCCTGTTCTTTGGTCAGCCACACCCGCTTCAGGGTGTAGGCCGGCTTCTCCGGCGGCACCCGGACCGAGTTGCGGCTGTCGGTCACGTGCGCGTCGGCGTCGCCGCTGCCGTGCGCCACCCACAGGCCGCCGATCGCCCGCATCACCGGGTCGAGCGCCACCGTCAGGCCGCTCGCCGGGCGCAATACTTGGAGCGCCCCGTCGCGGTAGGTGTGCACGTAAGGCTCGCGGTTGGACACCACCACGAACCGCCGCGCGCCGAGGGTGCGGCGAATCAATTGTCGAAGTGTTCCCTTCGTTTGCACGGCGAAACCGCTGAACAAGCCCGATGCGGGCAAGGACGAAATGTGGAGTCTCCAGTGTAGCGCAGGCGAGCGTGTTCGGCCAACGAAAATCCGCGCAGCTTGCGTGGCCTGCGGGCTTGGCCGTATACTCCCCGCCTGCCGGAGCCGGAAGCTGAGCGGAGGCCCGCGGAACCGACACCATGGCCATCCTCACCGCCGACAAGGAGCTCGCCGTCTATGAGAACATGGCGGCGCGGTTCGACCTGGCCGCCGCCAAGCTCGGCCTGGATGAAGGCCTGCAGAAAGTCCTGCGCTCTCCGAACAAGGAAATCACCATCTACATCCCGGTGGTGATGGACTCAGGCGCGATCGAAGTCTTCGTCGGCTACCGGGTGCAGCACTCGGTGGTGCGCGGGCCGGGGAAGGGCGGCATCCGCTTCGCGCCCGACGTGACGCTCGACGAAGTGCGGGCGCTCGCTTCCTGGATGACCTGGAAGTGCGCGGTGGTGAACCTGCCCTTCGGCGGGGCCAAGGGCGGAGTCATCTGCGACCCGCAGAAGCTCTCCCGGCGCGAGCTCGAAGCCATCACCCGGCGCTACACTGCCGAGCTGCTCGACTTCCTGGGCCCGGAGCGCGACGTCCCCGCCCCCGACCTCGGCACCAACGAGCAGGTGATGGCCTGGGTGATGGACACCTACTCCATGCACGTCCGCCACACCACCACCGCCGTGGTCACCGGCAAGCCGCTCGATTTGGGCGGCTCGCGCGGCCGCCGCGAGGCCACCGGGCGCGGCTGCCTTATCGTCTGCGACCAGGCCTTGAAGAAGCTCGGCCGGCCGCACGAAGGCCAGCGGGTCATCATCCAGGGCTTCGGGAACGTCGGCTCCGTCTCCGCCAAGCTGATGCACGAAGCCGGCTACAAGATCGTCGGCGTGGCCGACATCCACGGCGGCATCTACAACCCCAAGGGCATCAACGTGCCGAAGCTGCTGGAGCACGTGCTCGAGAGCGGCAAGGTGGTCGGCTTCGCCGGCTGCGACGCCCTCAGCCCGCACGACGTCCTGACGCTCGACTGCGACATCCTCATCCCCGCTGCCGTCGAAAACCAGATCACCAGCCGCAACGCCGAGCGCATCCGGGCCAGGGTCATCATCGAAGCCGCCAACGGCCCCACTACGGCGCTCGCCGACGATATCCTCGTTGACAAGAAAGTCTTCGTCGTGCCCGACATCCTCGCCAACGCCGGCGGCGTCACCGTCAGCTACTTCGAGTGGGTGCAGGACCGCGAGGGCTACTTCTGGCCGGAAGCGATGGTGAACGAGCGACTGGAGCAGATGATGGTGGCGAGCTTCGAGGACGTTTACAACTACGCCCAGCGCCACTCCGTCAGCCTGCGCATCGCCGCCTACATGCTGGCCATCGACCGCGTCGCCTTTGCCCTCAAGCTCCGCGGCCTCTACGCCTAGCCGGCAGGCGCGCCATGCGCCCCCTGACATCGGAAGAAACAGCCGCCCTTCGGCGCCGGCACTTGCTCCCCTGGCAGATTGCCATGGGCGGCGGCGGCGCCGTGGCGCTCCTGTTTCTCCTGCCGATGGCGATCAGCGGCGCGCGCAAGGGCGATTGGGGCGACACCTGGTACCTCGTCATCTTCCTGGCCGCTTTCTTCGGGGCGATGTACGCCGCCAGCAAGCCCATCCGCGACGACCTGCGCGAGGGCCTGGCCGAAACTGTCACCGGCCCGGTGGAGCGCCGCTGGCACGGCCGTAACACCGTCTACATCCGCATTGCCGGGAAAGAATTGTCCCTGGGTGGCGGCGTGTACAAGCCGGCGGAAGGAGAGTCGGTGGTGGTTGAGTTCCTCCCCCGCAGCCTGGTCGCCTTCCGGGTCGAGAAGGTCGGGTAGTGGAGCGCATGATGCGGTCTCGGAGTTACTGGCTGCTCACCTTCGCGTTTCTTGGTCTTTCCTCTGCGGAGGCGCAGGTCGCGCCGCTCGGGCGCGTGTCTTTCGAGTACCGGGCGCCGACGCTGCTGGTGGAGGCGCGGGTCAACGGCTCGAAGCCGCTCTGGTTTGCTTTCGACACTGGGACCTCGACCTGCTTGATTGACATCGGCGTCGCCCGGCGGCTGGGCATCCGGCCGGAGCCGCGCCCCGGGCGCACCGGCCCGGCCTTTGCGCGCGCCCGCGCGCTCGGCGTCGGCCGCGCCGAGGCCCGCGACCTCGAGCTGGTCCTGCGCGACCTTTCACCGCTCTCCCAGCGCCTCGGCGTCGAAGTCGCCGGCATCCTGGGGATTGCCTGGATGGAGCAGTTCGTCTTCGAGATTGACTACCGCGCCCGCCGGCTGACGCTCTGGCCGCGCACCGCCGAGCTCACCCCGCGCGCCGACCAGTTGCCCGTCCCGCTCGAAGTCCGCTCGCCGCCGGGGTTCACCGGCGCTATGCTGTTCGTTCCGATGACGCTCGAGGGCGAGCATCGCTGCCGGGCGGAGATCGACACGGGCGCCGACACCGGCGTCCTGGGGCGGCCGATGGCGGAGCGGCTGGGCGTGACGGTGAAGCCCATCTCCAGCGCCCGGGAAGGCGGCCTGCCCGCGCACAGGGTGACGCGGCTCGAGCTGGGCGGGCGGACGTTTGCGAACGTGCCGTTCGTCGTCGACCCGCGCCGCCGGGGCGACTCCGGAGACTGCCTCATCGGGAACGAGCTGCTGAAGGCTTTTGTGGTTACGATTGACATCCCCCGCCGCCGCGCGTTTTTCCGAAGCCTTCCTTAGCCTGGTAGCGGCGACGAAGGCGGCTGGTGTTGGCCGGCTTCGTCGTCGGCCTTGCTGAAAAAGCCGACGAGGAATGCAGCGCATTCCTCGCCGCTACCAGGACGGATAAAGTGGAAAGTGCAGTGGGGCAGACATTCTTGTCTGCCATTGCGCCGGAGGCGCAACTCCGTTATTCTCTGGCCCCGAAGCGGCGCGGCGATGGTCACTCCCGGACTGCAGAAAACCGAGGCCGAGCACCGGCGCGAACTCTGCGACGCCGGGCGCTGGATTCACCAGCGGGAGTACGTGGCCGCCACCGACGGCAACCTGTCCGTCCGGCTCGACGCCGAGCGCATCCTCACCACCCCCACCCTGATGTCCAAGGGCATGATGGAGCCCGACGACCTGGTCATCGTGGACATGCGGGGGAAAAAGATCCTCGGCCAGCGCAACGCCTCGAGCGAAATCGCCATGCACCTGTTGATCTACCGCCGCCGGCCGGACATCCACGCCGTCGTTCACGCGCACCCGCCGGTCGCCACCGGCTACGCCGCCGCCGGCTTGCCGCTCAACCAGGCGCTGATCAGCGAAGTGGTGCTGGCGCTCGGCTGCGTGCCGCTGGCGCAGTACGGCACCCCGGGCACGCCCGAGCTGACCGACGCCCTGACGCCGCTCGTCGGCCAGTACGACGCGATTCTCATGGCCAACCACGGCGTCGTCACTTACGGCGCCGACCTGCTCGCCGCCTACATGCGGATGGAGACGGTCGAGCATTTCGCGCGCATTTCGCTGGTGACGCAGCTCCTCGGCCGGCAGACGCTGCTTTCGCGCGAACAAGTCGAGAAGCTGGGCGCGGCGCGCCAGCGGTATTTTGCCGGGACGGGCGGCCCGGTGGCGCCGCTCACCGAGTCCTGCCCGGTGGCCGCCGACGGCCGCTTGGGGTCCGTCCCCGAAGCCGCCCGGGAGCGCTTCTGGGTCAGCCGCGAAGAGCTTGAAGCTCTGATTGACGAAGCCGTGAAATCTGCTAAAGTGCGCTAGTGCCGTTCCAACTTTTCGGGTCGGGGCACCCCTGGAGCAAGGCGGGGCAACAAAGTTGGAACGGTACTAGACAGAAATCAGCCAGGAGGCTTGAATGGGCGAAGCGCTGGGGATGATTGAGACCCGGGGCCTGGTGGCGATGATCGAGGCGTCCGACGCCATGGTCAAGGCCGCCAAGGTGACGCTGGTGGGCTGGGAGAAAATCGGCTCGGGCTACGTGACCGCGCTCGTGCGCGGCGACGTGGCCGCGGTGAAAGCGGCCACCGATGCCGGCGCCGCCGCCGCGCGCCGCGTGGGCGAGCTCATCGCCGTGCACGTCATTCCGCGGCCGCACCCGTCGCTGGAAGACGTGCTGCCCATCGGCAAGGCCGCCGAGCTGGTCGGCCGCTAGCCGACTCACCCTTTCCCGCTGAGCCCGGTGGCCCGGCCACCGGGCAGCGGGCGTTGGAGTCTCGCTGATGCTTCTCGCTCGCGTTGTCGGAACCGTCGTCGCCACCCGCAAGGACCCGCGCCTGGAAGGGAAGAAACTGCTGGTGGTGAAGACCGTCTCGCCCGACGGCAAAGACGACGGCAACTACCTGGTGGCTGTCGACACGGTGGACGCCGGCTTCCGCGAAACCGTGCTCATCGTCCAGGGCAGCTCCGCCCGCATGGCGGTTGAGTGCAAAGACCGCCCGGTGGACACCGCCATCATCGGCGTGGTCGACACCGTCCACCTCGACGACGAAAAAGCCGTCGCCGCCTCCGCCCGCAAGTAACGCCCGTGTACCTCGGCAAAGTCATCGGCACCGTGGTCTGCACGATGAAGAACCCCGTGCTGGAGGGGAAGAAGATTCTCGTCGTCCAGCCGCTCGACCCGCAAGGCCGCCCGTCAGGCAAGCCCGTGATTGCGCTCGACTCGGTGGGCGCCGGCGCCGGCGAAACCATCTACTGGTGCCGCGGCCGCGAGGCCAGCTTCGCCTGGTATCCCGCCGAAGTCCCCACCGAAGCCACCATCGTCGCCATCGTCGACCGCGTCAACGTGAAAGAAAAAGCAACCACAGATAAACACAGATGAACACGGATAAAGAAATGCTGATTCGAGATCGTCCGTTTGTTTTTCCTATCTATGTTTATCTGTGTGCATCTGTGGTTTCAAAGCCATGCTGATTGGGCGGGTGATCGGGGAAGTGTGGGCGACGCAGAAGGCGCCCTCGCACGAGGGCGGGAAGATCCTCTACGTCCAGCCGCTCAATCTTGACGGCTCCGCCAAGGGCCAACCCATCCTGGCGCTCGACGCCGTGGACGCTGGCGTGGGCGACCGCGTGCTGGTGACGACGGAAGGCTTCTCCGCCATGACCGCGGTCGGCCGCCCCAACTCGCCGATTGATATGGCCGTCATCGGCGTCATCGACGCCGTCGAGCTCGAGAAGGGCGCCGTTTGACACCTGCGCGGCGGTCGCGGATAATGCGCGGCGGATGATCGGGCACCTGCGCGGGACGCTGCTCTCGAAGAAACCCTACCAGCTTCTTCTCGACGTCAATGGCGTCGGCTACGAGGTGCGCGTGCCCTACTCGACCTCGCAGCTCCCCGCCATCGGCAAAGAGCTCGCG
>Ga0209521_10005310_pt1 | contig 10216 bp, 10 predicted proteins | sample Rifsed19ft4_FD_184016 | JGI IMG/M metagenome (GOLD analysis project Ga0209521, IMG submission 184016) | Soil microbial communities from Rifle, Colorado, USA - sediment 19ft 4 (version 2) | ecosystem: Environmental > Terrestrial > Deep subsurface > Rock core/Sediment | place: Rifle, Colorado... | reverse complement strand
CCCGCCGCGCTTCCAATAGCGAGGGGTCGATTGACATGGCAATCCGCGATTCCTCTGCCGCTTTGTCGATGGAGTTGATATCTCCCTGGCCAACGAGTGCTTGATCCATCAAGATTTCTGAGTAGACGGCATGCGCAAAGGCACTATTCGGTTCCAATTCCAGAGCTTTCTTCACCGCGGCTTCGGCCTGGGTGTAATCGCCCAAGAAGTCCAGCGCCCAACCCTTTAAGGTATGCGCCATCGGATTATTATTGTTTAAAATCAGCGCTCTATCGGCACTCTCTAGCGCATCCTGGTATTTGCCGGTGTAGATTTGGGCGCGCGCCTGCGAAAGGTAAATCGAGGGGTTGTCGGGATCTACAGCGATCGCCTTCTCGTAAGCGGCAATCGCCTGGGTCCACTTGCCCTCTTTAAATACCGCATCCGCTTCGTTGATAAAGGATTCAGGGTTGCGGGTTGGCGTCAGCGTGGGGATGAACAAGGGGGGAGTGATGGGTACCACAACCTGGTTGATATAGATAGCTGCCCCGATCAAGATCAACAAGATGATTACGCGCCAGGGATTGCTGCGCCGTCCCCGTTTGCGCACCATGTTCCATTTGCTGCCTTTCAAGTACATGATTTCATCTTACCATCCTCATTCGTAGGGCGTCAAGCCGTCATTTCCTTGCCAATCCACCCCCTTGCGGCTAGAATGGAAGTATGCGTTTCGACGTATTCACGCTCTTCCCCGCGGTCTTCGAGCCGTATTTGCAGTCCAGCATCCTGCAGCGCGCCAGCCAGAGTGGTCTCGCCGAAGTGCATTTGCACAACATTCGCGATTGGGCCAGCGACCGCCACCACATCACCGACGATGAGCCATACGGCGGCGGCGGGGGGATGGTGATGAAGCCAGAGCCGGTATTTGCTGCCGTGGAGGGTGTCTTAGGCGCTCCCCCAGCCTGCCCTGTTATTTTACTCACTCCCCAGGGGCGAACGTTTACCCAGGCCTTGGCTGGGGAATTGAGCCAACAACCGCACCTGGCCTTGATCTGCGGGCGTTATGAAGGGATCGACGAGCGCATCCGCCAATACCTGGTCCATGATGAAATCTCGATCGGTGATTATGTGCTCACCGGCGGGGAGTTGCCCGCTCTGGTGCTGATCGACGCTGTGACTCGCCTGATTCCAGGAGCCTTGGGAGATCCCGATGGAGCCTGGGATGATTCCCACGCCTCGGGTCTGCTTGAATATCCCCATTACACCCGCCCGGCGGAGTTCCGTGGCTGGCGTGTCCCGGAGGTATTGCTCTCCGGCGATCACGCCCGCCTGGCTCGCTGGCGGCGGGAGCAAGCCTTGCTGCGCACCTGGCGGCGGCGACCGGACTTGTTAGCCACAGCCTCGCTATCCGACGCTGACCGGGATTTTCTGGCTCGGTTGGATGCCGATGACCGGCTGGACGTTAAAGATTAACCAAACAAGGAGCTCCGCTATGAATCGACGTTTTCCCTTCGGCAAAACATTCCTGCTTGGCTTCGGTTTCTTTGGCATCAGTCTCATCTGGCCGATCTTCAATAACTTTGTGCCGGTGTTCCTCAGGGAAGAATTCGGCCTGTCGGCGACCTTGATCGGCTTCATCATGACCTGGGACAATTACCTGAATATGTTCGTCCAGCCTATCGTAGGCGAACGCTCCGACCAGACCCGCACTCGCCTTGGGCGGCGGAAACCGTGGATGCTGGTCGGTGCCCCCTTGGCAGCAATTTTTTTCATCCTGGTGCCGGTGATGGGCACGGTACCGGGGATCATGATCGCCATCCTGTTGACCAACTTAAGCATGGCTCTATTTCGCTCCCCTACGATCGCCTTGCTTGGCGACCTATTCCCCTCCCAGCAGCGCAGCACAGCCAACGGCATCATCAACCTGATGGGGGGTGTGGGCTCGATCCTGGCTTTTCTGGTCGGAGGCCTACTCTATAAGTTTGGAAGGATCACTCCCTTTGTATTCGGCAGCCTGGTAATGCTGGCGGCGATCACATTGGTTTTGCTGCTCGTGCGCGAGCCACAAGTCGGCGAGAAAAATGTAGAGCGGCAAACGCAAGGCGGCTTTGTCAGCCATCTTAAAGAAGTCCTAAACGCGTCGGACCGCTCCGGAGTGTTGATCTTGCTGGCAATCCTGTGCTGGTTCTTAGGCTTCAATGCCCTGGAGACCTGGATCTCATCCTTTGGCAAGTTTATCCTGGGCATTGACGCAGGGAGGATGGCTATTCTCACATCAGGGCTGGCCTTAATGTTTGTGATCTTTGCCCTGCCGAGCGGCTTGATCGCCACCCGCTTTGGTCGGAGGCGGGTGATCCTGGTTGGGATCGCTGGCCTGACTTTGCTTTGCCTGTATGGTTTAATGGTGAGCAGCCAGCTGATGTTGATCGCCTTCCTGATCCCGGCTGGTTTTTTCTGGGCTTTGATTAACGTGAATTCGCTGCCCATGGTTTATGATGTAGGTGGAGACGCATCGATCGGCGCCTTCACCGGATTGTACTATCTGGCGTCTAACATCGCCGCAGTCGGCGGCCCCCAGGTGGTTGGGGTGATCATTGACTTGACCGGCGGAAACTACCGCACGATGTTCGCCTTTTCGGCGATCTTCTTTCTTTTGGCGGGATTCTTGATGTGGAGAGTGCGGGAGGGTTTGGCAGCTGCCCAGCCTTCAACGAGTCTTGGGAGTGCTGACTCATGAGATCCCTGTTCCCTAGATGTCAATATTGATGTTAAATCTTGACGACCTGATCCTATGGTCCGACGGCAGCATGCTAGTAGTAGATAAACCGGTTGGATTGCCCAGCCTGCCAGATGGCTATGATCCGGAAGCCCCTCACCTGAGGAGCGTCCTGATCCCAGAATTTGGCCCCCTATGGATCGTGCACCGGCTGGATCGCGATACCAGCGGGGTGATGGTGTTGGCGCGTTCTCCCCAAGCCCACCGTGCCCTCAATACCCAGTTTCAAGAACACCAGGTATCCAAGGTGTACCATGCCCTGGTTATGGGGGAACCAGATTGGACTGAGAAAGACATCGACTTACCGCTACGCCCCGATGGCGACCGCCGTCACCGCACAGTTGTCGACTTCCAACGCGGCAAGCCATCCTTGACTCGCCTCCGCGTCCTGGAAAGGTTTGAGCAGTTTACACTGATCGAGGCCATCCCCGAGTCGGGTCGCACTCACCAGGTGCGTGCTCACCTTAGCGCGCAGGAGCTCCCGATCGCCTGCGATGCGTTGTATGGCGCCGGGGGCGGTATTTATCTCTCACAAGTCAAGCCTCGCCCTCGCATTGGAGCCAAGCCAGAAATCCCTTTGATCAGCCGCCTGGCGCTGCACGCCAGATCCCTGGCTTTCCTTCACCCAATAACCCTGAATGCACTGTGCTTTGAAGCCCCCTATCCAGGGGATTTCGCCGATTTCCTACAGGCCCTGCGCGCAGGTGCTTGACGTAACCTTCCCGGCGTGGTATTATCGATATTGCGTTTCTTAGCACTCTCGGGTTGAGAGTGCTAAAATATAAGAGGTAGATGCATGCAACTCGGCGATCGACAAAAACTGATCCTGGCCCTGGTCATCCGTGATTACATCGAGAACCCCCAACCAGTAGGATCACACCATCTGGTTAAGTACTACGCCCTCGACTTCAGTCCAGCCACGGTACGCAACGAAATGGTAGCGTTGACTGAAGCGGGTTTTTTACGCCAACCACATACCTCGGCTGGCCGCGTGCCCACCGAAGAAGGCTACCGGTATTTTGTGCGCCAGCTGATGGGCCAGACCGATCTGCCCGTCCAGACCAAGCGCACCATCACTCACCAATTTTATCAAGCCGGCCATGATGTGGATCAATGGATGCGGCTGGCGGCCTCGATCCTGGCTCACCAATCGCAGGGAGCCTCCCTGGTTACGGCTCCTCATCCGGAAGAGGCTCGCTTTAAGCACCTCGAGCTGATCGCGACCCTTGGCCGGCAGGTGTTGATGGTACTGGTTTTGACCGGCGGAGAAGTTCGCCAACAGATGCTGGCCTTGGCTGAGCCGGTTTCCCAAGAACAGCTGAGTACGGCCGCCAGTACCCTCAACCACCATTGCCAGGGCTTGAGCTCCAGCGCCCTTTCTGAGCTTTCTGCCCAGCTGGATGCCCTTGAGCAAGATGTCCTCAATCTTATCGTCGAGGAGATGGAACACTCGCACGCAGCCTTGAGCGGTGAAGTGTACCGCGACGGCCTGACAAATGTTCTTGCCGAGCCCGAGTTCGCCGAGCTAGGTGCCGCACGCCGCGCCCTAAGGGTGTTCGAAGAACGGGCCTTCCTCGAAGACCTGCTAAACCGCACCATCCTGACCACCAGTGTAGGCGGCGTGCAGGTATTGATTGGTGGTGAAGACACCTGGGAGGAATTACGCGAGTGCTCGATGGTCCTGGGAAGGTATGGCGTGCCTGGTCTGGCCACCGGCACCGTCGGGGTACTGGGTCCCATCCGTATGGCTTATGGGCGTACGATCTCGACCGTTCGCTTTGTGGCTGGATTGCTGAGTGATATGGTTGTGGAGATGAACCTGGATTAGTACTAAAGACCTTTCGGGTCTGACTAAAATAACTCATTTTGATAGATATGGAAAAGAAACATGGTAGATGAAAGCAACGACCAAGTGAAAGAAGAACTTCAAGAAGAGGAAAAACCCCCAGAGGAATTCCAAGAAGGGATTGGGTCTCCGGAGGCTGAAGAACAGGAAGAGATCATTGCCCTGCGGAAAGAACTAGAGGATCTGCGCCTCAAATCCGAGGAATTTCTGAATGGATGGCAGCGGGAGCGGGCGGAATTCACTAATTTTAAGAAACGTATAGACCGGGAGCGCGAGATGGCACACCAAAACGCTGCTGGCAGCATTATTCGGCGCTACCTGGACGTCTTGGACGACCTCGAGCGGGCTTTGATGAATCGACCCGCGCAAGGCGATGGCGCTTCCTGGGCAGATGGCATCGAGTTGATATATCGCAAGTTGCTCGCCACCCTGGAAGCCGAGGGTGTGGAGCCAATGAACACCGTGGGGCAGCCTTTCGATCCCAATTTACACGAAGCGATATCCCAGGAACATAGCCCCGAACATGAAAGCGGACAAATTATTGGCGTGGTTAAGAATGGCTATCTAATTGGAGACCGGGTATTGCGCCCAGCTTTAGTGCGCGTTGCCCAATAATGACCTGGTCTGCCACCGTTCACTAAAGCGCATTTGTAGATTTCGCACGAAAACATCTAACAGGAGGCATCATCCATGGCAAGAATCATCGGCATTGATTTAGGGACGACCAATTCGGTAGTCGCGGTGATGGAAGGCGGCGAGCCAGTCGTCATCCCCTCAGCAGAGGGCGAACGGCTGGTGCCCTCGGTCGTTGCGGTGAATAAGAACCACGAGCGTCTAATCGGGCGGGTGGCCCGCAACCAGGCAGTGGTTAACCCCGAAAACACGATTTTTTCGATCAAGCGTTTCATGGGTCGCAAATTTAACGACCCGGAAGTGAAACGCGCCCTCGCCCGCGCTCCCTACAAAGTAGCAGAAGCCCCCAACGGCGATGTGCGCGTTTACCTGGACGGCAAGGAATACTCGCCAGCTGAAATCTCGGCGATGATCCTCGGCAAGCTCAAGGTTGACGCTGAAGCATACCTTGGGGAAGCGATCTCCCAGGCAGTGATCACCGTGCCGGCCTATTTCAATGATGCCCAACGCAACGCCACCAAGGACGCCGGCAAGATCGCCGGTCTCGAGGTTCTGCGCATCATCAACGAGCCGACCGCTTCATCCCTCGCTTATGGCCTGGACAAGAAGAAGGACGAGGTCATCGCCGTGTATGACCTGGGCGGCGGCACTTTCGACATCTCCATCCTCGATGTGGGAGAAGGCGTCTTTCAAGTGCGTTCCACGAGCGGCGATACATTCCTGGGAGGCGACGACTTTGACCTGCGCCTCATCGATCATATCGCCGACCAGTTCAAGCGCGATTCCGGCATCGATCTCCGCCAGGACCGCCAGGCCTTGCAGCGCCTGAAAGAGGCCGCTGAGAAGGCCAAGATCGAACTTTCCAGCATGATGCAGACCGAGATCAACTTGCCTTACATCACCGCTGATGCCAGTGGGCCAAAGCATTTGGTAATGACCCTCACGCGTGCCAAGCTGGAGCAACTCACCAGCGACTTGATCGAACGATCCCTGGGACCGGTGCGCCAGGCGTTGAAAGATGCTGACCTGCAGGCTTCTGCGATAGAGGAAGTAGTCATGGTGGGTGGGATGACGCGCATGCCAGCGGTACAGGAGGCGGTGCGACAGCTGTTCAACAAGGAACCTCACAAGGGCGTCAATCCAGATGAAGTGGTGGCGATCGGGGCTGCCATCCAGGCTGGTGTGCTCGGCGGAGATGTCAAGGATATCCTGTTGCTGGATGTTACTCCATTGACGCTCTCCGTGGAGACCCTGGGCGGTGTCGCCACTCCACTGATCGAACGAAATACCACGATCCCTACCCGCAAGAGCCAGATCTTTTCCACTGCCAGTGACAATCAGTCCCAGGTAGAGATCAACGTTTTGCAAGGCGAGCGGCCCATGGCATCTGATAACAAATCTCTGGGGAAGTTCAGCTTGGACGGCATCCCACCCGCGCCACGCGGCATGCCCCAGGTTGAAGTCACTTTCGATATCGATGCGAACGGTATTATTAAAGTCACGGCTCAGGATAAAGCCACCAGCCGCAGCCAGCACATCACCATCACCGCCTCTTCTGGTCTGAGCGATGCTGAAGTAGAGCGCATGCGCAAGGATGCGGAGGCGCATGCCGAAGAAGACCGCCTCCGTAAAGAATTGATCGAGGCGCGCAATTCCGCGGATAGCGCCATCTACACCGCTGAGAAGGCTCTGCTTGACTTTGCCGAAAAAATCCCTGCTGATGTGAAGACCAAGGTTGAAGCGGAAGTTGCCAACGTGCGCAAGGTATTAGAGGGTGACGACACCAGCGCCATCCGCCAGGCCACCGATGACCTGATGCGTGTGGTGCAGCAGATCGGCGCGGCTGCCTACCAGCAGAGTGAGCCGCAGTCTGGCCCGAACGAAGAGGGCCCAGCCTCCGAACCTGGCGATCAGGGCGGGGAAGACGGCAAAGGCGGCGATAGCGGCGAAGATGTCGTCGAGGGAGAGTTTAGAAATGTTTGAACGTTTAAACGTTCGAACGTTTTAACGTTCTTATGCCGACCATCACTCGCTTTGAAGAGATAGAAGCCTGGCAGTCAGCGCGCTTGGTGACAAGACGTGTGTATGAGTTGACTCAAGAGGGTAGGATCGCTCGCGATTTTGGTCTGCGTGATCAAATGCAAAGAGCCTCCGTCTCTATTTTGTCAAACATCACTGAAGGCTTCGAGAGCCGCACAACCCCATTGTTCCTTGATTTTCTTGGCCGAGCCAAGGGTTCAGCTGGCGAACTTCGCGCTCAAGTCTACGTGGCTCTCGATGTCGGTTATTTTGATCAAACCCAATTTGAAGAAATCTTCGATTTGGTGGAAAAGTGCAGCCGACAAATAAGCCGTTTTATCACTTATCTTTCGACTCAAGAGCGTAAGAACATAAAAACTTTCTAACGTTCTAACTTTGTAACTTTCAAACGATGTTATGACCGATCGCGATTATTACGAGATTTTGGGTATTCCCCGCAGCGCCTCGTCTGACGACCTGAAGCAAGCTTTTCGTAAGTTGGCGCGCCAATACCATCCTGATGTCAACAGCGCCAAGGACTCCGAAGAGCGTTTCAAGGAGATCAACGAGGCTTACGCGGTGCTCTCTGACGAAGAGAAACGCGCCGCCTATGACCGCTTCGGCCACGCTGGCGTGCGCGGCGCGGGCGGCGTGCCCGATTTCACTGTGGATTTCTCCGATTTCGCTGATATCTTTGGCGAATTCTTCGGCTTCGGCAGGGGGACACGCCAGGCGCGCAACACTCCCCGCCGGGGGTCAGATCTGCAATATCGCCTTGACCTGACTTTTGAGGAAGCGGTTTTTGGCATCGAAAAAGAGATCGAGGTCACCCGCGACGAAGTCTGCGCTCGCTGCAATGGGAGCGGAGCGGAGCCCGGCACCACACCCGTGCGTTGCGCTACCTGCAACGGGCGCGGGGAGGTGCGTCAGATGCGCCAGACGATCTTGGGTTCGATGGTGCAGGTGGCTACCTGCCCGACCTGTAACGGCCAGGGGGAAAGCATCGCCACGCCTTGCCATACCTGCAATGGGCGTGGTCTGGAACGGCGCACACGCCGTAAAGTGATCACCGTCCCGGCAGGTGTTGACAACGGGAACCAGATCCGATTGGCTGGCGAAGGCCAACCCGGGAGCAACGGCGGTCCAAATGGCAATTTATACCTGGTGATCCAGGTCGCTTCACATAAATATTTCCGCCGGCGCGAGCATGATATCCTGTTAGATCTGGAAATCAATATTGCCCAGGCGGCTCTCGGTGCAGAGGTCGAGGTGCCCACTGTGGATGGTGAGGAAAAATTGAAGATCCCCGGTGGTACCCAGCCCGGTAAAGTCCTGCGGATGCGCGGAAAAGGGATACCCCACCTGCGCGGCAACGGGCGGGGAGACCAATTGGTGATGGTGAATGTGACTGTTCCCAAGCACCTCACCGCGGAGCAACAAAAACTGTTTGAGCTACTTGCGAAAAGCCTGGGCAGCGAAGTGCATCCGCAGGAGCGCGGCTTTCTGGATTGGTTGAAAGATGCCCTGACAGGCTCGTAGAGGGGAGAAGAGGGATTTGCGCTGTTTTCGCAGTATAAAGCATAGTGAAAACACCGCAAACACTAGCATGGATGTACCTTCCTGGTTGGAAGTTTCATTAATTGTTGATGGTGAGATGGCCGAGGCCGTCTCCGAGGTGATGGCGCGCTTTGTCAGCGGCGGCGTTGTGATTGAGAGTACCGCAGTTGTTGCCGATTCCGAGGACGAAGGGCGCGCCCTGGGGCCATTGCGGGTGTGTGGTTACCTGCCCCTCGACGGCCAATGGCAGCAGAAACGCCGCCTCCTGGAGGAGGCGTTTTGGCACCTGGGCCGCATCCGACCTTTGCCGGAAGCCCAGTTCAATACCGTTCAAGAAGAAGACTGGGCGGAATCCTGGAAAGCACACTTCCAACCGGTAAATATCGGCGAGCGCCTTCTGATCATCCCGTCCTGGCTGGAGGCGGCTGACCAGAAACGGATCACGGTGCGCATCGACCCTGGTATGGCTTTTGGTACAGGAACACACCCCTCCACGCAGCTCTGCCTGGAACTGATGGAAAAATATATAGGAAAAATCAAGATACCTGATGGCATTTCCGCTGAGATTTCGGTGATCGATGTAGGCTGCGGCTCGGGCATCCTGGCGATCGCGGCACTTAAACTCGGGGCAAGCCGCGCCCTGGCAGTGGACCTTGACCCTGAAGCCATCCAGGCTACCCGCCAAAACGCATTAGCCAACGCGGTGATCGACCGCCTGGACGTAGGCCTGGGTTCGCTGGCCGAAATCCATGCCGGGAGGTTCTCTTTCCAGCATGCGAATGTGGTGGTCGCCAACATCCTGGCGCCAGTTTTGGCGCGGCTTTTGGGGCAGGGCTTGGGGGATTTGTTATCCCAGGATGGGGTATTGATCTTATCCGGTATCCTGGCAGAACAGGTAAATGAGGTTGAAGCAGCCGCTAAAGAGCATGGCTTCCACCTGGTAGACCACCGCCAGGCAGGGGATTGGGTGGCATTGGTGGTTCAAAGGCATTGACAGCCTCAGCAAAGTCTGCAATCGACAACCACGGAGTGAGTTCTGAATAAGATTTAGATCGTCTGAAATATCACTCCCAGTAAATTCCTGTTCCAACGCAGAAATAGGATATAATTTATTATAATTCAGGATGGGCCAGGTCTTGACACCCATCCAAAAGCCTCTAGCTCTATAAAGCTGCAAACACCTGCATGATTGAACCATTGACAAAGGTATAAGAGAGCTAAAGAGCCGCCAAGCTGATCAAATCTTGATAGCTGCGCGTGCTGTGGTTGGTTGGATAATCCAGGGGGCAAGGCCGCTTTATCCAATCGATGCCTGGAAAAGGAGGCAAACGATTCTCATGATTTCCCACGCTTCATCTGCAAAAACTAAATAGTCTTCCGACAATTTCATCGATTCAACAAAAGGA
>Ga0209521_10005308_pt1 | contig 10218 bp, 10 predicted proteins | sample Rifsed19ft4_FD_184016 | JGI IMG/M metagenome (GOLD analysis project Ga0209521, IMG submission 184016) | Soil microbial communities from Rifle, Colorado, USA - sediment 19ft 4 (version 2) | ecosystem: Environmental > Terrestrial > Deep subsurface > Rock core/Sediment | place: Rifle, Colorado... | reverse complement strand
GCGCGCCCGCCGCTGCCACGGCCCAGGTCGCCGCCTCGATCGTCCCGCCAGTGCTGATCATGTCGTCGACGATGATGGGGACGCGGCCCCGCACCTCGCCGGCGATGCCGCTCACCGTCACGGCCTCCGGGCCGCTGCGCGTCTTGTGGACGATGGCCACCGGCAGGTCGAGGAGGCGCCCGTAGGCATCCGCCAGCTTCGCCGCGCCCAGGTCCGGCGCGACGACGACGCCGTTCGCCGGGCAGGCCGACCTGATGGCCTCCGCCAGCAGCGGCACGGCCGTCAGCCGCTCCACCGGCAGCGTGAAGAAGCCCTCGATCGCCTCCGTGTGCAGGTCCAGCGTCACCACCCGCTCGACGCCGCTCGCCGCCATGAGGTCGGCGACCAGCCGGGCCGTGACGGCCTCCAGCCCCTTGGCCCGCCGGTCCTGGCGCGCGTAGCCGAAGTAGGAGACCACGGCGGTTACCCGCGCCGCGCCCGCCCTGCGACAGGCGTCGGTGAGGGAGAGCAGCTCCATCACGTGCTCGTCCGGCGGCGGGCTCGTCGGCTGGATCAGGAAGACGTCCTGGCCGCGGGGGCTGGTCTGGAGCTGCACGTGGCACTCGCCGTCCGGGAACCGCTCGATGGTCACGGGCGTCAGCGCCACGCCCAGGCAGCGCGCGACGCCCTCCGCCAACGCCGGGTTGGCCCTCCCCGCGATCAAGGTTGGCGACGCCGCCATGGCTGCCCTCGTCAGCCCGAGGCGGCCACGGGCGCCAGGAGCTTCGAGTGGAACCAGGCGACGGTGAGGCGCAGGGCCTCCGCCAACGCCCCCGGCTCCTCGAAGAGGTGGCTGGCGCCCGCAACGACTGCCAGCGTCAGGTTCGGGTTCGCCGCCGCGCCCGGCTCCACGTCGCCGCGCAGCGGATCCAGCGAGCCGATGACGACCAACGCCGGGACCCGCACCCGCGCGAGCTCGTCTGCCGTCATGGGCGGCGCCCGCAGGACCAGCGTCCGCGGGCTCACCCTGCCTTCGGCCAGTGCCGCCGCGGCGATGGTCGCGCCCAGGCTCGACCCGGCGATGCCGATGAGGTCGGGGCGCACCTCCGGCTGGCGGACGGCCCAGGCGAAGGCGGCCTCGACGTCGGCGACGTAGGCCTCCAGCCCGTCGCGCGGGTCGGTCGTCGACTCGCCGTGGCCGCTCAGGTCGAAGAGCAGCGTGGCGATCCCGGCGTCGACAAGGCGCGTGGCGATGACGACGTTGCGCGGCGAGTCTTTGCCGCTGCCCAGCCCGTGCACGAAGACGACCAGCGGGAACGGGCCGGCGCCGCTCGGCGTTGTGAAGACCGCCGCGAGGCGCACGTCGCCGCGCCAGATATCGACCCGCGTCTCCGCGTCGACGGCCGCCTTCGCCCGCCAGCTTTTGAGGACGCTGACGACCTCCTCGTCGCTCACCGGCTCGAAGTCGATGTAGAACTGGCCGACGGCCCAGAAGCCGGGGTCCTCGTGCAGGCAGATCACCTCGTCCGCCTCGCGGCGCAGCAGCTCCAGCGTCTCCGGCGGCCCCACGGGCACGGCGAGGACGACCCGCGCCGCGCCCTCCGCCTTCAGCGAGCGCACTGCGGCGATAGCGGTCGCGCCCGTGGCGATGCCGTCGTCGACGATGACGACGGTGCGGCCCCGCGCCGGCGGGCGCCCCTGGCTGTCGAACAGCTCCTCGCGCCGCCGCGCCTCCCTGATCTGCCTCTCCTTCTCGGCGGCGATGTAGCGCTTGTCGGCGCCCGCGGCCATGGCCACGGCCGTGTTCACGTAGGTAGCGCCGGCGGCCGTCGTCGCGCCGATGGCGAGCTCCGGGTTGCCCGGCGCGCCCAGCTTCCGCGCGACGACCACCGCCAGCTCGCCTTCGACGGCCCGCGCGACCTCTGCGGCGACCGGCACGCCGCCCCGCGGTATGCCGAGGATCAGGGGGCGCTCGTAGTTCTTCTCTTTGACAGCCCCGGCGAGTCTCTCGCCGGCGTCCTTACGGTCTCTGAACAGCATGGCTCGCTCGCTCCCGCGCCGCCCTAGCCGACGGCGCTATCGTCCATCAAGACGAATCCGGGAAACCGCGTCGTGAGGTTATAGATCTCCTGTGCCCCCTCCTGACTCGTGAGCTCCCGGCTCTCGTTCAGGCACGTCCGCCAGTGGAGCATCCGCGTCCGCTCGCCGCACTCCGGACAGAAGACCTGGCCGACCTTGTGACGGTCGCGCCGCCAGGAGTAGAGCTGAAACTCCAGCAGGCAGCGGCGGCACTTGAAGGCGTGGACGAAGACCCCTTCGCGGTCCTTCAGGCCGACGGGGCTGGGCTTGCTCTTCGCGCGCCTCACCATCGGTGGAGACCCCTCTCGCGCGACTCCTATCTCCATTGAAGATCGCGCGCGAAAGCCTCGTCAGGGCTGATCGGCCCGTTTCGAGGTAGCCCAGGGGCTCATACTCGGTCGCCGTGACGCGACATCGCGTCGGACAAAGGGAAGCGCCCCGAGGTTGACCTCGGGGCGCTTCATCATCTGGGTTCTCAATCGGTGGCGGGAGAGGGATTCGAACCCTCGACCTTCGGGTTATGCCTGTCCTGAGCCTGTCGAAGGAAGCCCGACGAGCTACCGCTGCTCCATCCCGCTATAAACGGTTCCCCGGCTCCGCCACAGCTCACTTTCCCGTCGCACCAGCGTCCCTTCGCTAACTGAACCGTTCGTCGCGTCTCTGGCGAACCAGGTTCCTACGTTCCTGTTGGTAACGACACGCGGGTCAGGAGCCTGGAGCCGGGATCGACTGCGCCTCTACAGCGCGTTGGTGGTACACCCGACTCACCTGACCTTATTCTCTTTTCCTTCTTCCTCCACCTATATTATACCACCCTGGCCAAATCGCCCCGACTGTCGCAGCCCGTTACCCGACTATCTGCCAGACCGCCGCGGCGCAGACCAGGACGAGGCTGATGACCAGGCCGAGCGTGAAGTCGAACACGTCGAAGACGTCCTCGGCTACGTCACTGGCGGCCACGGATGAATCCCTCAACGAGGCGCTTCGCCTCGTCGTCCGTGTACTGGCGCGGCGGCGTCTTCATGAAGTAGGCGGAGGGCGCTTCTATCGCTCCGGAAAGGCGCCGGTCCAGCGCCAGCTTGCAGCAGCGGATGGCGTCGATGACCACGCCCGCGGAGTTGGGGCTGTCCCAGACCTCCAGCTTCGCCTCGATGTTCAGCGGCAGGTTGCCGAAGGTCGTCGCCTCCATGCGGATGTAGCACCACTTGCGGTCCTTCAGCCAGGGCACGTAGTCGCTGGGGCCGATGTGGACGTTCTCTTCCGGCAGGCTGAAATCCAGCTGGGAGGTCACGGCGCCGGTCTTCGATATCTTCTTCGAGATGAGCCTCTCGCGCTCCAGCATGTTGAGGAAGTCGGTGTTGCCGCCGAAGTTCAGCTGATACGTGCGGTCCAGGCGCACGCCGCGGTCGCCCAGCAGGCGCGTCAGCACCCGGTGCAGGATCGTCGCCCCCACCTGCGACTTGATGTCGTCGCCGATGACCGGCAGACCCCGCTCGGCGAAGCGCCGCTGCCAGTAGGGCTGGCTGGCGATGAAGACGGGGATGCAGTTGACGAGGCCGCAGCCGGCGTTCAGGACCTGCTCAACGTACCATTTCGTCGCGTCCTCCGAGCCTACGGGCAGGTAGTTGACCACGACGTGCGTATTCGTCTCCTGCAATATGCCGGTGATGTTCGCCGTGGGCCCGGGAGCCTTGATCACTACGTCCCGCAGATACTTGCCGATGCTATCGTGGGTCATGCCGCGCTCGACCCTGACCCCGAGGTGCGGCACGTCGACGATGCGGGCCGTGTTGTTCGGCGCGGTGTAGACCGCCTCTGACAGGTCCTTGCCCACCTTGTTCACGTCGACGTCGAAGGCGGCCACAAACCTGATGTCGCGCGGCAGGTAGCCGCCGAGGTTCACGTGCATCAGGCCCGGCACGAACGCCTCTTCGCAGGCGTCCTGGTAGAAGTAGACCCCCTGGACGAGAGACGAAGCGCAGTTGCCCACGCCGATGATCGCTACGTTTATCGGCCCGGCGGCCGGTGGCGGGACGATGCCCTGGCCCGCCAGGTTCTGCGGGAGCGGTTCCTCGCTGTTCATGGCCCTCGCTCCTCAGGTTGGCTGTTGTTCAGGCTAAGCGTGGCTCCGGCGGGGGTCGCCTTGAAGGGCCGTTCGGCTCAGCTTTAGCTAACCGGCCGGCTCGTCGCACCGCGTCGGCCGAACGGCGCCGCGAGTGGCCGAAGGGACTACTCGAAGACGGTTGGACGGCCCTGGGCAGGCCACGCGAATAGGCCTAAGCTGGACAATGCCACAGACCAGGCCCCGACCGTCTCGGGGCAGGAGGAGGCCAGTTATGAACCGCTGCCTCGATGAGCTACGCCGCCAATTCGAGGAAGCCGGCGTCAAGTACCAGGTCGTCGACCATCCCCTCGCCTACACGGCCCAGCGCGTCGCCGACCTAGAGGATGTGCCCGGCCACAGCTTCGCGAAGTCGGTCGTCGTCTTCGTGGATGACAGGCCCAGCCTGCTCGCCCTGCCGGCGCCGCACGTCGTGGACTTCGACGCGCTCTGCCGGGAGCTGAACGCCCGGCACGCCCGCCTCGCCGCTGAGGCCGAGTTCGGCGGCCTGTTCCCAGACTGCGACGTCGGCGCCATGCCGCCGTTTCCGGGGCCCGCCGCCCTCCCCGTCTATCTGGACCGCGCCATCCTGGAGCAGCCCGAGATCGTCTTCGAGGCCGGCTCGCACACGCAGTCCGTCCGCATGCGCACCGAGGACTACGTCGCCGTCGCCCGGCCGCGCGTCCTCAGCTTCGCGCGCGAGTCGGTCGGCGAGCCGCCGCGGTCTCGCTAGCGCTCGGGGCCGCCGCCGTGCGCATCTGGGACATCGCACCCCACCGCCTCTGCCGCAAGCACCTCGTGGCTGAGCACGCCGAGATTCACGCCGCCTGGTCCGTCCTCACGACGGAGAAGGAGGCCTACGCCGCTCATCCGGAGGTCAGGCGATGGCGCGGCCGCCTCCATGCTCTCTACCGCCGGCACGGCCTCGTCGCGACGGAGATGGCGCGCCGCGGCTTCGCCCACCGGTCGGACCTCCAGCCGCGCCTGGCCACCGGCCTCGACGTGCAGGACACCTACCTAGACGCGCCGGACGAGCAGGAGCGTATCCTGATCGCGAAGGGCTGCGGCTGTGCTGCCCTCAAGTAGCGGCCGCGCGCCATTCTGAGGAACAAAGGAGACAGAGATGCCGAAAGCCTTCTCGCTCACCTACGGACTCGACCTCGAGACGGAGATGGCCAGCTTCTGGGCCTGGCTGCACGATGCCCGCGACATCCTGCGCGGCGAGGCGGCCGGCAGCAGAGAGATGCGCGAGGTCATCGAGGGCCAGCGAGAGGAGATCGAGCGCATCGCCGCCGCCGCGGCCGACCCGGACGCGGCCCGCTTCGAGATGGGCCTGGCCATCGCCCTCGTCGGCTTCCACCACGCCTCCATCCAGAAGCTGCTCAACGGCCTGCAGGACTACGGCCTGCTGGAGCCGCCGGGGCGACCCGCCATCTTCGATACCATCGTCGAGCCGCCGCTGGAGGACACGGGCCCGCCTCGCTAGGCCGAGGGCTCTCCGAGGAGGCGCAGCATGGACGGCCGCCTCACGAGGGAGGAGCTGTCGCTCCTCCTCGCCGGGCACGGCCGGCTCTACTCGGAGCAGCTGGGCATTCGCCTGGACGGCCTCGACCGCGACCAGCTCTTCCGCTGGTTCCTCGCCAGCCTCCTCTTCGGCGCCCGCATCTTCGAGTCCGTCGCCAGCCGCACCTACGAGGCCTTCGTCGACCACCGCCTCGTCACGCCGTCGTCGCTGGCCAAGGCCGACTTCCTCGAGCTGCTGCAGATCATGGCGGAGGGCGGCTACGTCCGCTACGACAACATCACCAGTCGCAAGGTGCAGCAGGCCGCCGCCAAGCTCATCGCCGAGTACGGCGGCGACCTCAACAACTTGCACGCCGCCGCAAGCGGCCCGCGCGACCTGGAGGCGCGCCTGCAGGCCTTCAAGGGCGTGGGCCAGACGACGGCCGGCATCTTCCTGCGCGAGCTGCGCGGCCTCTGGCTGAAGGCGGACCCGCCCCTGGGCGGCATCGCCCTGCTCGCCGCCGGCCACCTGGGCGTCGACGACCCGCCGGGCTTCTGGCGGGCCAACGCGGTCGCCGGCTACGACTTCCGCCACTTCGAGGCCGCCCTCACCCGCGTCGGCCGCGGCTACTGCCGTCGCGGCCGCTGCGAGCGCGCGCCCATCCCCCACTCGCCGGAAGCGGCGAGCGGTTAACCGTGCTGTCGTCCCCTAGCGCGCCCCGCGAATCGCCGTCGCCGCGCCTTGACAATCGTAGAGCCGCGGCCGGCCGAAGAAGCCCGGCTGGCCGGGGCCGCCGGGCGCCGGCGGCGCTCCGTAAGCCGTCGGACTCACCGTCCGACAGGCCGTGCTGACGGCTCGCGCAACCCCGAAGTTCGCGCCCACGCCGCCGCCCAGCGGCGCCCCGCCGAGGAGGAAGAAGCGGATGCTGCCTGCCTCCACCATCTGAGCGATCTTCTCTACACTCACGGCCGGGTCCGTGCCGGAGAAGCCGCCCATCGCCAGGATGGGCTCCCCCGTCTCGATGATGAACGGCGTCGCCGTCATCGCCGACTCCGTCGCGACCAGGAAGCGGCTCTCGCCTCTGTTCGCTACCAGATAATCGATGAGGCGGTTGTCCGTCTGCGGCGGCGCGCCGACCGGGAAGGGGTTGGCGGCCGGGCCCGCGGGCTGCGGCGCCACGAATGGCAGCGTGCCGTTTACGGGGTCGGCCAGCACCGTGCTCGTCCAGAAGAGCGGCGGCAGCAGGAGGGCGCCGAGCGCCACGCCCAAGGCCGCCGCGACCCGCCGGCGGTCGGCCGGAGGCCGCAGAATCGCATGCAGCAAGACGGCCGAGCTTATGCCAGCCGCCGCCAGGACGACCGGCACCAGCCAGCCGTTGTAGTCCGGCGTCCGGCGGAGGATGACGACCTCCAGGGCGGCCGTCGCCAGCAGCGCCACGGGTCCGAGCAAGGCTGCTCGGCCGCCGGCGAGTGCGCACCGCCAGTGGCTCGCCACGGCGACGCCGACCATGCCGCCGATGGCCGGCCCGAGAAACGAGAGGTAGTAGGGATGGAAGAGGCCCTGAGCCTCGCTGAAGACGACCCCGGCCGTCAGGAGCCAGCCGCCCCACAGGACGATGCTCCCCAGCCGGACGTTGCCCTGCAGCCTGCGATCGACCGTCAGCAGGCCCGCCACGCCGCCGATGAGCGCCAGCGGCGCCAGCCACGAGGCCTGGCCGGCGACGTCGCCCTTGAAGAGGCGCAGCGCACCCGGAGCGCCGCCCGTGAACGCCGACTGGAACAGGCTGGCGCCGCGGCCGGCGGCACCAGCGCCGAAGGGCCCGGGCGGAGCGGGGCCGAAGCCCGGCAGTTGGCGGCCGCCGGCGGGGAAGTACGGGTCGTTGCCCTGGAGGCGGTCGAGGCCGTTGTAGTCAACCAGCAGGTTGAGCGCCGAGTTCGTCTTGCTACCGCCGACGTATGGCCGGTCCGAGGCGGGCGTGAGGTCGACGGCGGCGACCCAGGCGCCGGACACCACGACGAGCACGGCCGTGGCGAGGACGAGGTCCCTTAGCCGGGCGGGCAGCGCCAGGGGCGCGGCGACCAGGTAGGCGCCCCAGAGCGCCGGCAGCGCCACGTAAGCGGCCAGGAACTTCGTGTTGAAGGCGATGCCCATCGATACGGCCGCGAGAAGCAGCCAGCGGCGGCTGCCGGACTCCAGGGCTCGTACCACGCAGTAGGCCGCGACGACGACGAAGAAGACGAGCGCCGTATCGAGGTTGTTGAGCCGGTTCACCGCGACGCTGATCGGCGTCAGGGCGAGCGCCAGCCCGGCCAGGAGGCCGGCAGCAGTGCCAAAGACTCGCTTCACCGCGAGGTAGAGGACGAGAACGGAGGCGACGCCGAGGAGGGCCTGGGGCAGGAGCATGGCGAAGGTCGTGTAGCCGAAGACCTTCGCGAACGCAGCCTGGATCCACAGGCCGACGGGCGGCTTGTCGACGCTGATGAACCCCCCTGGGTCGTACGAGGCGAAGAAGAAGTTGTGCCAGCTCTGGAGCATGCTGCGCACGGCCGCGGCGTAGTAGGTGTTGCCGTAGCCGCTCCGCGACACGTGCCAGAGGTTGACGAAGCCGGCGACGCTCAGGACGCCCAGCAGGCCGATCGCCTGCCCGGCGAGCCTCCCCCTCAGGTTGAGGGCTGCTTCGAGGTAGGCGCCGCGGGCCAGCGCCTTCGCCAACGTCGACATGAACGCCGCCTTCAGGCCGGGGCCGCGAGTCTCCTCGGTGGCTCCGGCCTCTGACCGTACGAGGTCTAGGCCACTGTAAGAGAGCCCGCGCTTTCCATCAATCGGTCCGGCTGAAGCGCGGCAGCGCTTGAATGGCTGTCGAAGGGGCCACCGGTCGGGTCAGCTTTGCTCCGTCGACCACGTGGCGAAGGCGATCCGTCTGCGCGCCTACGTCTAGGTCGCTCCGCGTCACGGCGCCTGGGCGCGCTGATCTGAGAGCGTAACCTTCGGCGCCACGCCTGTCCCCGTCAGTGTTACGCGGCTTGCGTCGACAATACAGGCGATGGGCGTCGCCGATCTTGGCTCCTACGTCCAAGCGATCGACACGGAAAGCGACCAGGTTCGCCGCGCGAAGGCGCGGGATGCCGGCGTCTGGTCTGCCTGGCACGACGAGTACTACTCGTTCATCTACCGCTACGCCCTTGCCCGGCTGGTAAGGCACGAGGACGCTGAGGACGTCGCGTCGCAGGTCTTCCTGGAGGCGATCAAGGGCATCGACCGCTACGAGTACCGCGGCCGACCGGTCCTCGCGTGGTTCTATGGCATCGCCCAGCACCTTGTCTCGAGACGCTTTCGCGAGGCAAAGCGCCAGCGCCCGCTCGACGAGGTCGAGGCGACGGCTGGAGCGGCCGGCGAAGAGGACGCCCTCCTGCAGAGGCTTGCTTTGAGGGCCGCCCTGGAGAGCCTCAAGCCCGAGCACCAGGAGGTCATCAGGCTCCGTTTCCTCCTCGACCTGTCAACGGCCGAAGCGGCCAGGCTGCTCGGCAAGACCGAGGCGGCCGTCCACTCGCTGCAGGTGCGGGCCCTCGGCGCCCTTCGCAGGCAGCTTCGGCCGCCCGACGCGCCAGAATTTTCCCGCCCTGCCCGAACGATTTCCCCCTCCTCGGGACATAAGTAGGCATGAGAGGGCGAACGATGGCCCAGGACGAGGCTCGTCTTGCCGAGTGCTTCCGGCTTCTGGAAGAGACCGGAGACGTCGAGCGCTGCTTCGCGCTCTACCCGGATCTGCAGGAGGAGATCGAGCTGCACCTGCAGGCCTTCGAGGCGCTCGCTGCGCTCAAGCCCGCGCCGCCGCCCGCCTCCTCCGCCGCGACCAGCCGCAGGCTGCTGCTCTCCTCGTTGGCCACTGAGCCGGAGACAGCAGGCTGGCTGCGAAGGAACCTGCCGCGCCGCTTCGCGCCTGCCCTGACCGCCATGGCGCTCCTCATCGTGGCGACGGCGGGCGCTGGCGCGGCAGGCGGCGGCGTGAGCGGTCCGGGCCTGCTCAACGAGGTGCTCAGCCAACTGGGCATCGTCGACGAGGCGGAGCAGCCCGCGGACGGCGACAACCACGGCTCGAACGTGAGCGGCAACGTGCATGAGGCCATCGAATCCTCCTCGCCGGGGCCGGAGCGCGGCGCCGCCGTAAGCGAGGCCGCCTGCGAAGCCGCGCATGATCGGTCGACCCTGCCTACGCCGGCCCAGGCCGCGCCGGGGCAGGAGGGGCGCGAGTCCAAGGACTGCAGCAAGGACGACGAAGAGCCGGCTGCTTCGCCCGAAGCGGACGGCGAGCCGTCCAACCACGGCCAGAGCGTGAGCGAGAACGTGCAAGAAGCCATCGATTCCTCCTCGCCGGGGCCGGAGCGCGGCGACGCCGTCAGCGAGGCCGCCTGCGAGGCCGCGCATGATCGGTCGACCCTGCCTACGCCTGCCCAGGGTGCTGCCGGTCAGCAGGGCAGCGACCCGAAGGACTGCGGTGACGGGGGCGAAGATGGCGCTGGCGCAGATGAGCCTGAAGACGCGAACGGGCAGGGGG
>Ga0209521_10005307_pt1 | contig 10219 bp, 8 predicted proteins | sample Rifsed19ft4_FD_184016 | JGI IMG/M metagenome (GOLD analysis project Ga0209521, IMG submission 184016) | Soil microbial communities from Rifle, Colorado, USA - sediment 19ft 4 (version 2) | ecosystem: Environmental > Terrestrial > Deep subsurface > Rock core/Sediment | place: Rifle, Colorado... | reverse complement strand
TTGCCGCCTCCGCCTGACGCGGAGGCGATCGTGCCTATGGTGACGGCCCCAGCGCCAGGGGCAACGCACCCGCTGATGGATTGCTCCGCGGTGATCGCGCCCGCAGCCACGATGGTGATCGTCTTGTCGTCCGTCGCCGCCGTCGCCCCCCCTGCCCCCGCCACCACCAGTTCCAGGTTGTCCGCCGCCGAAACCGCCGTGAAGTTGGTGAACTTGAGCCCCGCGATCGTCAGCGTCTGCGCGGCCGTGAAGTCCGCTGTCACGTCCAACACCACCGTCCGGTTGCTGTCCTCGTAGGTCAGGCCCGTCGGGCTCACACTGCCCGACGCCGTGCCGCCCAGCGACACCGACGTCACCGTCGGGTCCCAGGTCATGTTGAACGTCGCCGGAATCCGGATGCGGAGGTTGTTGGCGGTCGTGATCGTCGCTGTCGAGGCATCCGTCACCGTCAGCGTGCTCGCCGCCGTCGCCGCCTGCCCCACCGTGAAGGTCTGGTTCGCCGCCGAGGAGAGCGTGGCCGGCGTTACTGCACCTGCTTCCCTGAGCAACACCAGCGTTCGCTCACGCGCAATTCGCGAATTAGTGCGGTCTGACCGCCACCTGACATCGACTGCCTGAGACGCGCCGGGGCTGACGACACCGTTCGTCGCCACGGGAATATTGGTCGAGTCAATGGATCGCTCGTGTATGAGTTGTCTTTCCGTATGCGCTACTTTGTTCCCGTTCACATACAGCGAATGAAACGTAACGGGATCCACGGCAAGAACACCATAAAAGAAAGACGACGAGAACATAGCCAGGTAGTCCCCTGCCCCTGGGGTCAGGGTCATGTCGGGTAGAAGCGCGTCCGTTGTATTTGTTGTTGATGGCGTATCCGCAGTGGCAGTGGCCTCGAAAATGTTCGCGGCATCGACCTTGTAAAGAGTCAAAGTGCGCTGATGCGCGGTGATGTCCCCGGCGGTCCCGCTGTTCCTCCATTTGACCTCAACCGCCCCCCCCGCGGGTGTGACCTTGGCCAGGATCGCGTGGGCAAACGCAGTGGCGGGAATGGAAGCTTCCTGGGTCATGCTGCGTTCGGTGTGGTCCACCGGCAACCCATCCACGAAGAGCTTGGTGTCAATGATCGAGCCCGATGGCCCATCCGCCGACGTCGAGAACAGAGCCAGGTAGGTTCCGGCCGCAGGCGAGAGGGTCATGCCGGGCAGCAGCGTATAGGTGGCCGAGTTCAGCGTGGGATTGTCCGTGGCCGTCGCCTGACTGACATCGGCGGCAGCGACCGGAAACAGATTCAAGGTGCGAGCCAGAGCCGTGGCGGTGCTGGCACTGGTTCGCCATCGTATGTCTACCACCTGTCCAGCCAGGACGCTGACATGGGCATAGGTCATCAATGGCTCTTCAAAACCAGCTATCGAGCCTTCCTGAAAATGCCGCCGTTCGGTATGCGCCTGCGGAGCGCCATTGACATAGATTGAGACAAAAACAGTAGCCGCGGCCGCGGTCTTGACCGATGTGCTGAATACGACCAGATAATCCCCGGCACCCGGCGTCAGCGTCATGCCGGTCATCACTCCGTCGCTCGTGCTGGTCGTCGTGGTAGCGGTCGTTGCCGACGCCTCCAGAATTGCGGCCCTGGCCTCAGAAACGGCGGAGGGCAAACCGAAAAACCGCGGCAGGTCCGAATGCATCCAGGCCGTAACCAAAACCAACGCCAACAAAAATCGGCTTGATTTTATCGGTCTGCCCTCATTTTCATTGCCGCGGCTCATGGCGACGGCGCGTCAGTTACAGTGGCATGGAGCGTGCGCGAGACATGGTCGGCGTCGCCGAAACCGCCGGAAGTGGCGGTGGCGGTGATCACGTAGACGTTGTACGTGTCGCTGCGCTCGCGGTGCGGCGTACTGACACAATCGACCCATACGTTAAAACCATCCAGGCCCGCCACCGATAGTGAAAATGTTGGTGATGTCGGGGGCCCCAAGGGTGACGTCGCCACGCAACTGGCGCCCACAACCGCCTGGTAGCTGCCCCACTCGATGCCCGAGCGCGCGGCATGGAATGCGCGCGTGCCCTGCGCCGCCGCGGCGGCGGTGGCGCGCTGCATGCCGCCGATCGTCACCATCATGATCCCGAGCATGGCCAGCACCACGACGATAAAGATGGCCGCGACCAGTGCAAAGCCGCGTTCATGCCTTACGCGAACAGGAATGGAACGCCTCATGGGGAATTGTCCACGTGCACCTGATGCAGCAGCCGGACCTGTTCGCCGCTGGCGGTGTCCGCGACGGTGACATCAAGCGTCACGAGGCCGGCGCGCTGGTTGGTGCCCGGCGAGTAGCTGAAGGTGCAGGCCGTGACCGGCGTGGTGAGCAAGGCATTGTTACCACCGGAAAGTGGCGCCGCCGCGGGATCGGTCGGTTGTGTCGCGCTGATCGCGTAGTCCCAATAGCGTGTGATGGTGCCGGCCGAACCCGGGTTGCAGACATAGGTGATGGGTGTGTCAACGATAAAAACCCGCTGATCGGGCGAGGCCCAGCGGAACCTGAAACTGCCGGTGTTGAGCGCGACACGGTGCTCATCGGCGGGGGCGCCATCGTCATTGTCGATGGTGAATGTCGTGTAGGCGGGATTGGTGATCACGCGCCCGGCGGAAAGATCCAGGCCGGCATCGGTGTAGGCATCGGCGCTGGTCACGCCCTGGTTGTAGATCGCGAGCCGCCGCGTTGTCGAGGGAAACGGCACCGTGATGTTCCGGAAAAAACCGACGATATTGAACCCATCGCTGTCCGTGGCATTAATTCTCAGCCGGTACTGTGTGGGGGCATGGTTGTGACCGATGTCACCCGGGCCCTCGCGGTAGCGCGCGCCATCCATGGTATTGAGCATTTCAATCATGCTCCGGCCGCCGGCCGTCGTGACGCGGACGCTGTTCGGCAACGCCAGGCGAATATCACGGGCGGTGCGGCGCAGCGCCATCTCGGCGGCGTCCACCAGCTCGGCGCGGCGCACCTGCGCCTGATAGCCCTGGATCGGGCGCACGATGAACGACCCCAGCACCGCGGCGATGATCCCGGTGATGGTGATCACGACGACAAGCTCGATGAGGGTTACGCCCCGGATACGGTGTGCACGTTGGCCCATGGGCCGTAAGGCAAAAGGAGTCAGGTGCATGGCCGTGATCAGTAGTTCGTGCGATAACCGCTGATCACGACGGTTCCGCTGGCAGGCGCGGGTGGCGTCACCGTCACCTGCACGCGTACGGCATTGCTGGCAGTGATGACCGTCAACGCCTCAGCCGCGGCCTGTGCTTGCACGGTGTAGCCGCCGAGACCGTTTATCGGATTGCCATTCTGATCGCGCGCGCCAACGTCGGTGAAGTTGTAGTCGAGCACATCGTCGTAGGTCGGTCGAGTGTTACCGGGACCGACGGTGAAATTCTTGGTCAGGGCCTCTTCCAGATAGGCCTCCGCAATCGCGATCGCTTGATGCGCGATGACGGGATCGGCGCTGGCGCTGGTGTTGCGAATAAAAACCGTTAGCACACCCGCCAGCGCCACGCCGATAATGACGATGGCGACAACCAGCTCCACCAGCGTGACACCGCGCATGCCGACATGGGTCTTGCACGGATTCATAAGCGCTCCACGAATCCGGTGGCACGGTGCACGCGGAACTGGCTGCCGCCGACGCCTATCGTTATCGTCGCCGGGACAAAACTGGCGCTGCCATCCGGCGCGAAATTGAAATCCTGCGCGTCGAGCATCACGCCGTCCGGGGCCGTGCGCGTGAAGGTCGTGGCGTTTCCGGAGGGATCGGCGATGGGTGTGTTGTAAGGCCCGGTACCGCACGCCGCCACGCTCGCGGGCCGGTACAGCGTGAAGCCGGTCGCCGTGGTCTGCACGCGCACGGTACAGCCGGTCGCCACCGCGTGCTTCTGCGCGTAGCGCACCGCGGACAACGTTTCATCGAAAAATCCGCGCTGGCGAAAAATATTAATGTCGAAAAACAGCGGCCCGCTCACCGCCGCGATCAACGCGATGATGACCAGCGTCGCGACCAGCTCGACGAGGGTGAAGCCGTTTTCGGTGGTTGACCGGATGCCGGAAATTCTCGTCATTTCTCGCACCTGAAAAAAAAATGGGGCGCTGACTCCAAGCCAGCGCCCCCATGCTTTGCGGTTTCACCGGCCTGACGCAGCAACCCCAGTGGGGAATTGCGCCGGTTTGGCGACCGCCGCTAGGCGGCCACCGACTCTTTCAAAAGATCAAATACCCCGCCACTTAACAGCCGGTCGAAGTGACCGTCACAACGGAGGTGTTAGCGTTGTACGAAGCCTGACAGGTCGAGCTGCCGCCGTTCGTGGGCTGGAAAGTAGAATTCGGCGAGGCGTGAGCCACGTTATAACCATCCACTCCCTGCATCGCCGCTTCGATGCCGCCGCTGGCGGCGGTCGGATAACCGGAGGCATTGACCAGGACAGACACGCCGTCCATGGTGATCGTACCGCCGCCGCTGCCTTTGATTAGCACCACCGCCTTGGCCAGTGAAGCCGCCGAACGCACACCGCCCGCGACACCCTGAACACTCGCGATGCGTGCGTCCGTGGTGATGCTGATAAACCGCGGCAGGGCCGTGGCCGCCAGCAGGCCGAGGATGACGATGACGATGACCAGTTCGATGAGAGTGAAACCGCTTTGCTGTTTAGACATACTTTAATCTCCGTATCAGAAAATTAATTGCTTTACCGCATCCTGGCAGGCGCCATATTACCTGCCACCCTTCACCTTTCCGTCCCGGCTTCACGATCGGGACCAGGAATATGTTTCCACGGGACTCAGGCGTAAACCTTCTATGGCATCCACGCCCGGGTTGAACACCCCGTTCCCGTTCCTGTCACTATAGACCAGCCTCACGGCGAACCGCGCCCGCGGGGGGTTGGCCAGTCCGCCGGTAAAAAACCCCTTGTTGCGGACCAGATAGACCAGCGCCTTGTCGCGCTTGTCGAAATACCAATTACCATCCTCGAGCGACGCCGGATTGGCGCCATCCAGCTCGCCCAGGTAATTGCGCGGCACTTCCGCCAGCAGCGCCATTGGATTGCTGCCCTCGAAGGCCGGAAGGTCCGATACTTTCGATTTCACAATACTTTCTGCAACTCTCATGCCAATGGCGCTGCGCAGCGTCCCGGCCACGGTTTCCATGGTCACCCTTTCCGCATCCACCATCAGGGCCAGCAAGCGCGAAACGGCCACTACCAGCAGCACGGAAATGATCACGATGACAATGACCAGTTCCAGCAGGGAAAAGCCACCGTTACGATGCTTTAGGCACCCCCGACCCCTTGGGTCCTGGCTTTCCCGGCTCACTTTTTGGCCTTCCTGCTCGAGTCTTATGTCAGGACGAACGAAGTAGGGCTACCGTCATGACAGCTTATAAAAACAGTAGGATACGATTTCTAGCTTGTCCAGTTTCTCAGGGCCAGCCATTTCCCGCATTCTGCCTAGCCTTTACGCGCCACCTGGACCAGGTCCCACATCGGCAGGAACACGCCCAGCGCCAGGATGAACACCATGATGGACAGAAACACGATCAGGATCGGCTGAATGGCGGTGCTGAGGTTGGCGATGTCGTAATCCACCTCGCGCTCGTAATATTCCGCCACGTTGAACATCAGATCATCGACCGACCCGGTGTCCTCTCCCACCGAAATCATCTGGATCACCAGCGACGGGAACATGCCGGTGGCCGCGGCGGTGCGGGCGATGGTCTCGCCGCGCTCGACCCCGTCGCGCATCTGCACGATGCGGTCGCTGATGTAGTCGTTGTCCACGGCGCGGCTGACGACGGTCATGCCCTGCACCAGCGGCACGCCGGATTTCATCATCACCGCCAGCGCCCGGGAAAACCGGCCCAGCGTCGCCTTGTAAATCACCTTGCCCACCACCGGGATGCCCAGTTTCATTCTGTGCCAGCGATAACGGCCTTCCGGCGTGCGAACGTAGTAGCGGATAGAAAAGATCGCCGTGATCACCGTCATCACTATCACCGGCCAATAGGCGACGGTGAAATTGGAGGAGGCAATGAGAATCTTGGTTGCCAGCGGGAGTTCGATCTTGAACCCGGCGTATACCTTGGCGAACGTCGGGATCACGAACAGATTGATGATAAAGATCGCGATGAAAATCGCGGCCACGACGAAGATAGGGTAACGCGTCGCCGACTTGATGCGATCGCGGGTGTCTTTTTCGCGCTCAAGATATACCGCGATCTGAAGGAAAACTTCCTGCAGGCTGCCCGTGGTCTCTCCCACCTGCACCATGTTGACATACAGCGATGAAAACACCTGCGGATGGCGCCGCAATGCACTGGTGAGATCCAGGCCCGTGTCGAGGCTCTCGCTGATGCTCGCGATGACCTTGGCCAAAGCCGGATTCTGCGTGGATTCGCGCAACCCGCGCAGGGCCTGCATGATCGGCACACCGGCCTTGAGCAGGGTATACATCTGACGGCTGAAGAGCGACAGGTCGGTCAGGGTGATGCGGGTGCTGGCGGCCAGGCGCGCCCGCAAGGCGGTGAAAATATCCTCTCGCACCCGAGCCACACCGATATCAATCGGAATGACGCCGCTGTTCATCAGCTGCGCTGCCACGGCATCCGATGAGATCGCCTCGAGATGACCCCGCACCGCCTCGCCGCGCTGATTGCGCCCCTTGTACTGAAACAGCGGCATACTAAGAGTCTCTAAGAAATATGATTTTGAACCGCCAAGACGCCAAGGTCGTCAAGAAAAACGATCCTAGGGAATTTCCAATTCCTGGCGTTCCTGGCGTCCTGGCGGTCAATTTCATTTAGGGGTTCTAACGACTATTCTTCCATCGAGAAGGTGGCGCGCGCCACCTGATCCATCGTGGTCAGCCCCTGCGCCGCGAGAATAATGGCGGCGCGGCGCAATGCCTGGAAGCCCGGCTGACTCTTCGCGGCCGCGGCGAATTTCATGGGATCACCCGTGTGCAGGGCCTCCACCAGCGTGCTGTCCATCTCCAGATATTCGAAAACGCCGATACGGCCCGAGTAGCCGGTGCCATTGCAATGAGTGCATCCGCGCCCGCGTTTGAACTTGAGCGTCTCCGCCTTGTCACCGGCTTCAGCCCGGACAATGGCCATCTGCGCGGCGGGCAGTTCATAAGGTTCGGCACAGGACTCGCAGATGCGCCGTACCAGGCGTTGCGAAATAATGCCGCGCAGCGAAGCCGCCGCCATGAAGGGCTCCACACCCATGTCGATGAGGCGCAGGGCGGTGGAGATCGCGTCGTTGGTGTGCAGCGTCGACAGCACCAGGTGGCCGGTCATCGCCGCGCGCAGTCCGATTTCCGCTGTCTCCTGATCGCGCATTTCACCCACGAGAATGATATCCGGGTCCTGGCGCAACATGGACCGCAGCACGCGGGCGAATGTCAGTTCGATGCGCGAATTCACCTGGACCTGATTGATGCCGGCCAGTCGGTATTCCACCGGGTCTTCGACCGTGAGAATCTTGAATTCGGGGCGGTTGAGTTCGCTGAGCGCCGCATAAAGCGTCGTCGTCTTGCCGCTGCCCGTCGGGCCCGTCACCAGTACCATGCCGTTGGGGTTGTGTATCAGCCGGCGGAAACGTTCGAGAAGGTTCTTCGGCATGCCCACCTGTTCCAGGCTGAGCACACCGGCAAAGGGGTTGAGCAGACGCATCACCACCGACTCGCCGAATTGCACCGGCATGGTCGAAATGCGCACGTCGATGTTCTTGTCGCGGATGCGTATGTTGGTGCGGCCGTCCTGCGGCAGGCGCTTCTCCGAAATATCCAGATTCGCCATCAACTTCACGCGCGACACGAGCGCGCTGGCAATGCGCCGGTCCGCGATGGTCTGCACGCGCAACACGCCGTCGAGACGGAAACGGATGCGCAGTTCCTTTTCATCCGGCTCAATATGAATGTCCGAGGCGTTCACCTGCACGGCGTCCTCGAACATGCTTTGCAAAAGCTTGACGACCGGGGCATCGGTCAGACCTTCAGTCTCGGCCAGCGTCGCCAGGTCCACGCCGCCCTGGGCGGTCAATTCCTGATGGAGTTCCTGCGCCAGATCGCTGATCTCCTCCGTGCGCCGGTAGACGCGATCGATGGTCTTGAGCAGCTCGGACTCCTTGACCACCGCCAACCGCAGCGGCCGGCGCAGCTCGTCGTCAGCGACGCTATCCGTCTGCCGTCGTTGCTGTATACCGCCACGCCGATCGAGCACCCGCGACAATTCGTCATAGGCGAAAATATCGGTCGGGTCGGCCATGCCCACCAGCAGGTTCTCGCGGCTATCCTCGAGCACGATGGCGCGGAAGCGCCGGGCGTACGCCTCGGGAATCAGGCGGACGACCTCGGGCTTGTAGTGATAGCGCCGCAGGTCAATATAAGGAATGTTGAGCTGCTGCGACAGGAAGGTGAGCAACTGATCCTCGGAAAGGAAACCGTTCTCCACCAGCACGCGCCCGAGCTTGCGGCCGCTCTTCTTCTGGTCCGCCAGGGCGGTGTTGAGCTGTTCCTGTGAAATAACCTTGTTCGCAATCAGCAGGTCGCCGAGGCGAATCTTTTTGGGCTTCATCTCGGTTATCGCTGCCATCGTGATTCCCCGTCGGGCCGCTCCTTAATACCGGGAATGAAACCGGCGGCCTAATCTATGGTCAAGACGAACGAAGTAGGGCTACTTTTATGCTGAAAATATTGACTTAACCCCACTATAGTCGAAAAAACCGGCGTTCCCGGTTATCGGCCAAGGCAAAGCCTGGCCCCTCCAGGTTCAAGCAGGGGCCTGAATACCCTTGAATCTCTGGCAAATACCAAGCCTCTTTCAGGCCGGAGACAGCAGAACTACGGCATCTGGTTGTTCAGTATCCGCGCAGGTGATAACCGGCGGTAGTCAGTTTTTCCAGCTCTTTGACTCTGTCTTCCAGAACCTTGGCCTCCTCCACTCTTCCAGCCTCCCGCCTGAGTTTGGCGGTCAGTGAATAGAAAGGAATCAGCTCTGGTCCGTTGAAATAGCCGTGCCTGACACCCTCATCCAGGCTTTGAAGCGCTTCCTCTTTCTTACCGACTTGTAACAACAAGGAAACATAATCCATGCGCCCCTGGAACAGCCGGGGGTTCAGGGCCAGTGCGCGCCGGAAGGATTCTGCCGCGAGTTCCTGCCCGTTCTCGCCCGCGAGCGCCGGGTTTTGCTGGTAGAGCCGGCCTCGGATAACAAACGTCAATCCCCGCAGCGAATTGGCCGCCTGCGCCCGATCCAGAAACCGGAGCGCATCTTCATAAAGGAATTTTTTTCCGTCATCCGCCCCCGGCGGGAGCAGCGCGATGGCGTGCCGGTACAGGTCGGCATGCGCGATCAGCATGCGGTCATCCGAGGGGGTCAGGCGTTCCGCGGTGGCCAGGCTTAGATCGGCTTCCTTCAGACTTCCTTGCTTCGCTTGCGCAAGCGCCTTGTCATAATATGAATTGGCCAACCCCAGCGCGATAAAGTAAAGCAAGGGCAGAAGGAACAACAGCATGACGATCACGGGATAGGCCTGTTTGCCCATGAGCCGGGAGGGATGCAGGTGTATCGAAGATATTTTGAGTTCGCGGGCGGCCAATTCATGAAACCGTCCCATCGCCAGACCCGAAATCATCATGATGGACAAGATATAAAGATTGAAATCGACGATGCTGTGGCCGGCCACGGCCGTCAACCCGCAGAAAAGACCCGTTAATTCCACGCGGGTATCCTTGCTCAGGTTGGTTTTGCCAAGGGCGCGTGCAAATAGCCATGCGGCTGAAACCAGCACCGAAAGCAACAGGAGCAGCCCGGGCAAACCGGTTTCAATCCAGATCTGGAGATAATCGTTGTGGGCGAAGAAACCGCCGGAACTGTCCACCGGATTGCGGTACGCAGGGTATGCCAGATAAAAAAGCCCGAGGCCGATACCCTGCCACGGCGAGGCCTGCAGCAGATTCCAGGAGGATTCCCAGATCACGCGGCGCGGCGAATCCTGCATCAACTGGGGAAGACGCTCACCCAGTTCTCCGTGCGAAATCTTCGAGACCAGAAAGGCCGTTATCAGCAATCCAGATAGCAGAAATATCGCACGCTTGGGAACGCACTTTACCGTCAGTACGGCCAACAGACCCATGCTGATGGCGAGGCTCAGGCTGGCGCCCCGACT
>Ga0209521_10005303_pt1 | contig 10220 bp, 7 predicted proteins | sample Rifsed19ft4_FD_184016 | JGI IMG/M metagenome (GOLD analysis project Ga0209521, IMG submission 184016) | Soil microbial communities from Rifle, Colorado, USA - sediment 19ft 4 (version 2) | ecosystem: Environmental > Terrestrial > Deep subsurface > Rock core/Sediment | place: Rifle, Colorado... | reverse complement strand
AATATGACAGAAGAATCCAGCACGAAGATTTCTCTGTTTTTTTCCTGGATAATAAATTCGTCTATGCCGCTAAACTCACCGCTATTTTGTTCTTCTGAGTAGTTCATCCGTTCTATCCTGTCTTAAATTCCTTATTTCTTTTACAAAATCAACGCCTTTAAATAATCCTTCTTTTTTTATCTTCTCGTTTATTTTCATTAAATTTTTAACAGCTTTTTTTCTATTCTCAAAAGCAATGTATTCATCAATCTTCCCAAAATAAAGTTTTACTGCATCGGAAAAAAATTCCGAACGGTTTTTATTAACTACTTTCTTATATTTGTTTACTTTGTCCAGCAGCTCAGAAGGTATTGAAATATTAACAATTGCCATTTTTTACTTACTTCCTCTATTATTTATTCATTTAAGTGTAACATAATTATACAAAATAATACATAAAAATTTAGATAAAAATTTAATTAAAATAAGTAGACAAGCTCAAATATAAAGGTCGAATATAAAAATCTGAGGATAGATAGAATTCTTAATCACACAAGCATTATGTAAAAAAAGCAAACTATGAAATTCTTTATTTAAAAAAGCACAATGTATATACACTGTGCTTTTTATTTAAAAATTAAAAATTCTTTCAGAGATTTTTCTAATATAGAAGTTTGGATAACTCGTAGAGTTCCCTGTCCAGCGGCTTATCCTCATTAATGGCTTTCTCCAGGGAAACGGAGGTGACCATACCATTTTCAATAACTGCCATCTCGCTGAATTTACCCTCATGTATCATCTCCACCGCTTTTACGCCAAGCCTGGTTGCAACAATCCTGTCAAAAGCTGTGGGTTTTCCACCTCTCTGCAGGTGCCCTAGAATGACAACCCTGGTCCCATAACCGGTTCTCTTCTCTATTTCTCTGGCAACTACATTACCCACGCCGCCGAGCTGCACGTGGCCAAAACTATCAACCGTACATGAAGCCGTTACCTGCTCTTCTTCACCTGCCGGTTTTGCACCTTCGGCAACCGCGATGACAGTAAAGTCCCTGCCTCTTTTTTTCCTTTCCTCTATGACTTTTATTATTTCATCGTAATCAAAAGCCACTTCCGGAATCAGGATTACGTCTGCTCCACCGGCAATGCCTCCGTTCAGTGCTAGCCAGCCAGCATCTCTTCCCATGATTTCCACAATCATTACCCTGCTGTGTGAAGATGCCGTGGTGTGAAGCTTGTCTATGCAATCCGTTACCACTTCAAGTGCAGTGTCACAGCCTATCGCATAATCGGAATGGGCAATATCGTTATCTATTGTCTGGGGAATACCCACACCTTTTATCCCATACTGGGTCAACTTTGTTATGACTCCATTGGTATCATCTCCTCCAATGGTTATAATTGCATCCAGCTCGAATTTCTTTATGTTCTCTTTAACCTTTTCCACTCCATTTTCTATCTTAAAGGGATTGGTCCTTGAAGTACCTAGTATGGTCCCACCCTCGGCAATTATTCCAGAGACGGAATCCCTGTCCAGTTCTCTGACATTGCCTTTGACCAGGCCTTCCCATCCGTTTTTGATCCCTACTACTTTCCATCCAAACAGTGAAGCCCTTATATAAATAGCCCTTATGGCCGCATTTATAGCCGAAGAATCTCCGCCGCCTGTCAAAACACCGATTTTTTTAATCATACTTGTTCCCTTCTATCCAGGATAATAATCTACCTATATTATAAACTTATAAATTATATGACCTCATCTTTGCCATCAATGGCATTTTCAGGTAAAAAATCTGCGATTGATTTATTTAAAAAACTTCCGTCAAGGATAAGATTATAGTAATTTTTGCAGGATAATCAACTTAATTTTTTAGTCATTATCTCGTTTACCATCCGGGGATTTGCCTTGCCCTTTGTCTTTGCCATCACTTTTCCAATCAAAAAGCTCAGAGCTTTTTCTTTTCCCTGCCTGAACTGCTCAACCGGTCCCGGATTGTCCTTTATCACCTCTTCTATGACAGCTTCCAGCATGCTTTCATCGGCTATCTGTTCCAGACCCCTCTCTTCGATTATCTTCTGGGGATCCTTCCCGGTAGTAAACATCTCTTCAAATACTGACTTTGCCATTTTGGAATTGATTTTTCCCTCATCGATTATCTTAAGCATTCTGCACAGGTTTTCAGGAGTCACCCTGCTTTCTTTTATTGTCATTTTTTCCTTATTAAGCAGTGCGCTGAAATCGCCCATTAACCAGTTGGCAATATTTTTTGCATTATCGTAGCAGCTGCAGCACTTCTCAAAATAATCCGCGAGGTCCCTGACATTTGCCAGAAAATTGCTGTCATATGAGGAAAGGTTGTACTGCTTCTCGAACCTTTTCGCCTTTGCAGAGGGCAGTTCGGGAATCGTCTTTTTTATATCCTCAACCATCTTACCTTCCATATAAATCGGAACGAGATCAGGTTCCGGAAAATATCTGTAGTCATGGGCCTCTTCTTTGGACCGTAGGACCTTGGTGGTAGATGTCTTGCTGTCATAATGCCTTGTCTGCTGGATCACTTTACCACCGGCTTCAAGAAGCTTTATCTGCCTCTCGACTTCGTATTCAAGTCCCTTTTGCAGGAACTTAAAGGAGTTTAAGTTTTTTATCTCTGTCTTTGTGCCGATCTTCTCGCTGTCTTTTTTCCTTACAGAAACATTGGCGTCACACCTGAGGCTTCCTTCTTCCATGCTGCAGTCACTGACATCCAGAAACAGGATAATATTTCTTAAAGCTATCATATACTCCCTGGCTTCCTCAGGCGACCTTATATCCGGTTCTGTGACGATTTCTATAAGAGGGGTTCCGGCCCGGTTAAAATCGACTATGCTGGCCTCTGATTCGCTTATCCTGCCGGTCGTTCCCGTATGCAGGAGTTTTCCGGTATCTTCTTCCATGTGAACCCTCGTTATACCCACTCTTCTTGTGTAATCTCCCATTTCCACATCCAGGTGACCATTTACTCCAAGAGGAAGGTCGTATTGCGAGATCTGGTAATTTTTTGGCATATCAGGATAAAAATAATTTTTACGGTGAAAGATCGTATAATCCTTTATCTTGCAGTTCAATGTAAGGGCAATTTTGGTGGCATACTGGACTGCCTTCCTGTTAGTGACCGGCAGAGACCCGGGGTGCCCCAGGCATACCGGACAGGTATATATGTTTTTATCCTCACCAAAGGAAAGCTTGCACCCGCAGAACATCTTTGTCCTGGTGCATAGCTCGACATGCGCCTCCAGCCCTATGACCGGCTCATATTTGCTTTCTGCCAGGTCAAATTTATTTTCTTCTGGCTTGTTTTCATTTTTTTCCGGATCGTTTCTGTTTTCAGTTTCCATAACTTATCTTATTAAAATAAAAATAGAATAATTATAAATATTATTTAACTATCCTTTTAAATTCTCATATCTCAGCTCTCATATCTCAGGCTTATCCGCAAAACCTATCGCCTTTTCCAGACAACTCGCTGCCTTAAGTACATTATCTTCCCTCAGTATGTTCCCGATTATCTGTAACCCAATGGGTAATCTGCCTTCCGACAAACCTGCCGGAATCGATACTGCCGGCAGTCCTGCAAGGTTTACAGGAATAGTACAGATATCAGACATATACATTGTGAGGGGATCTTCTATTCTCTCTCCGATCTTGAAAGCTGTCGTCGGTGATGTCGGAGATAGAAGGACATCGAATCTATCAAATGCTTTCTTGAAATCATTTATGATGAGTGTCCTTACCCTCTGCGCCTTTTCGTAATATGCATCATAATATCCTGCTGAAAGACAGTATGTCCCTATCATTATCCTTCTTTTTACCTCTTCGCCAAATCCTTCCGCTCTGGTCCTTTGATACATTTCTCTTAAGGTCTTTGCCTTCATATTCCTGTAGCCGTACCTTACTCCGTCAAATCTGGAAAGGTTCGAGCTTGCTTCGGAAGGTGCGATAATGTAATAAACATCAAGTGCGTACTCAAGGCTGGGAATAGAGACTTCTTCGACTTTGCCTCCCGCATCTCCGGCCATCTTAATGGTCCTCTGAACTGCTTCTTTTACTTCCGGGTCAATTCCTCCTATCATCAACTCTTTTATGACTCCTATTTTCATACCCTTCATATCTTCCGCCAGGAAGCTTTTAAAGTCCGGGACCGGGGCATTTATGGATGTAGAGTCATTTTCGTCATGCCCGCAGATCACATTAAGCATGGCAGCACAGTCCTCTACATCCCTTGTAAGGGGTCCTATCTGGTCAAGAGAAGATGCAAATGCCACCAACCCATATCTTGATACCCTTCCGTATGTGGGTTTGAATCCTACGACTCCGCAGAGAGACGCCGGCTGCCTTATGGAACCGCCGGTATCTGATCCCAGTGAACATATTGCTTCCCCGGCTGCCACGCTTACTGTTGGCCCGCCGCTTGACCCTCCCGGTACCCTTTCGGTATCCCAGGGATTCCTTACCGGTCCGAAATAAGAGTTTTCATTGGATGAACCCATAGCAAACTCATCCATATTTGCTTTTCCTACCAGTATATAGTTACGGCTCTCTAGCCTGTCGATTACGCTTGCATTATAAATTGGAATATAATTTTCGAGGATCCGGGAAGCGCAGGTGGTAGTTATATTTTTGGTACATATATTGTCTTTTATGGCTATGGGTATACCCGTAAAATCTGCAACCTCGATAGCCCTGGAGTTTATAAGCTTATCTATTTCTCCTGCTCTGGATAGAGCGTGTTCTTTTTCCAATCTGATATAAGAGTTTAACTTATCCTCTACCTCTTCGATCCGCGAGTAAATGCTTTCGACTATTTCCCTGCAGGATATTTCCCGTTTTTTTAATCTGTCTTTGAGTTCATGGGCTGTGAGATAATGTATTTCCAATATTTCTCCTTGTATACTTTTTACGTCAGTCTATCTTTGGCACCTTAAAACCCTGATTTTCCTCATCCGGAGCATTTTTAAGTGAATCTTCCTGGGTAACCGACTTCTTCACTTCGTCATCTCTAAAGACATTTTTAACATCCAGTATATGCGATGTCGGAGGAACTCCTTCGGTATCCACCTTGCTTATATTTGCGACATGGTCAAGTATCCTGTCCAGTTGAAAAGTGATTTTCTCTACATCCTTTTCATCGAATTCCAGTTCGGCAAGCTTTGCCACATGTTTTACGTCATCTTTAGAAATTCTTTCCATCAGGTAGCCTTCTTTTTATGTGTCCTCTTTTACTTAAAATTTAAATAACATTTTAACAGATATTTTGTTCTAATAATATTTCAGGCAACTATATAACTAATTAATAAGCAATTATTACATTTTTAATATAATTTAATGATCTCGAGCCGCCCCAGCAGTATCAAGATCAGTATCAGGTTGTAAACACCGTGCAGGAAAATCGCCGGCATCAGTGATTTTGTCTTTTCAAACAGATAAGCAAGGATCCATCCGATGATCATAAGGGGTATAAAGCTATAAATTTCCAGATGGACCAGTGCAAATAAAAAGGACGAAAGGAAAAGCCCTGCATTGACTCCCCAGCTTTTTTTAAATGCCGAATATACGAATCCCCTAAAAAAAATCTCTTCGCTAAACGGGGCAATAAGTACGACCACCACGAGCAGGATATTACTGGATATGCTCCTGTTTTCAACCAGTACTTCGATCTTGCTGGAAGGCGCTTCCATCCCGAATATCGAATTCATTAAAAATACATAAAGAAAGCTTACGAGAAAAATAGCCAGCAGCGAAAGAAAGGAATACCAGATAGTCTTTACGATACTATAATATCTCAGACCCAGATCCCTCAGGTATGCTTTTCTCCGGAATAAAGCAAAAAACCAGACCACACCAAGCATAAGTATTACCTGGATCCCATATAGGACGGTAAAGCTTATATTGTTTATATTGGAAGAATTAAAGAATTGCTCGTTTTGCAGAAGTACAAATAATTTCGCCGAACCGAAATAAATGCCAACAAGAACAGCCGCCAAAAAAACAATAGAGATTATAGCATCAAGAGCGTTCCACTTTATATCCATGACATATCCTTTTGTCCGGGGTACGCCTTCCTCTCTTTCCCCTTCTCTCTGCCTTTCTCTTTGCCCTGGCCTATCGCTATCCATATTCTTCACCACACTAAACTCAATCTTTTATCATTTTTTTAAAATCTTCTTCGGTTATGATCTTTATATTTAACTTCATCGCATCGTCCATTTTGCTACCCGGATCTTTACCCGCAAGAACCATATCTGTACTTTTGCTCACACTTGAAGTCACCCTGCCCCCGAAGTTTTCAATAATCTCTCCGGCCTTTTCCCTCGAGAAATCGTCGAGCTTTCCTGTAAGGACAAAAGTCTTTCCGGCAAAAGCTTCCTTTTCCGAAATCTTTTTTTGTGCAGAGCCAAAATTGACCCCTGCTTTTCTTAATTTCTCAATCACTTTAAGGTTTTGCTCCTGCCTGAAAAAATTAACGACACTTTCTGCAATTTTTGGCCCTATTTCTTTTATTTCTTCTACCTCTTCAAATCCGGCATTCATCAAGCTGTCAAGATCAGGAAATACTTTTGTAAGTATATCAGCCGTATGATAACCGACATGCCTTATCCCCATTGCAAAAAGCAGTCTCGAGAGAGGCATTTGTTTACTTTTTTCTATGGCTTTAAGGAGATTGGAAGTAGATTTTTCTTTGAAATTTTCAAGAGAGAATATGTCATCATATTTCAAATAATAAATATCCGATGCGTCCCTGATAAGCTTTTTATTCAAAAGTTTTTCCACAATAGCCGGTCCCAGCCCTTCTATATCCATTACCCCCGCAAAGTGGACTATCCTTTCAAATTGCTGTGCAGGACAGGCCATCGAGGTACATCGCAGTGCCACTTCCGCTTCGGTCCTTACAATATCTGACCCGCATGCAGGACACCTATCAGGCATCCTGAACTTTTTCTGGTTTCCGTCTCTTCTTTCTTTTATGACCTTTACGATTTCAGGTATCACATCTCCTGCCTTGTGTATTACCACCCAATCACCTATCATTACTTCTTTCCTCTTTACCTCATCCTCATTATGAAGGGTCGCATTGGAAATGGTGGAACCCGCCACCTTTACCGGATCAAGTACCGCTACCGGAGTAAGGGTCCCCGTTCTTCCAACGTTAACTCTTATGTCAATAATGCGGGTGACTTCCTCTTCCGGAGGAAATTTATATGCAACAGCCCACCTTGGGTTCCTGGAGGTCTGCCCCAGCTTCTGCTGATAGGAATATTTATCAATTTTTATAACCACTCCGTCCGTTTCATAAGGCAGACCCTTACGCTTCTCTTCCCAGCTCTCCAGATACTTTTTTATCTCTTCGAATCCCGCCGTCGCTCTTTTTATATTAGGATTAACCTTGAGCCCCATTTCAGACAGATAATCAAGCATCTCATGATGGCTCGAAATATTAAGCCCGGAAGTAACAATGACTCCATAAATAAATACATTAAGTCTTCTTTTTGCGGTATTTCTGGGATCTATTTGCCTGAGTGAACCCGCAGCGGCATTTCTGGGATTGGCAAAAGTCGGCAACTCTTCCTCTTCTCTTTCCGTATTTATCCTTTTGAATTCATCCTTTGCAAGATATACCTCTCCTCTTACTTCAAGTCTTGAAGGGATCTCCAAACCCGGTTTTTGGAAAAGCTTTAGTGGGATTGCCCTTATGGTCTTTAAATTGGAGGTTATATCCTCGCCAAATATACCGTCACCCCTGGTGGCGCCTCTTACAAATATTCCGTTTTCGTAAACAAGCGAAACTGCAGAACCATCTATTTTAAGCTCGCAAACAAACTCCACCTCTTCTTCGTTTCTACCCAGGTCCTTGTATACCCTTGTAAGAAAGTCCTTCAGTTCCTGGTAACTAAAAGCATCCTGAAGGCTGAGCATCATTTCCCCATGTTCCACTTTATTGAAGCCGCCCTCAAGAGGCGCTCCTATTCGCTGAGTGGGAGAGTTAGGGGTTACAAGCCCGGGATATTTTTTCTCAAGCGCTTCAAGGTTTCGCAAAAGTCTGTCATACTGCGCATCGCTTATTATTGGATTGTCTTTTATATAATAGTAATAATTGTGCCTTGCCAGCTCATCCCTTATGGCATTTATGGTACCTTCGGGATCTTCTACTTTTTCCACATCTATATTAAGGAGGTTTTCAAGTATGTCAGGGGAAGTATCAGGTCTTTTATCAGCAGCATTTCTATCGGGGATTTCTTTATCGTTAGCTTTTTTGTTACTTCCCTTGTTATTTTTATATTCTTCTTTTTCCATGACCCGGCTTCCTGGGTAAAAAAATATTTATGGAAATAATTTTATATCATTATGCCGTATATTCGTAGTGTAATTTTAGGAAAAATAAAGTGATGTTTATAACTATCTGCCATAGAATATTTTCATGAGATACTTGTAAAGTAGAATTATACAGGTAAAAGAAATATTGAAAATAAAGAAATTTTTTTTGTTCCTGCTGTATTGATTGCAAAATTCGTCAGAAGTCTTTTAATGCATTCTTGAGACTTGTATCTTCTCCCATGTTCTGTGGTATAGATTATAATCTTATAGCCGAACTTTTAATCGTTTGATTTTTATTTTGGTGATGATTGATTTTAGCTTTCTATCTTATCATCCTAAACCATACTATTCTAAACTTTCTGAGTCCCATCATTCTTGACAGGTATATAAAAAGTACTATCAAACCAACAGCCATAACACCAATTCCCGATATTAGAATTATAGGACTAAGTCTGGTAAATTCAGATACTCCTGCAACCCTGGAATTTGTTATTCCAGCTACCGTAATGTCGGGTTCTGCTTCATCTTCAGGTGTTACAATTGCAGCTACATCCAGTATTTCATCATCAGCTGCAATAGTATAGTTGCTAATCTTTCCATCGGGTTCATCACTAACGGTTACAGTTAAAGGTGCAGCAGTAGTAACAGTAAGTGTTCCATTTACAAATGTTATGCTGTAGTTGGTTGAACTAAGCCCAACCAGAGTTATCGGATATGTTCCAACAGGACTATTTGCCGTCGCGGTAGTTGTAATTGTAAGTGTACCCAGAAGGTCAGTTTCATCATCACCGGCTGCAAATCCTAAGTATGTCACATTAAATGCCGAATTGGGATTGCCGTATAGACGTGATGCATCACTGGCAGTTATTGTAAGAGGTGCAGCGGTAACAGTCAATATTCCGTTAATAATTGTTACAGTATAGTTACCAAGCTTTTCACCTGCTGGTGCTGGAACAATATTGTAATTCCCAACAGAGCTGCCGGGTGTAGCAGCACAGGTGTATGTCGCTGTTATATTATCACTATTTACTATACCGGTTATAGTTCCACTAAATAATGGATTGGCACTACCGTATACTCTTGAAGCATCATTTGCAGTTACTGTAAGCGGTGCAGGAGTAATAGCAAGTATCCTATCTACAAAGGTTATGCTGTAGTTGGTTGAGCTAAGCCCGGACGGAGTTATGGGATAGATTCCAACTGGACTGGCTTCTGTGGCAGTAGTTGTAATTTCCAGTGTACCCAGAAGATCAGTTTCATCATCACCTGCTACAAAACCTGAGTAGATCACACTAAATGCCGGATTAGAATCGCCATATACTTTTAAGGCGTCATCTGCAGTAACAGTTAAAGGTGCAGGAGTAATGGTTAGGGAATCTGAATCGCTGCTGGCAATGTAGTTTGCATCACCTGAAAAACTGGCACTTATTCCAGCAGGATATGAACCTGCATCTATGCCTGAAAGGCTTACGCCGGAAAGAGTTGCAGCTCCGCTTGCATCTGTAGTTGCGTTTCCTGCGCTTGCGCCGTTTAAAGTAAAGCTGATTGTTTTGCCGCCAACTGCCGGGCTAAGAGTTGCGGAAAGGTCTACGGTCCCACCATAAGTACCGCTGGCAAATGAAACCGATAGGCTGGTAGTTATAGGATTAACAGTCAGTGTAGCCGTATTTGAAGTTGCGGAACCATATGCATTGCTAACCACTACATCATATGAACCGGCATCGCTTAAAACAACTGATGGAATGGTATAACTTGAACTTGTAGCACCGGAAATATTAGAGCCATTTTTACGCCACTGATAACTCAGCGGGGCAGTCCCACTTGCCGTTACAGAAAATGTAACTGATTCGCCAATAATTTTTGTGGCACTTGAAGGTTGGTCTGTAAT